>Ga0265299_10004200_pt1 | contig 13733 bp, 8 predicted proteins | sample AusTroGonzalo_MG_4_FD_193485 | JGI IMG/M metagenome (GOLD analysis project Ga0265299, IMG submission 193485) | Bovine rumen microbial communities from tropical cattle in Woodstock, Queensland, Australia - Gonzalo_02 | ecosystem: Host-associated > Mammals > Digestive system > Stomach > Rumen ...
TGTACACTCCATCCTGCTGAGTATCTACTGGGCAGCCAAGGTGTTCAACCTCACGGATATGTGTGTAAGAATATTCATGTACCCTGTTATCGATACGCCTAATCTGCAGATATCGCTGGTAAAACTGATTATGGTGATTAACTCGTGGTTCCTGTTCCGTTACGTATCCAAGACTATTCTGGCATTCCTGAAGATGCACTATCAGATAAGCGATCCATCTACAGCCGCCAGCAAGGAGGTGATGGGACGCAACGTAATACAGGTGCTGGTATGGGGCATCTGGCTGATGTTCTCGCTATCGCTGCTTAACATCAGTATCTACTGGATGCTTGCCCTGGGAGGCGGCTTATCAACAGGTATCGGTTTCGCCTCGAAAGATATCATCGAGAATATCTACTATGGCGCCTCGCTGATGGCAGGACGCATAAAAGTGGGCGACTGGATTGATGTGGATGGCACCATGGGTAAGGTGGTATCTATCAGCTACACCTCAACGGTGATAGAATCAATTCAGGGTGAGGTGATTACCTTCCAGAACGCCCAGTTGTTCACTAAAAATTACAAGAACCTGACGCGTAATCATGGTTATGTGCTCACCACTATCCCATTCGGTGTGGCCTATGGCTCGAACCTGAAAGAGGTAACCAACTTGGTTGAAGCAGCTGTAAACGCCATGCACAACCAGTATATCGACCCTGAGAAACAGGCCAAGTGCGTGGCTACCGAAATGGCCGACTCGAGCGTGAACTTCAAGCTGGCTATCTGGGCCGAGGCTCCTAAGCGTACATACGTTATCAGCGAGGTACTGAAGTGCGTTTACGACACGCTGAACGAGCATCACATCTCGATCCCATTCCCACAGCACGATGTACACATAATCAACGGATAAAAAGTTGTAATTTCCGTATAATCCGTAGGCAAAACTAAAATTATTAATAAATAATTTGGCGGATTTAGAGAAAATGCGTATTTTTGCAGCATAATTATGAGCAAAATGACAACTATCATAGCAGGACCTTGCGTTATCGAGTCGGCTGAACTGCTCGACACGGTAGCGCAGGAATTGGTGAGTATCAATAAAACACATGGTACCGACATCATCTTCAAAGCCTCGTTCGACAAGGCTAACCGTACATCGATTACCTCATTCCGTGGCCCAGGCATCGACCGTGGACTGCAGATGCTGGCAGATATCAAGTCGAAGTACGGCTTGCGCATTCTTACAGATATTCACGAGAGCTGGCAGGCTAAGCCCGTTGGCGAGGTATGCGACGTGATTCAGATACCGGCTTTTCTGTGCCGACAGACCGATCTGATTGTTGCTGCAGCCAAGACTGGTGCTGTAGTAAACATCAAGAAAGCCCAATTCCTTTCGGGTAAGGATATGGTTTACCCCGTAGGCAAAGCCAAGGACGCTGGTGCCAAGGAGGTTTGGTTGACTGAGCGTGGCAACATGATGGGCTATAACAACCTGGTGGTTGACTTCCGTAACATCCCTGACATGCTGGAGATTGTACCAACGGTTATCATGGACTGTACACATAGTGTTCAGCGCCCAGGCGGCAGTGATGGTAAGACAGGTGGCGATCGCCGTTTTGTACCACAGATGGCATTGGCTGCCAAGGCCTTTGGTGCCACAGGTTACTTCTTCGAGGTACACCCCACTCCCGATCAAGGCCTCAGCGATGCAGCCAACATGTTAGAACTCGCCAACTTCGAGCCCTTGGTAAAGAAGCTGATTGAAGATTAAAGGATTAAAATGAAGACTACAAGAGATATCGCAATACAATGTATTAAGGACGAGGCGGAGGCAGTGCTGAGTCTGATTCCACAGCTGGACGAGAACTTCGACAAGGCTGTAGAGCTGATTCTGAACTGCAAAGGCAAGGTAATCGTAACAGGCGTGGGCAAGAGCGGCCATATCGGTGCCAAGATTGCAGCCACCCTGTCGAGCACAGGCACCCCATCGTTCTTTACAAACCCTCTGGATGTATTCCACGGCGACTTAGGTGTAATGACACAGGACGACGTGGTACTAGCCATATCAAACTCAGGTCAGACAGACGAACTGCTGCGTTTCATCCCCATGGTACTACATATGCAGATACCTATCATCGGCATGAGCGGCAACCCCAAATCGTTGTTGGCCAAATATTCTACCTATCACCTGAACGTGCAGGTTGAGAAAGAAGCTTGTCCACTGAATCTGGCTCCTACCAGCAGTACTACAGCACAGCTGACGATGGGCGATGCGCTGGCCATTGCCTTGATGGAAAAGCGTAACTTCCAGCCACGCGACTTTGCTCAGTTCCACCCTGGTGGCGAGCTTGGTAAGCGCTTGCTGACAACGGCTCAGGATGTGATGCGTACAGAGGACATGCCTGTATTGCCACCAGAGATGCATCTGGGCGAGGCCATCATCTTAGTGAGCAAGGCCAAGTTAGGTCTTGGCATCGCGATGGTGAACAACGAGATTGTTGGTCTGATTACCGATGGTGACATCCGTCGCGCTATGGAGAAATGGCAGGCCCAGTTCTTCGATCGCACCGTGAGCGACATTATGACACGTACACCAAAGATGGTAAAACCTGATACAAAGATAACAGAGATTCAACGAATCATGAACCAATACAAGGTACACTCAGTACTTGTTACCGATGGCGAAAACCACCTGCTAGGAGTGGTTGACCATTACTCGTGCATGATTTAGTGAAGAGTGAACAGTGAACGATATGAAGACTATAAAGAAAATACTAATCGCCTTAATGCTCATCATTCCACTAGGAGTGGTGGCTGCCTATCTGTTTAAAACACTGGAAGCCCGCGATGGACTGACATCCAGTCAGGTAAACTGCATATTAAAGGACTCTCGAGGTTACATGTGGTTTGGTACCCCAGCAGGCTTGTACCGCTTCGACGGATACACCTTCCGTAACTTCCAGAGCGACTCACAGAACGGTAGCTCGCTGAGCGATAGCTATATCAACTCTATCCAGGAAACACTCGATGGCAACCTGCTCATCGAAACAGCCTCGGGCTACTGCATCTACCACCCGCAGACAGAGAGCTTCGAGCGCGATATGAAGCAAGCCTTTGCACGCATGGGTATCGAGACCATCCCATCGGTGGTATATGTAGATAAGCACAAGAATCTTTGGGGAGCCATTCCTAACAAAGGTGTGGTTTGCTATAACCAGCAGCAGCAAACACTGCACGAGTTTGGTTATACCGACGATGCGAAAGGTGTGCCACAAGGTGTGGTTTGCTCAATCAGTGAATGTAAGGAAGGCGCCCTGATAGTTTACGACGATGGTAAGATAGCCTGCTGCGATGTGATGCACCAGCAGAGCACTCTCTGGGTAAAAGAGGGTATCCCTGCACTGAGAGATCATCGCACCAAATCGCTGCGTGCCTACGCCGACGTGAATGACAACATCTGGTTGTATGGACAGGGAACTCTGGTGATGTACGACAAGCAGAAGGACACTTGGGACTACACCATGGGCGAGAAGCTGGGTGTAACAGGTCTGGGTGTGGATCGTAACATCAACGGCATGGCCAGTAGCGCTGGTAGCATCTGGGTTGGTAGCGACCAGTTAGGACTGATTCGCTTTGATCCCAAGACCTTCGAGTATCAGGAGGTTCAGCCTAAGAACATCAACGAGCAGCAATGGGTAAAAGACCATACCAGCATCCAGAGTCTGTATATGGACGATACTGGTTTGCTATGGGTAGGAACCGAGAAATCGGGTGTGGCCTATACCGGTAAGTATATCTACCGCTTTGGTTCCGACCTGATGGGCGATGTAACTGCTATGGCACAACATCCCAATGGCACTATCTGGTACGGTACAAGCGACCGAGGTGTGATAGGTTTCGATGGCAAGTTGGCCAGTTTGAAGGTGTCGTGCATGAGCAACACCCCTGATGGAAGTATCTGGATTGGTTCGAAGCGCAACGGACTGACACGTATCAAGGATGGCGTATCAACCATCTACTCGGTATCGAAGGACAGCGTTCGCACCATTATCGACGACCATATCAACGCCCTGACATGCGATAAGATTGGTAACCTGTGGATAGCCACCAACGGTGGTCTGCAGGTGTACAACCCACGTATGAACTCGTTCTCGAGCTACACACGCGAGAACGGCAAGTTGAGCACCAACAGCATTACCAGCTTGTTCTACAAGCAGGATGCCAATGCCAACAACCTGTTGGTAGGTACCAGCGAGGGACTGATTATCCTGAACCTCTCAACCACCGAGAAGAAGGTTCTGACAGGTAACAGCACCAACCTGAAGAGCTTTACCAACAACTACATTACACAGATATTCCAGGATTCGCGCGGGCTGATTTGGGTTGGTACTCGCGAGGGACTGAACATACTGAACTTAGAGACCGACGAGCTCGACTATCTGACCGAGAAGCAGGGCTTGTGTAATAATAACATCTGCGGTATTGCCGAGGATAAGAACCACTGCATCTGGGTAACCACAAGCCGTGGTGTGAGCCGTATTGTGATACAGCGTAACCACGAGGACGGTGTGAACAACTACGGTTTGTACAACTACAGCACAGCCGATGGTTTGCAGAGCAACGAGTTTAATACCGGTGCTATCCTTACCAAACAGGATGGCGAAGTATTGCTGGGCGGACTGTATGGTGTGAACTGGGTACTGCACAGAGATGGTGCCGAGAAGGAGGACCTGCCACGTGTGATGCTCACCCAGCTGTTTATTGGCGAAGAAGAGATTATTACCGGTCATGAGTATCATGGCAAGGTGATACTTACTCAGGCTCTGAACGAAACCAGCCGTATCGATCTGGCTCACAACCAGAACACATTCAGCATCAAGTTTGCTGCTGGTAACTACAACCAGAGCGAGCGCCTGCAGTTTATGTACTGGATGGAAGGTCGAGACGAGGACTGGCATCATGGTGACGCGCTGTCGCATGGTGTAAACTTCAACAACCTGTCGGCAGGAAAGTACTATCTGCACGTAAAAGCCATCAACGCCGAGGGTGCAGTAAGTAACCAGGAGCGTGTGCTTGAAATCAACGTAGAGCGCCACTTCCTGCTATCGTGGTGGATGATAACAGCCTATCTGATTGTGCTGGCAGTAATCATCTATTTCTGGCGCATAGGTATCAATCAGCTTAAAGCCATCAAGCACCGTAAGGAGGCTGTGATTAAGGAACTGCAGTTGCAGCGCGAGGAAATTAAGGCTGCGAGCGACGACTTGCGACAGCCTATGGCTCGTATGACATCTATCATCGGTAACCTGTCGGAGAAAGAGAAAACGCTTGAGGAGAAAGAGCAGCTGAATGCCCTGCACTCGCAAATGCTGCAGATTATCACACGTGTGGCTGATATGCAGATGAACCTGGAACACCCAGAGGAGCGCGCTAAGAATATGGTTCAGGACCGTCTGACCATCAACAGTAAGGGTGAGATTGAGTTGCCAGAGATTGCCAGCGACGTTCTGACATCAGAATCTACTCACTCACGTGCTGCTATCGACTCGCCTACCTCGAAGTTCACCGTTATCATGATTGATGACAACGAGGAGTTCCTGGAGTTTGCTGGTGCACGACTGAGATTTGTTTATAACTTCCACGTTTATAACGACATTGAGAAAGCAGCCGAGGATCTGGAGCAGATTAAGTGCGACCTGGTGGTTTGTAAGCAGGATATGTTTGGTATGACTGGTAGCGACCTGTGTAACCAGTTGAAGACCAACTACGCTACTCAGAACATGAAGTTTATCCTGATGACCGACACCGTGCTGACACCTCAGGATATGCGCTCGAAGAATATCACCCTGAGTGCCGATGACTATCTGGCCAAGCCATTCAACATGCAGGAGGCCACGATGCGATTCAATAAGGTACTGGGATTGGGTGCCGTACAGATGGACAGCAACCTGATTGAGGGTGCGGAGACACGCCGACTGGAAGGACAGAGTAGCAGTATGACCACAGCTACTGAGACAATGGATGCTGGCGAGATAAGCGCCACTGCACTGGCCGAGGTTAGTGCCGACGACCCCATGAACAAGGTAGACACAGTGGTTAAGAACCCACGCAGTCAGGCAACAACCAGCAACCTGCCTGAGGGTATCAAGGGCATCGACGACGAAGAGGAAGGTGGCGGTAACGACTTCTCGATGATGGACGCTATGGACCGTCAGCTGCTGAAGAACATTGAGCAATACGTATTACAGAATATGAGCCGCGGACAGATTAGTCTGGAGGAGATGGCCAATGCCATGGGAATGGGACGTGTACCTTTCTTCCACCGTGTACGCAGCCTTACAAGCAAAACACCAGCAGAACTCGTGAGAGACATGCGACTGAAACACGCCTGCATTCTGCTGAAGCGCACTAATATTAACATGAGTGAGTTGGCGTCGAACATTGGATTTATGACTGCCGAGAACTTCATCAATATCTTCAAGGAAAAGTTCGGCATGACGCCACTCGAATACAGATTGAAACATCGTAAATGATATCAAGTAAACTACATCAGACAGGAATAGCCACCATGCTATTCCTGCTGATTTCTCTGATTGGAAAAGCTCAGACAAGCGACTCGCTGATAGTGAGCCAAATGAAAACTGTTGGTATTAACTTCTACCCACATAACGAGGTACAACTGATTATGTCGGGTAAGGATAAGTTCGACCTTTTGTTCGAGGATATCCGACAGGCCAAGAGCAGTGTACACCTTGAGTATTTTAATTTTCGCAACGACTCGATAGCCTCGCTGCTGTTCGACATACTGCGCGAGAAGCGCAAGCAGGGTGTTGAGGTACGTGCGCTGTTCGACGGGTTTGGTAACGACTCGAACAACCAGCCACTGAAGAAACATCACATCAAGAGTCTGCGTGCCGACAGCATCGACATCCACGAGTACGACCCAGTGCGTTTTCCCTGGGTAAACCACATCTGGCCTCGCGATCATCGTAAGATTGTAGTGATCGACGGTCGTATTGCCTATACAGGCGGTATGAACGTGGCCGATTACTATATTGTGGGCACCAAGCAGGTGGGCGAATGGCGCGATATGCATTGCCGTATTGAGGGACCTGTAGTTAACGAGCTGCAGGATATCTTTGCCCGTATCTGGCAGAAGGTAACCAAGGAGCAGTTGAACGATCCTAAATACTATCAGGGTCAGGACAAAGGCGACAAGATGGTTGGTATCGCTAATCGCGAGCCAAACAAAACCAATAAGATCATGCGCCAGTTCTACATTTCGGCGCTCGACGATGCACAGGATTCCATCCAAATTATCAACCCCTACTTTACACTCACACCATCTGTGAAAAAGGCTATTCACCGTGCCATCAAGCGTGGTGTAAAGGTTGATATCCTAGTATCGGCCAAGAGCGATATCCCCTTAACGCCCGATGCCGTATTCTACAACGTACACAAGCTGATGAAGAAGGGGGCCAACATCTGGCTGTATCAGCCCGGATTCCACCACTCTAAGATTATGATGGTGGATGGCCGGTTCTGCACCGTGGGCAGTACCAATCTGGATGCACGCAGTTTGCGATACGACTACGAGGTGAATGCGCTGATTATTAACAAGCAGGTAACCAAGGAACTGCAGGATATGTTTATACGCGACACCAAGAAAAGCGTGCTGTTAACGCCCGACGAGTGGAACAAGTTCCGTACAGGCTGGCAGAAATTCCGTGGCTGGTTTGCCCAATTATTTACCCCATTTATGTAAGCACTCATGAACAGAAACACCGTCATATCTATTGCAAAAGGTTTAGCCATCATCCTGATGGTGATAGCTCATGCCGAGGCTCCAGGCTGGCTGTGCCGATTCATTTTCGAGTTTCACATGCCACTATTCTTTATCACCGCAGGCTACTTCTTCTCGTTGAAGTACCTGAACGATGAAGCCACGTTTGTAAAAAAGCGCGTAAAGGGCCTTTATATCCCCTTTGTTAAGTGGAGCGTGTTCTTCCTGCTTATCCATAATCTGATGTTCAAGATTGGTATCCTGAACGAGATGTATGGCAATGAAATGGGCGGTGTTACCCACCCTTACAGCTGGCACCAGATGCAGCAGAACCTATGGACTATCTTTACCTCGATGGCAGGATACGATGCATTCCTATGTGGTGCGTTCTGGTTCTTCCGTGGGTTGTTCGTGGCCAGCATCTTATACCTTATTATATATAAGGTGCTCGACAGCACGATATCGTCCGTACGTTACAAGAAAGCCATCCCCTACCTCATCTGCGTCATCATGCTGCTGCTGTGCGGATGGAAAACCTACGAGGGACTGAGGGTGCTGACACTGATACAGGGCGGTTATCGCGATATGATGGGCTGCTTCTTCTTTGGTTGCGGTTTTATTTTCCGACAGTATGCCGAGAGCTATCAGTCAGCTATCAAGCGCTACTACGCCATCTTCTGGACCACCATTGTGTTCGGTGTAGTTGTGTATCTGTTCTCGCACTACCTAACAGCCAACATGAACTGGCGCTCTACCTATACCCAGTTCCTGTCGCTGCCTGTACCAGCCATTCTGGGATTCCTGATGATGTACAACATCAGTATGCTGCTTGACAAGAAAGATAACTGGCTGAAACGATTCCTGGTATATACGGGCGACCACACGCTGAATATCTTTATCTTCCACATTGTAGCCTACAAGGTGGTTAGCTTGATAAAGATATGGTACTACAGCTTGGATATCCGCCAGATAGGTTGCCACATGGTGATACACCACAACTCGCAGCACGACGCGTTCTGGGTGCTCTACACCATTGCAGGTGTAGGCTTACCATTATTGGGTACGTGGCTATCTGAAAAGTGGAAGATTAAGCGTTGTAAACGTCAACCCAGTCGATCATCATCTGAATCTCACGATCAGTAATGCCCTTCATCTCCAACAGATCACTTTCTTTGTAAATGATGCTGTGAAGAGTCGCCCAACGCTCGTCCTTGGGCTTGGCATTTGTAACGTATGAACGGAAACAGTTGGCAGCATCGTCGATCTTACCTGTAAACCACAGATAGAAACCATAGTTAATGCTGTCGCTATCCTCAGGGTTCTCTTGTGCCAACAGCTGATCGTACAGGCGACCTGCCTGTTCGTACTTGCCATCGCCGGTAAGCGCCCAAGCCAACACACGCACCACATGCAGGTTATCGGCATCCTCGAAGTTCAGGCGGAACAGAATCTGTTCGGCCTCTTCAAAACGACACAGATTGGTAAGACAGATGGCCTTGTTTAGCTGATACGATTTCTTATCGGCATTCATCTCCAGCAACTGGTTATAGGCATCGAGTGCTTTCTCGTAATCCATATGTTTAAACCAGATACGGGCCAAGCCTAATAAGGCACGTTCGCTCTGAGGATTCAGCTCAAGCGCCTTACGATAGCTATCCTCTACATTATCACCCAGATAGCCCTTCAGCATATAGTAATCGTAGTCGTGATACTTCTCCTCAAACCAGTTTGCTAACAAGTCCTTGGCATAATTCTTCTGGTTACGTTTAATCAGGAAAGCTACAACTTCCTTGAAATGAGCCTGTATATCGGTATTATCAAATGCGGTTCGGGTAATGAACATGCTCTGGAACGAATCCTTCTCGAAAACGTTCTTAAACTCGTTGCGGAGCGGATTAAGACGGAAGAAACGGAACATGTCCTGCAGATAGATACGACGGATATAAGCAGGGGTACTCATCTCCTCGGTTCCTAACTTCTGATACATCACGGCCTCGCCACGATCCAGCATCTGACGTACATTTTCGGGAATACCATTCAACACAGTCTCGAAGGCCAGCAAGAACGAATACTTATCGCTATTGCAGAACGGGCCAAACTCAAGAATGCTTGACAGGAACTTAACGTTGCCATACTTATCCCATGTGTGTGCTACACCTGGATGATCGGTAAAGAACGGTGTGAACCAGTTAGAAATCTCGTTAAAGAACGGATATCGCTTCATCTGCGAAAAACCTCCAAAGTACACATCGCTACCCTGTTTCTGCATGTCGATCATACGGTGGAAGGTGTTCTCAAGTTTTTCAAACTCCTGCTCTTCGGCATCAGGATGCAGAATATCATTCAGGATATTCTCCTCGTCCTGTTCCTGCTCGTCTCTATGCTGCATCTTCTGCTGATTCTTAAGCAGCTCGGGCATAATTTCCTTCTCGATGGTGTTGCGATCCTCATCGGCACTCAGACAATAGAAGAACTGCTCCTGCAGCTCAATCAGCTCCTTCATGCAGTTGGGGTTCTGTACGGTTTGCTCAACCAGTGTTCGCATCTCAGGGAAGAGGAATTCCTCTAACTCGTTATCGAGCGAGAACACCCAACCAAACAAGGCTCGCTGGCGCACATATTCATCGGTCGACTGCTGGTACACATGAATAAGCGTACGGAACTTAACCATATCGTAGCAGTTCATGGATGCTAACGTGATAGCACTTACAATGAGCTGCTGGTCGGCAGAATCAACGGTGGGCGACAACAGCAGTTGTTCGATAGACTCACCCTGTCCGTCGGTCCATAAGTCGGCAGTCAGAATGTGGGCAAAAAGCTCGGTCATCAGCTGTGTATGCTGCTGGTGCAGCGCTTTGCGGCGCTCCTTAACGGTGTGCTGAGGTTCCAGTTCCAGCAAGGCGATATCAGACACGAACTTCTCTAACTGTTCGCGAACCACCTGTACCGACCAGTCGCGCGGACTCAGATGCGCCTTCATAAAGAGCGATGCCATCAGGGGCGATTGCAGCACGCGGGCATTAGTCATCACATTGGCATAAAGCACATACATACGGTGCAGCAGCTTATGGTAAAGCTGTGGAAGTTCCGGGTCTTTGTATCCTTTGCGCCAATAGTCGATCATCATCTGATAATCGGTTTTGATGGCAAACAATCGGTCGGAATTTATCTGGTGCGGATGGGCAGCCAGATAATTCTCCATATCCTTGATAGCGCACATCAGGTCCTTTCCCTCGAGTGCACCCAATACGTTATTTAAAGTATCGTCTCTAAACATGTGTTACTTCTTCTTTTTTTCAAGCCAGTTCTTAGCGCGGTCAATGTCTTTCTGTCGTGCTGCCTGATAGGTAAACTTCAGCGAATCGGGCAAGGCATTGATGGCCTGAGGTGTTAAGCCGTAGTACTTTTTCAGTATCTCCTTGTAGTGGGTAACACCAAAGTGGTTAATCGAGTCGCAAGCCTGCTTGTAACCCTTCATAAACACCTCCATCTGATGCTGGCGGGTCTTATCGTCCATATTCTTGGTGCGGAATACAAGGGCACCCATCTGCATATCCTCCTTACGGGTGTCGAGCAGCACGTGGTGCTTCTTCAGCAAGGCCTGACTGGCCTGTGGCTCTGTAAGCAGCATGGCATCCATCTCGTTGTTCTCAAGCATTTTCAGACGGATGTTCACATCGTTAATCTGTATGCGGAACACGCGCTCTGGAGCCAGCTTGGCACTATCCACAGCTATGTCGCCCAGCATGTCGGTAACCGAGTAACGGGTCATGGCCAGCATCTTATCGTCGAGATGCTTAAAGTTGGTGATACGCAACTGGCGCTGACTCAGCATCAGCCAATAGGCATTGGTAGCAGCGGCATATCGCAGGGGTGTGCCCTCCTTTATCATCTTCTCGGCACGCACCAAGTCGGTAATGGCACCTTCGGCACGACCACGAATCAGGGCTGTATCAATATCCATCTGGGCGGTATATCGTTTCAGGCGGATGTCAACGGCTGTATCAAACATCTGGCGCTCCTTGGCCACAAACACAGGCAGACAATCCAATGTGGGCATGACGGCAATCTTGAGTGCAGCCGAATCCTCACGCCACAACTTCAAACGCTGCTCACGCGAGAGGCGTTTGGTTTCTTCGTACGACTGCCCGCAAGCAGCGAGCATTACGAGAGCTATGAATGCTAAAACTAATTTCTTCATAATCGAGTGCAAAGGTACAATTTTTTTTTTAATTTTCAATTTTCAATTATCAATTTTAAATTATTATTATTACCTTTGCACACAATATGGCAAAAGATAAGATAGCATACGTTTGTTCCAACTGCGGACAGGAATCGCCTAAGTGGATTGGCAAGTGCCCTGCCTGCGGACAATGGAACACGTTTAAGGAGATAAAAGTAGCTCCCAGTTCAACCCCTAAAACGGCTGCTGCAAGAGGCGGTTTAAGCGCGGGCACATCAGCTCAGTCGTCGGCTTTGCATGCAGGTAAAGTGCTGCGATTGCGCGACATCAGCTCGAAGGACGACCCACGTATCGACATGCACGATGCCGAACTGAACCGTGTACTGGGTGGCGGATTGGTGCCTGGCAGTATCGTGCTGCTGGGTGGCGAGCCTGGTATCGGCAAATCAACCCTTTCGCTACAAACGATGCTGAACATGCCCGAGAAGAAGATTCTATACGTGAGCGGTGAGGAAAGCGCCCATCAGCTAAAGATGCGTGCTGAGCGACTGGGTGGCGAAAACGAGAACTTCCTGCTACTTACAGAGAACTCGCTCGAAACTATCTTCGACCATATTAAAGAGGTACAGCCCGAACTGATTGTCATCGACTCGATACAAACCATCTCTACCGAGGATGTTGAGTCGAGTGCAGGCTCTATCGCACAGGTGCGCGAGTGCGCCTCAGCCCTACTCCGTTTTGCAAAAACCAGCGGTGTGCCCGTAATCCTGATTGGTCACATCACCAAAGAGGGCACCTTGGCAGGTCCTAAAATCCTCGAGCATATTGTGGATACAGTTATCCAGTTCGAAGGCGACCAGCACTATATGTACCGCATTCTGCGCAGCATCAAGAACCGCTTTGGTTCTACAGCCGAACTGGGCATCTACGAGATGCTGCAGAACGGATTGCGACAGGTATCGAACCCATCCGAACTGCTGCTCACACAGGATCGCGACGGCCTTTCGGGCATCGCCATCACATCGGCCATCGAGGGTATTCGTCCGTTCTTAGTCGAGACGCAGGCCCTTGTTTCAACAGCCGCCTACGGCACCCCTCAGCGTTCGGCCACAGGCTTTGATCAGCGCCGACTGAACATGCTACTGGCTGTGCTTGAAAAGCGCGTGGGCTTTAAGCTGGCACAGAAGGATGTGTTTGTGAATATTGCAGGCGGACTTCGTGTTACCGACTTGGCGATGGACCTGAGTGTGATTGCGGCTGTGCTCTCATCTAATGTTGATACACCTATCGAGTCAGGTTGGTGCATGGCAGGCGAGGTTGGACTGAGTGGCGAGGTGCGCCCTGTCAACCGTATCGAGCAGCGAATTGCCGAGGCCGAGAAGCTCGGATTTACCGATATGATTATCCCCAAATACAACCTTCAGGGCTTCGATAAGAATAAATATTCAATCCGTTTGCACCCTGTAAGAAAGGTGGAAGAAGCCCTACGTGCAATCTTCGGATAACAATTTGCTATACTTTTGAACATTTTGCTTACATAATTGATAGTTGAGCGCAAAAAAGAATTAAATAATCAATGTTCAATGTTCAATGTTCAATGTTTTTTAGTAACTTTGCAGTCGCATTTTAAAATGAAGTTTTTCACATTATTAAATATTTAAATTATGACTATCAACGAATTCAACTTTGCCGGTAAGAAGGCAATCGTACGTGTAGACTTCAACGTACCCCTCGATGAGAATGGTAAGATCACAGACGACACCCGTATCCGTGGTGCCCTGCCTACCC
>Ga0265299_10004202_pt1 | contig 13730 bp, 9 predicted proteins | sample AusTroGonzalo_MG_4_FD_193485 | JGI IMG/M metagenome (GOLD analysis project Ga0265299, IMG submission 193485) | Bovine rumen microbial communities from tropical cattle in Woodstock, Queensland, Australia - Gonzalo_02 | ecosystem: Host-associated > Mammals > Digestive system > Stomach > Rumen ...
GGCTTGTGTTGTTACCAGCTTGTAGACGGTACCCCACATCGTACTATTGTTGTCGATGTATGCAAAGAAATAGCTGTTAGGGTCAATAATAGTGACACCATAGTCGCCACCGATACTCCGGACTACAGGAACATTGGTGGATTCACTGAACGATAGTGTCATACCATCTAATGTCACAGTATTGCTGAGGAACATGCCAGGCGTACTCCCTGCGTTGAAAGTGTTCGATGTGCATAAATTAGCAGGATTGATGAGGTTCCGCGTCTTGAAGCGCAGGTAGTAGGTCGTAGGCTGCTGGCCGTTGGCATTGGCGGTAACGACAATGGGGTCACCTTCCCAATCGTTGTCAGGCTGGTTGCCCGTTGTTGCCCTCGGATAGAGCGTAGCCCCGTCCTGTCGGAAATTGCCCGTTGTGTTAAAAGAGTAGTAGGCTGTCTGACCTGTATTGTTAACGAGTGGCAGCGTGTAGCTGATGTCTTCGATGTAAGCAATTTCTGCTACATTGGGAAAGTAGAAGTCGCTAAACGACACATAGACATCGCTCAGCGAAATACTGGTGTTGTTCATCCACGAGTAAGCTTCGATAAGTGTAGGGGCACCGACGGTAGTCGAAACACCATAAGCACTATAATAGACGTTATTGGTTTGCACGTCTCTCAATTCATACGAGTAAGTATGAGCATTGTGGTCGTAAGAGAAAGATACTAGCAAAACCCTGTCAACAAGGGGTGAAAAAGACGTCTCAACACCATTGACATTGAAAGTATTGTTCTGTTTTGCGACACCGAAACGCATGATGAGGCCATCGGTGTTGTATGTTGATTTTGTGGAGCCATTGGCATTTGTTCCACGTATGTTTTTGTCACCGATGCCAATCACCCAACGGCTGTCAGAGGGGATGTGACAATAGAACTGAATGTTGACAATGCCCACCGTACCAATACCCTCGATGGTACTTAAGTCATCTAACGCCAATGCATAAGCATTAGCGGCGTTATTTGCTGTCGTGAATGTGTTGCCATCAACGTTTGTGATGCGGTTAACAGCCTGCCACGCCACTGTCCTGGCGACAGCCCACGATGGGGCAGCCCATGTCAACAGCAAACAGCCAACGACCAATAGTCTTATAATTCCTGTATTCTTCATTTTATATTTTCCCATTCTGTATACGCAGACTCCATGAAAGGACATCAATGTATATTGCGACAGTCTTCCAGTGGTTACCTTCCAAGCCGAAGTCTATACGATAGTTATACTCGCGATCTAGGTATTCCTGAATATCATAGTGTTGAATCTCAAAGGCATTGCGTGCTAATGCCAGATAATAACACAGGTCGATGTTTACAACCTCAGTGTCATCCTCACGATTGCGGATAACAAGACGGGGGTTATAGCGGGCATCATCGTGATTGACAAACCGTCCTAACGACAGGTCATAATGAGCGTTGCGCTCGGTTATGACATTATCAGTGGTTGCCTCGGTAGTCCATTGGGCAAATGGATGGTATGTCATTTTCGACGAGTGGCCGACGAATGGAGATATGACACTGACGTCATAACGTTTGTGGTCGTTATCAGCAGGCTTATCGCGGCGGAACACCGTAACACTCAAGTCGTTAGTCAGACGCATCAAGGGAATTGTGGCCTCTGTCGCCTCGTCTTCCGGAACATCAACAATGATAGGTCTCAGTGCCGTCCAAATGGTGTCGAGTCGTAAGGCTGGCACATTACCAGCAGTGTCGGCAGGCAACTCAAACTGTAGTTTGTCTATGCTTTCGCCGATGGAAGGTTCTTCAATGTTGAATGCTGCATCAGCAGCCGAACGCCCTGTTGCATAGAGACGGTAGCGCCCAGCCACCAGTCCTTCAACGTTGAATGCAAATGTCGGATTGCGCAGTGGTTGGTTCTTTACATCATTGCCAGTAGTCATGCTCTCTACGACAAGACCAGTAGCATCGTCAACAACATAGATTGTTGCCTCCTCCACATGATTGCTGAACATGTTGGCCCGTTGTGTATTGTAGTCGTAACACAGATGAATACGCAACGGGGTGCGGCAGTCAGGACAATCGCTACGGTCTTCATTTATAATCGAGCACGAGAAGAACTGCAGCAGTGAAAGAAGCACTGCGCATAAAGGGATTCTTCTCAGATTGTATGCTCGTCTTTTCATATAACACCTCTTTTTGATTATGTCTTGCCGTTTCGAGGATTATTACGGTTTATTACGTCCAATGTGATGGATGCTTTCATCAGTGAGTCTCAAGTCATAGGCATTATTGCGTACGACAGCATTGCGACTGTCGTCTGGACTGATACTGTGCGTGATTTTGTAAGTATAGTAGAGTTTCCCGTCGTGGAAACAGGTGGTGTATGCGCTTAAGAAGGAAGCTAGATTTGTAAGACGTGCTTGGTCTTCTGCACCAAAATCATAGTTATGCAGGGTTATGACTACGTCACCATCGCCTTCAACAATAATCGTAGCGTTTTTGAAGATGTCGGCATTGTCCTTGTTTTCCAGTCCGAAGGCCATCTTATTCTCTGGTGACAATCCCCACTTCAGGTATTCGATGTACTGTTCCGGACTGGTATAAAAATCTGTGAACGCGTTCTCCGTATACTCCCCGAAAGGATGGAAAACAAATGCATGATGCATCAGCATGCTGTTTTGGTCTTTCAGCTGTACCTCGACGATAACCTCTGTTTCTGTGGCATTGGTGTTCTCGGCAATGTATAGTTCGTCGTTACTGTGAGACCGATGTGGCCATAAACTGAAATCGGAGGCAGAAAACGACAAAGGTGTGTCTGCAACGGACATGGCCCAGTTCATGTATGGCGATGGCGCATGTCGCACAACATAGCTCTTCTGTTGAAAGTTGTTCAATATCCAAGTCATTTTGTGGATACTGGGATGTATGTTGCTCTTACCATTTAAGAATATGGCTCTCAGTACGGTGGTCTCATCGCTGACGGTTACACGAGCTGCAGCTCGTTCCACATTAATGGTCAGTTGCCTTCCTGCGGTAGCTGCCTCCGGCGTGTCAAAAAGGTAGCTGGCGGATAGTTGAGGCATAATGGTGCCATCGCTCTGTGGGGCATTAGACATGAAAAGTCCCACATGCTCTGCTGTGCTTCCTACAGAATCAATCTTGATTGCCTTGATATCGTCGATGGTGCTTCCCGTGAGCACAGCGCCATGATGGAAGAGCATGCCATTTCTAACAGAAAAACCTGTCGAAGTCGTGTTCAGTAGTGCCAACACATAGCGTTTCCCGCTGTATGGATGAGTCCCTATAGCCAATTGTTGGGTAATATTTACTGACGTGTTATTACCGGGATTGTTGACGAGTTGGTCGATAACGGTTGCAGACTTCAGTTGGGCTTCCGCTTCGCTGTTGCCCTCAAAGATACAGAGAATCCCATCGTATACTGCGTTTTCCTCGGCAGCTGAAGAACGAGTGTCACTTGTTGACGTGCTGACAATATGCAAGTTGAGATAGCTTGTGGCCGACGTCTCGGCTATGGCAACGCTTTGTCCATCAGGTAGAGCGTAGTCGTGGCATGCAACTAGCAGCAGTATTGCTGTCAGTAGATTGAGTAGCGTGATATAATATTTGTATCTCTTCATTTTCGTTTCATCTCAGTTCTTTGCTTTGACTGTTCCAGCCAGTGATGGTCAGTGTGGCGTTTAATAGCTGCTCTACATGGTCGTCAGCGTTGGCCGTTGACGCAGCATCGGGGGCTACAGGACTACCCACATGACTGACACCTGTAATGTTCACGACATACCAATTGTTCCGCACAACACCGTAACGCCCTAAATAGTCGTTGGCATTGTCACCATAAGCCTGTCCGGCACTATTGTTGGTAGCCGTAGTTGGCGATTGCCATGGCGTTAACTCGTCATTGAAATGACGAATGGGAATATGATAGAAGCAACGTCCTTCATGATAATAGCTGAGGGAGATGTTCGAGTTCAGATAATCCACCAGGTTAAGATTGACAAAGTCGTCAATTCCTTGTCCACTTGTACGTGCCGTTTGTGTGACGGCAGTGACCCGTGCTGTTATGAGACCATCTCCAGCAGTCTCTACGGCAATATTGACGTGTCGGGGTTCGCCGCCAGCATAGTCATTCACCCATTGGCGGAAACTCTTGTTGGTTTGCATAAGCCATTCACGCAGATAATCATCAATGGACGTTGCCGTACTGACCTTTGGTGACTTGGAGGTGGACTGGAGGTGAACTGAGGGAGAACTGGAGGAGGACTGCTGGCGCGCAAAGGTGGAGTTCGCACTCGTTCCGTCTTCTATGAAGTCATTTTCCGGCAACTGATAGATGACGTCGCAGCCTGTTGTGCTGGCTGTGTAAAAGGCGTTACCACCATTCAGTCGTAGGTAGATGACAGCACTGGTAGTATTCTCATCGGTCATGTGTCCAGTATCAAAGGTGTTTTCTGCCAGATAGTAATTTTCACCCATTTCCTTCCATCCTTTGATGGTACTCAGCTTGTCACCGGTGCCATCATAGTTTGCATCCTGTGCCCAATATGTACGGTATTTCCCTGTGGGCAGGGCAGCTTGTTCCATGAAACGATAGCCTCGTCCTCCTGCATTATAACTGAGCCACTGACTATCAAAATGTCGTACCAAATAGCACTTCTGGTTGTATTTGTATAATCCGAAGCGCATGTCATCCTCCGTGAAGCTGATATTGGTATTGCCTTGTATCACCATCGGGCTGACCGTTTGTGCTACGGTTAGTCGGGCGGCGGCACGTTCCAGAAAAACGTAGCACACCGGATGCAGCTGTGCCTCTTCTGCGGTGGGGAAGAGGTCATCAGGAGACACCTCGACAAGCGTAAACACCTTGCTATTCCCTTCGCTGTATGTTGCTATCGGACTATTGGTCATGATGAAATAGTCTTTGTCATCAATCGTCGTCGTGAGACTATTCAGTTTCTGGTTCTTGACCGAGGCGAAAGTCTGTCCAATACTGACGTCTGGAGTCATATTTGCGATAGCCAACAGGCAAAGGCGGTCACCAGCAACAAGGTTGTCGCGACTGATTTGTATTGTTGTTCCAGAATGGCTAGTCACCTGACTATCTGCCTGTTTGACAGATTTATAGTCAATTGACAGGATGTTGGCAACAGTCAATTCATCCTCTGCGTCCGTCTCTGCCCCATGGAAGAATATCAGTGTTAGCGTTTTGATAATGTGCTCGTCCTCATCGCCATCGCTGAACGCGTCACTCGTGGCACGTGTCAGTTCTGACGGCTGTGAGAGACTGATTGATAGCGTCAGCCACGCCTTGCCCTCGGCATCGAAGCGCTGCGTGATATCACGCAGCGTCCCGATGTCAAGACACTCGTAGTCGTAACATCCCCAAAGGACTGTCACCACCACGAACCAAAGGACGTGTCTGAGCTTGGCCATGCGATTAGAGGGTTACGTTCTGCCTTCTGATGCCCCAAGAAAGAATGTTGATGCGCACTTTCAGGTAAGCGTCAATCTCATCGTCTGGCGTGTCGCTAGGAATCTCTGGCACAGAAGGTTTACCAATGTGTTTGATGCCATCTAGAACAATCTGATACCAGTTATTTCGCACGATACTGTAACGTCCCAAGTAGTTCTGTGCACGGTTAGCGGTAGGATAAACATCGTCATACGTCGAACCGGGAATGTCGGCAGCCAGTCTCAGCGGAGTCTCAACATCGCCGAAATGTTTGATGAGAACCTTGTAATAAGCCAGGCCACTCTTATAGTAGCTGAATTGTGCAGCCGATGCCAAATCGGAAATGATGGCAGATGCGTCGGAAGCGTCAGACAGCGTTACTCCTGTTACGGTCGCACTACCATCATCCGCATTTGTGAACGTTACATCAGTAGCTGTTTTGCCATGCTTATTAGTGATATATTCTTTTACCTTGTTTTTCATGTCATCTACACTGAATATCTCATCGCCGGCACCAAGCGAGGATGTATAGAAGCTGTTGCCACCATTAAACGGAACGGCCAGCACAATACGGGTCGTATATTCTTGCTTCAGGCTATTCTCGTTTACCGTGTTCTCGGCCAGATAAACTACGTCAGCAGGGGTTTTTGTAAGCGTAGCCTGCTTACCAATAACAGAACTGGCAGGTGTGTTGTCTGGAGTTTCCGATGCGTAGTTATCATCTTCAGCCCATGGTATACGGTAAAATTTGGTAGCCGCCGTCGGGTCAACAGCCGTTCCTTCTACAAAACGATAAACAGCAGTCGTCAACAGACTACTACTATAGCCCATATAGGTAGAACTGACGTGGCGTGCAACATAGAAATTCGTGTTAAAGTTTTGAACCTCCCATTTGATGCCAGTGGGGTCATATTTAACATCGTCGTTGGTGGTCAGCCCTTCGGCACTGCCCGAAGGTACGCTCAGGTCAATTTTGGCTGCCGCACGTTCAACATAAATCTCAACAAACTTCGAGCCAGAATATGCCTCCTCGATGGAGTTGTATATGTGGTCTGCCGTCAGTTCTGGCATCCATCTGATATTAGGACTCGAGGGAGCAGCAGAACCGCCAGCGGCTGTACTCATCGGCGGATTGGTCATAAGCAATCCGTCTCCCTCAGGATCACCAACAGTGTTCAGCGCATAGCCTCTGAAGCTAGAGAATGTTGTCGTGTTAGCGACCAACGCCTTGTCTTCATCTTCCGCTTTCACTGTCAGTCCGTGATCATTCTCGTTAACCAAGAATTTTCCATTGGTGTTAATAACCACAAAGGCGTAAATATGGTCGCTGCCGCTAATCACATTATCACCCTTGTTGATTTGCTGTGTGTATAGTCTACGGTCTGAAATCTGACTGTTCGAAACCGTCTGTTTTACGTTGGTAGTTAGCGTGTAGGCACCATTGAAGGTTGCACTACTCTCATCAGAGCCCTTGAACAGTACCAATACAGCATCATTGACTGCATATTCTGTTGCTGTTCCATCGTCAAAATCACCATTAGCACGTGTGCTGCCTTTTGTGGTTGGCAGATTAATGGCGATGTTCACATAGGCATTGCCCTTAGCATCAAACTTGTTGTTAAGCGAGGTCTGCTCCTGAACAACGTCATTGTCACTTGAACAGCTCGTTACAGCAATCCCTGCTGCAAATACGGCTGCGAAAATAATAAACTTCTTCATAGTTGAAATGTTTAAAGGGTTAATAAATATTTTGAGTTATTTTATTCGTTTATCTAACGACCGAGGATGTAGCACAGATTCATTGCCAGTTTTGTTGGCCCCACATAGTTGTGACGGCCACTATCCAAAAGTCGGCCACATGTGGCGTTTTCATATTTGTCATATACCATGTGGATAAAACCTATGCCGACGGCAGCTTCGATGTTCCAGGAACCAGACAGAGGCCAAGTATAGCCGTAGGTCAGTCCGCCGCCAATATACCATCCCTCATACTGATAGTTACGGATAGAGTTGCTGATACCTATGTTCGCGATGCTGTATTCACCGCCTAAGGAATGAATGCCAACAAAATGGCCTGTAAAAGGTGTATGACAAGACAACCAACGGCGATACTCGGGCATAAGAGACCAATGCCGTAGTCGTCGTGTGTCGCTCAACCTCCATGGATGTATGCCGTAAAAAAGCTGCATGGAGGAGGATTTGCCAACCATCCGTTCAATGCCAATGTTTGGCGTTAACGTCACATCATAGAGCAGGTCGTTCTTCAAACTGATAGTCTGTGACGAAACAGATATTGACATAACTGCCACAGCGGCAGTGGTTAATAGATAGAGTTTTCGCATAGTTAGAACTGTCTCGGTAGTTGCAAATATAAATATTATATTTGACACTATCACGAACAATCCTATCCGTTTAAGGAATATTAACTAAAAGGAGCCGACATTTGCCGGCTCCCTATAGAAAATACATGAATAAGTGTGCTTATTACAATTTTGCCAATTCCAGGACTTTGTCGACAGCTGCCGAGAGTCCGTCAGCGTTCTTTCCACCTGCTTGGGCGAAGTGAGGCTGACCACCGCCACCACCCTGAATGAGTTTGGCGGCCTCACGTACCATCTGTCCTGCATTCAGACCGTGGTCAGAGACCATGTCGTCGCTCATCATGATGGAGAGCTGGGGCTTGTCCTGATACTTCGTGCCGAGGACGCAGAGCAGTGAGCCCTCGACGGCAGCACGAATCTTGAAAGCCAGATCCTTGGCAGCAGCAGGTTCCATAGGCAGTACAGCCGTAATGACCTTGACACCACCTATCTCACGAGCCTTTTCAACGAGCTGCTTGGCAGCACGCTCGACTGCTTGAGCCTGGAAGCCTTCAATTTCCTTCTTCATAGCCTCGTGTTCGTCAATATGTTTCTTTATGACAGCCTGCAGGTCCTTGGCTCCTACGAAGAACGACTTGATGGCTTTCAGTGTATCTTCGATATTGTATATCAGTTCCTCGCACTCACGGCCTGTCTTGGCCTCAATACGGCGGATACCGGCGGCAACGCTGCTCTCAGAGATAATCTTGAAGAAGCCGATCTTACCCGTTGCCTTGGCATGGATACCACCACAGAATTCACAAGAGGGACCAAAGCGAACGACACGTACTTTGTCACCATATTTCTCACCGAAGAGAGCAATGGCACCGAGCTTCTTTGCTTCATCGAAAGGCACGTCACGATGCTCGTCGAGGGCGATATCCTGGCGAATCATGTCGTTGACCATACGCTCCACCTCGCGCAACTGCTCATCACTCACCTTCTCGAAGTGTGAGAAGTCAAAGCGCAACGTGTCAGGGCTGACGAACGAGCCCTTCTGCTCCACGTGGTCGCCAAGCACCTGCTTCAGAGCATAGTCCAACAGGTGGGTAGCGGTGTGATTGGCAGCCGAGGCATCGCGCTTGTCGGTATCGACACAAGCCATGAACTGGCCCGAAGGATCTTTCGGCAACTGTTTCACGATGTGCACGGTCTGGTTGTTCTCACGCTTGGAGTCGATAATCTCGATGGTCTCTGCTTCGTTGCAGATGACACCGCAGTCACCAACCTGACCACCCATCTCACCATAGAACGGGGTGTAGTCGAGTACGAGCTCATAAAACTCGTTCTTCTTCTGTGTCACCTTGCGATAACGAAGGATATGACACTCATATTCTGTATAGTCGTAGCCCACGAACTGCTGCTCGCCTGCAGCAAGTTCAACCCAGTCGCTGTTCTCCACGGCAGCGGCGTTGCGAGCACGATCCTTCTGTTTCTGCATCTCAACATTGAACTGCTCCTCGTTGACGGTAAAACCGTTCTCGCGGCAGATGAGTTCCGTCAGGTCAAGGGGGAAACCGTAGGTGTCGAACATGCGGAATGCCTGAACACCATCCAGTTCTGTTTTCTTTGCAGCCTTGAGTTCCTCCATGGCCTTGTCAAGCAGGGAGATACCCTTGTCGAGAGTACGCAGGAACGAGTCCTCCTCCTCCTTGATGACGCGACCAATGAGCTGCTGAGCCTTCAGCTCAGGGAAGGCGTCGCCCATCTCCTCGACGAGCGTAGGCAACAACTTGTAGAGGAATGCCTCCTTCTGACCGAGGAATGTGTAGGCATAGCGTACAGCACGGCGCAGAATGCGGCGGATAACATAACCGGCCTTAGCGTTTGATGGCAGCTGGCCATCGGCAATCGAGAAGCTGACGGCACGCAGGTGGTCAGCGCAGACACGCATAGCCACATTGACATTGTCCTGGTCCTTGGAAATAGGAGCATCCTGTTCCTCCTCGAAGGTCGTGTACTTGAGTCCTGTTATCTGCTGTTCAGCCTTGATGATGGGCTGGAAGATGTCCGTGTCATAGTTAGAATGCTTGCCCTGCAGCATGCGGACGAGGCGTTCAAAGCCCATGCCGGTGTCGATGACGTTCATCGACAGTTTCTCCAGTGAGCCGTCAGCCTTACGATTGTACTGCATGAACACGAGGTTCCAGATTTCGATGACCTGCGGATCATCTTGGTTCACCAGCTCACGACCAGGCTTGCCATTCTTCTTTTCAGCCTCAGGGCGTGAGTCGACGTGGATTTCCGAGCAGGGACCACAGGGACCAGTGTCACCCATCTCCCAGAAATTATCGTGCTTGTTGCCGTTGATAATGTGGTCGGCGGGCACATGCTTCAGCCAATAGCCGGCAGCCTCGTCATCGCGCTCCAGTCCCTCCTTCGGGTCTCCCTCGAAGACGGTAACATAGAGATCTTCAGGATTCAACTTCAGCACGTCTACAAGATATTCCCAAGCCATGTCGATGGCACCCTCCTTAAAGTAGTCGCCAAACGACCAGTTGCCAAGCATCTCGAACATGGTGTGGTGGTATGTGTCGTGGCCCACTTCCTCCAGGTCGTTGTGCTTACCGCTGACGCGCAGACACTTCTGTGTGTCGGCACGACGGCGCGGCTCCGGGTCACGCGTACCGAGGATAATGTCTTTCCACTGGTTCATACCGGCGTTGGTGAACATCAGCGTGGGGTCGTCCTTGATGACCATCGGTGCAGAGGGCACGATGGCGTGCTGTTTCGACTCGAAGAACTGCTTGAACGAGTCGCGAATCTCTTTTGCTGTCATGGTTTTATATGCTTTATTTCTATTATTCTTCTTATAGCGCGCAAAGGTACACATTTTTTCTCAGATTTCCTGCAGATTCTCAATTATTTTGCATATCTGGGGAGAATTATTTGGTGCTTTGACGAATAATTCGTATCTTTGCCCCAAATTCAATGATGAGGCTATGGCACTGAACGAGTACAAACCAAAGAAGCTGTACTACAGCATCAAAGAGGTGGCCGAGATGTTCGGTCTGAATGAGAGCACGCTGCGCTTTTGGGAAACGGAGTTCCCCTTTCTGAAGCCAAAGACCAGTGGTCCTGCGAAGATACGCCAGTATCAGGAGAAGGACATCGACCAGCTGCGCACCATTCATAACCTGGTGAAAATACGTGGTTTTAAGCTGTCGGCTGCCAAGAAGATGATCAATGCCAATCGCAAGGGTGTTGACATGAAGGCTGACGTGCTGACGCGCCTCATCGCCGTTCGCGACGACTTGCAGGCTCTGAAGAAACAGTTAGACCACATGGAATGAGACAAAACCTCCCCCAACCCCTCCCAAGGAGGGGAGTTTTGTTACTGGTGACAGTTTTGTTGACCTTTAGCTTTTGTGCCGTGGCGCAAAAGCGCAGCAAATATGAGTTCTCGCGTAATCTGCCCGTCTATGCCGACTCTCTCCTAAAAGACTTGACATATCCGTTGGCATGGGGTAATAGTCCTATCACAGACTTTGACACATGGCGCCAGGCAGCCCGTCAAAAGGTCTTTGATTGTATGCTGACGCCTCCACCGGCTCCACCAACAGAAAGTAAGGCGGCAGCAAACTCTACACTCTACACTCTAAACTATACACTCTTAGGAGAGGAACAGCGTGATGGCTATAAGGCCCGTAAGATTGAGATACAGCTTTCGCGTTATTACACCGTTCCTGCCTACTTGCTTATTCCCGACGGCAAAGGTCCTTTTCCCGCTATCAATGCCTTGCATGACCATGGTGCCCATCTCTTTATTGGTAAAGAAAAGATGATTCGTCCCTTGGCTTGCGAAGATTCCATCGTTATCAAAGATGCAGAGGAATGGGCAGCACAACTCTATGAGGGCCAGTTCGTGGGCGACTATCTGGCTAAGCATGGCTATGTGGTGTTTTCTGCTGATGCTCCGATGTGGGGCGAACGTGGACAGCAGGAAGGACCGAGACGCGACCGTTACGACATGATTGCAGGCAATATGATGATGTACGGCATTGATCTCTCGGCCTATATGACCTATGACGATATCAGTGGTACGGAGTTTCTGGCATCGTTACCCGAGGTTGATGCTAACCGTATCGGTTGTATGGGGTGTTCGATGGGGGCTTACCGTGCTTGGATGTTGTCGGCACTTTCCGACCGTATCAAGGCAGGTGCCGCCGTTTGTTGGATGACCACCACAGCTGATCAGATGTCGTTCAAATATGAGCGTACAGAGAATGGTGGCTTTGCCAACTGTTTCCCTGGACTACGTCGGTGGCTTGACTATCCGCACGTCGCTTCAATGGCCTGTCCCAAGGCCATGCTCTTTGTCAATGGTTCACAGGACAAACTTTTTCATGAAAAGGGTGTGCGTGATGCTTTTGCCGTCATGCATGATGTGTGGCGTTCACAGGGTGCAGACGACATGCTGGAGACGGAAATGTGGGACATGACGCATAGCTGTCCGCTGAAAGCACAAGAGCGTGTACTCCAGTTCTTTCAGAAAAGGCTCTGAAAAAGTGGCGTTGTCAAGCTTTTACGTTATTACGTCATTACGTTATAACGTGATAACGACATTCCGAAGGATTATTCCGGCCTCCATTCACGCTTCTGGCTAAACACGCGCTCCATCGTTATCTGCTGTGCCTCTTTCTTGGTGAGTTGACGGCTCCAGCCGACACGGCCATCGGTCTTTGCGCCCTCGCCGTGGTTGTTATACTCTAAATAGCGAGCGGTCTGCTCACGCTGTTTCTCCCAATGATGCCAACCCTCAGAACGAATCTGCTTGGGCAGGTCACAGTTCATGAACAGCGTGTAGCCGTAGTCGCGCCAAGGACGTCCCAAGTAAACTTTGTCTGCGCCTTCAGCCGTTGTAACGGTACAGTTATTGAAGACATAGCCGAATTCGGCATCCTGTGGGGTTGAGGCCGCTGTGATGTAACTGTTGATCTTGCAGTAGATGGCGCAATGTTCAAACCACGCTGTCGACGGTCCGAAGATAAAGTCTGTGGTTCCCTCGATATAACAGTCGCGGAACAACAGCCGGGCGTAGGGCATACCTGTGTAAACCGTGTCCTGATTGCCTAAGAAACGGCAGTTGAGAAACATGAGACGGTCGCCCTGCGTGTGAAGTGCTACGGCCTGGCCGAGCCGGGCTGCATTGTTCTCGATGGTAATATTCTTGACAGTAATAGAATTGCCATCCACTCTGAGCGTGTAAGTGCGGAAGGTCCCCATGCCATTGCCTGTCGGTGGATAGATAATGTTGGCGTGGTCATCATAGGTAATGACGGTCTGGTCACGATCCTCACCACAAATCTCGATATTTTGCAGCCATTGCGGGATAATCAGTTTCTCCTTGTATATACCTTGTTTGACGTAGATGACTTTGTGGTAGTCCATAAAGGCCCGGCACACTTCAATGGCTTCGCCGATGGTGCGAAACTGTCCCGTGCCGTCGCGGGCAACGATAATCGTGTCGGGGTTGTCGTAGTTTGCCGCCTTTGCAGGGCTAACTGATAAATGACAAATGATAAATGACAGACTTATCACCAGCATCCATCTCTTTCCCCATCTTCTACCTGTTCTTTTCATTATCATTTATCATTTAGGGCGAAGCTCGCTACAGAATCTGTGAAATTTCCTTCAAGTCGTTGACGGTCTTCAGGTTGTCCATGATGGCCTTAACATCCTCACGGTCGTGAACGCGTATCTCTAACGTGCCGTCGAAGATGTCGTCCTCGCAGGTAATGAGCACCTTGTGAATGTTGACATTCATCTGTGAGGAGATGACCTGCGTCACCTCGTTGAGCAAACCGATACGGTCGATGCCGCTGATGTGGATGGTGGCATCGAAGAACAGACGCTTGTGCATATCCCATTTTGCATCAAGGATGCGGTTGCCGAAACTGGTCTTCAACTTTG
>Ga0265299_10004203_pt1 | contig 13730 bp, 10 predicted proteins | sample AusTroGonzalo_MG_4_FD_193485 | JGI IMG/M metagenome (GOLD analysis project Ga0265299, IMG submission 193485) | Bovine rumen microbial communities from tropical cattle in Woodstock, Queensland, Australia - Gonzalo_02 | ecosystem: Host-associated > Mammals > Digestive system > Stomach > Rumen ...
CACCAAGGAACAGTTGGCCGAGCGCCGGCAACAGCTCATCGATATACGCCAATACGCCCTCGATCAGCTACAGTCGCGTCTCCGTTCGCAACATGCGCTGCTCTACATGCGCTGCAACATGATGCTCGAACAGCATCACGACAATCTCGTATTCTGGGAGCAAACAGCCAAGAACTATATCAACTCGGTGTATCGCGACATGATGCGCAATATCTATGCCGGCGCACTACTCAAGAGCGGACGCAACGAAGAGGCTACCCAGATTTATGCCGAACAGGGCGACCAACAGAGCCTCTATACCTATTATTACAGAAAGCGCACCGTGCAGGGCATCCGCGAGGAATACGAGCGGAACCCCAACTCGGCAGCCCTTCCCTTCCTGTTGCAGGATTTTGCCAACAATGCGCAGGAAGCCTATGACGAACAACAGGATGGCAACTGGCCCGGCAAAATGTTCGTACATACCGTTACCGCGATGGAGAACCGGCAGATGTGCATGTTGGCCGACCGAGTGCTGTCTGAGCACAAAACGCTCAATCCCGCCCTCTGGATGTCGCTCAAGGCTTGGCTGTACTACCTGAGCAACAACCGTCTGATGGCCCTGCAAGCCATTGAACGCGCCGTCGACCTAAAAAGCACGCTGCCCCGTGTGGCCGACAATGCCCGCGTGCTCCGTCTCTATATCCGCTCTATGCAGAGTCCTGCCAACCCCGCCCTCGACCAGTTCCTGGCCAATGAATTGGAATGGCTCAGCACCAAGGCACGCGAGGAGCGCAGCGCCGACAGCTATTTCTACGATAATCACTACACCCGTGCCTACGACCGACTGGTACACCAAGCCTTAGTGCCGCGCTATACCGCTGCCGGTCGCAGCAATGAGGCCATCGCCTTCCTGGGGGTATATGACGAGCAACCCAAGGTTTACTATCAGGCACAGCGCAAGCTGCAGTCGCGCAACGATGAATATCGTTGGAACAACGACTACTCGGGCGACTTCTTCTACCATCTCGACACCATTCCTACGGCTCAGGTAGAGCAGTATCTCGCCTATATGCAACAGCCTGTCACCACAGAGACCAGCGCCTTGCGTCGTTGGCTGAGCAGCCATATCCGTCACGATGCCACCTTCCTCCATGAACTATTGGGTACCAAATACCTGCGCCTTGCCCAATGGCAGCAAGCTGTTGCGCATTTAGAGGAAGTGCCGCTCAGCTATATCAACACGATGAATATTGTGCCTTTCATGGCTCGTCGCAGCTATAGCGTGGAACCGTGGCTCCAACGCCAGCGCATCAAGGAAGAAGACCAGATGCCTTCTGCCGGTCTGCGAGTAAACGAGAACCAGAAGCTACAGTTTGCACGCGAGATGATGCAGTTGGAGCAGGGCTACGATGATCTGGCTCCTGCCACCCGCGGACAACGTGCCTACCAATTGGCCATACGCTATACGCAGGCTTCCTATGCCGGCGATGCCTGGTACCTGACCCGCTACGGCAAGAGCATCATGGACACGCTGCGTGCCGACGAAGTCAACATGCTGGCACGCGCCAGCGAACTGCTGGCCACCGCCGTGGATCAAGGCGACTCGAAATGGAAAGAAAAGATGCTCTTTGCCCGTGCATTCCTGCCCATCGACAGTTGGTATAGCGAAGAGTGGAACAACCAGCGTGTGGACAACGACACCATCCTACAGCGCAGTTCCCATCAATACAAGGCATTGCAGCAACTGATCGACTTCACCCATAAGAACAACGCAAGCACCAGCGAATACGTGTCGCGTTGCGATGTGCTGCGCCAGTTTATCCGTCACACCCAACATTAATCCCGCTCCTATCCCACTCTACTGTATATGAAACTCTGTATTTTCTGTTCAGCCAATCAGCAATTGGACCCCGATTTCTTCCAGCTCACCCACAAACTGGGCGAGTGGGCAGCCCAACAGCATCACTCTATCGTGTTCGGCGGTCATGACGCCGGACTCATGCATGCCGTCAGCAAGGCCGCCAAGGAAGCCGGTGGCCAGGTAATTGGCGTGGTACCTCGAAAGATAGAAGAGATGGGACGACTCAGTCCCTATCTCGACGTGCATATCCCTACTGAAGACCTGACCGACCGCAAGCAACTGATGATGGACATGAGCGATGCTTTCATCATACTGCCCGGCGGCATCGGCACGCTCGATGAGCTGTTTACCGTGGCAGCAGCCGTTACGCTCAACTACCACCAGAAGCCCATTATCCTCTACAACATGAAGGGATTCTGGGATTCGCTGATTGCCTGTCTCGACGATTTGACCGAACGGGGCGTCATCCGTGCCCCCTGGCGCTCCTATATCCACAGCGTTTCCTCGTTAGACGAGCTCAGCCAGTTCCTATAAGATCAGATGAAACGAGATTGTGAAACTGCCGAGATGACGTTGTCATTTCGGCAGTTTCCATATAGTTCCCCATCGAGGAACTGTGAGTTTCCAGCCAAGAAACTGTCAGTTCCCTGCCGAAGAACTATCAGTTCCCCTAAGGGAAACTAACAGTATCCTGCAGATTTCATCAAATTATTTTCCCTAGGGGAAAACAGTGTTTTCAGTAGGGGAAAATGGTGTTTTCCCCTACTGAAAACGATTTTAGCTGTTTTTAAGGATCGCTCATCCCTTTCCCTCTATTTGTATTTCCCAAGGATACAAATAGTATTTCCCAAGGATACACGTTGTATCCTTGGGAAATACATTTTTAAAGTAATATTCTTGTAAATGGATGGAGCCCTCCTTAGTTGGTAGGAGTAACTGGCTTGATGCGTCCATCCTTCTCAAACTCCATTGGATCGATGCAAACCTCGCGATGGAAGCCCGGTCCGTCTTTGTGGTTGAGATAGGCGGGATTGATGCGATGATACACGATATACCACTTATCCTTGCCAGGAATCTGGAGCACACTATTGTGAGCCGTTCCATAGATTTTCTGATCAGGACGCTGCTGCAGGATAACCGGCTCCTTGGCCACCTCGATAGGACCTAATGGCGACTTGCTGGTACCATAGGCCACGTGGTAGTTGGGCGAACCCGTATCATCCACACTCCACAAGAAATAGTAAATGCCGTTGCGCTTGAACACGTAGGGTGCCTCGCGATAAGCATAGTCCTGCAAGGTACCGCCGCGTGGAGTCATCAGCTGAATAGTGGTCGTATCAATCGAGGTCATATCGTCATTCAGCTTGGCGCCAGCCATATAGCCATTGCCCCAATACAGGTAACTCTGACCATCTTCGTCGGTAAACACATCGACATCAATCTGCTGACCACCACGCTGGCCTTTAGGACGCTTGTCGACAATGGGTCGTCCAAAATCTACAAACGGTCCTGTAGGACTGTCGGCAATCGCCACGCCAATAGCCTTGCGCTCGCCCTGATCGCCACTATAGTAGAAATAGTACTTGCCGTTCTTCTTCTCAATACAGGGAGCCCAGGCATTGCCCTTCGCCCATTTGGTATCCTTCTTCAGATCGAGGATAATGCCCTCGTAATCCCACTTCTTCAGGTCTTTCGACGAGTAGCAAGTGAAATAATAGCCACCCCAACCAGGAGCGCCGTCGGTGGTAGAGTAGATGTAATAGCGTCCGCCATCGGCCAATACCTCAGGGTCGGCATGCATTTCGGGCAGGATAGGATTCTTTTTCTTCTGTGCTGCAAGGCTCATGCAAGTGAGCGCAAGCAACGATACAAGCATTAGTTTTTTCATCATTTATTCGTAGTATTGGTTTTAGATGTTGCGAAATTACTAAAAAAAAGCGGAACAGCGTGCGTTTTTACATTCTTTTTGTTTTCAAAAGGTCACATAAGGCTGCAAACGCTGTCGGGTGTCCTCGTCAAAATCGTTCAATAGCTTCAGGTCATCGAGGCTTTTCAGTTTGCCGTGTTGCCTACGATATTCCGTAATGGCTCGTGCCTGATAGTAGTTGATATAGGGATGACGGCGCAACTCGTTCAGCGATAGTTGGTTCAAATTGAGTTTCTTCACGCCATCAGTATGGAGGGTAAAGAACGGAATGGCCGACGATGGGAACCCCTCAATCTCGTTCAACTGTTCCACACTCACATAGCCGCCTAATCGTTCGCCATATTCCTTGATTTTGCGGGCATAGTAGCTGCCAATGCCGGGCACTCGCTTCAGCATCAAGGTATCGGCCACCGAGAGGTCGATGGTCTCGCCTTCTTTCAGCTTGATGGGATAGCGCAGCGTGTCGCGCACCGGTTGCCGCTCCTCCTCAGTAAAGAGTTTGGCTGCCGGCTGATAGTCGGCCGAGATGGAGATATAGGGTTCCAACTCGCGATACTTCTTTACCGTTAGGCCGTAGAGTTTGGCAAAGTCTTCTTTCTTGCGATACACGCCTCCTGCCGCTCTGTACTTATAGATATTGCGCACCTGCCAAGCCTCCAGTCCCAAGCGTAGCAGCTGGGTAGAGTCGGCTGTATTGGGGTCGAACTGAAACAATTGATGCTGCGTAGGCGCCAAATCGTCGCCCACATACGAACTTCTAGCAGAAGAGCGAGTTGCTGGATGATTGCTTGGCTGCACACTCAACGTGTCGCCTTCTATTCTTGCACTTTCCTCGCTGCCTCCAGTCACGAAGAGCAGGCCAAAGGCAATCACAGCCACAGCCAGCAAGGCCAGGACCACCTGACGGTCAGAGTGATGCAGTCGGAACAGCGAGTTCATAACGGTGAGTTCATATCACATTGAACTGGTGCAGGAAGATCAACAGGATACACAGCGGCACGATGAAACGCACGGCAAATTGATAAATACGGAATAGCCAAGCGTAATGCCAGTTGGCATGATTGAAACTCTCATCGTTTGTGCCATCGTAACCATCTACTCCCGTCAGCAGTTCCTTGCGCAGCAGACGTTGGTCAACAAACCAACCTACAAACAAGCTGGTCAGGAAAGCGCCCAATGGCAGCATGACCTGAGCCGTGATAAAGTCGCAGCAGTCGAGCAGCGAACGGCCAAACAGGGCGATACTATCTACGGCTCCCATACTGAGCGAGCACAAGATGGCCAGCACCGAACACACCGAGGTCAGCACCCAAGCGGCCTTCTTACGCGGCAGATGGAACTCTTCGGTAAAGAAAGCGGTACCAATCTCATGCATGGAAATAGTCGAAGTGAGGGCGGCGAAGACCAGCAACGCATAAAACAAAATGCCAATCAGATAGCCCACCGTAGGCATACTGCCAAAGGCCTGCTGAAACACGTTGGGCAGGGTAATGAAGATAAGCGACGGACCACTGTCGGGCTGTACGCCCACAGAGAAAGCCGCAGGGAAAATCATCAAACCCGCCATGATGGCAATCATGGTATCAATGAGCGCAATCTGCGAAGCAGACTTCAGCAGATTGGTATCGCGTGAGAAATAGCTGGCATAGGTACACAGACAGGCCGTACCCAGGGAGAGCGAGAAGAAGGCCTGTCCCAAGGCTTCGAGCAGCACGCTATGGCTCACATTCGAGAAGTCAGGGCGTAGCAGGAATTCTACCCCTGCCATTGCGCCTGGCAGCGAGCACGATGCGCCCACAATCACAATCAGCAACACGAAGAGCAACGGCATGAGCACCTTGGACGCACGCTCTATGCCATGCTGCACGCCACGCACAATCACCACATGGGTAATCACGATAAAGGCAACCGCCCAAAGGCACGGTTTCCAGGGATTGGTGGCAAAGGTCTGGAAATAATTAAGCACATAGTCGGCATCACCGTTCAGACTCCCCATGAGCGAAGCCAACAGATACTGCAAACACCAACCTGCCACTACGGCATAGAAGCCCAAGATGATGGTCGAGGTCAGAATGCCCAGATAGCCCACCAGTTTCCAGATACGCTTTCCGCCGGCAATATGTCCATAGGCACGGGCAGCATTTGCCTGTGAATGGCGACCAATCACGAACTCACTCAGCATGCCGGGAATGCCCAGCAGCAGAATGCAACCAATATAGATAACAATAAAGGCTGCGCCACCATTCTGTCCAGCCATAAACGGGAAACGCCACACGTTGCCTAATCCCACAGCTGAACCGGCCGTAGCCAGTATAATGCCTAAACGCGATGCAAAGCCACCTCTTTCACTCATGAGCTAAAACTATTATATCAATCCAAACTGATGTAGGAAGATAAAAAGAATACAGATGGGACACACATATTTCACCAAGAATAGATAGAGGTGGAAATAGGAGCCATGAACCGTACCCCAGTTGGTAAACTCATCGTGCACAATCTTATGGGGCACAAACCAACCAATGAAGATACAGGTGAGGAAACCAACTACAGGTAGGAAGATCTGGCCCGTTACAAAGTCAAACAGATCGAAGAGCGACATGCCCAAGAATTTCAAGCCGTCATAGCCACCCAACGATAACGAGCAGAACACACCAATGAAACCAGTTACTGCCACCACGATGAGCGTGGCTTTCTTACGCGACACACGGAACTCTTCCTGATAGAAAGCCGTGCTCACCTCTACCAACGACATCAACGAGGTGATGGCTGCAAGCGTGAGAAGTGCGTAGAACAACAGGGAGACCAAAGAGCCTACCAATGGCATGGATGAGAAAGCCTGCTGGAACACATTGGGCAGGGTGATGAAGATGAGCGACGGGCCGCTGTCTGGACTAACGCCTACTGAGAAAGCAGCCGGGAATATCATCAAGCCGGCTAAGATAGCCACCACAGAGTCAATAATACTAATCTGTACGGCCGAACCTGCCAGGTTGGTGTGCTTGGCGAAATAGGAGGCATAGGTACAGATACACCCCATCGCAATGCTCAGCGAATAGAACGACTGTCCCAAAGCCGACAAGAACACATCGCTATTTATTTTGGTGAAGTCAGGCTGAAACATAAAGCGGATACCTGCTTCGGCACCAGGCAGCATACACGAAGCGACCACAATGAAGAGAAGCAGGATGAAAAGCGTAGGCATAAGCAGCTTAGAGGCACGTTCGATACCATCACGCACACCATTCTCCACAATCAGATACACAATCAGCATAATAATCAGCAACCAGAACAGCGGTTTTACCGGATCCGAAGAGAATTCAGCAAAATAGGTTTTAAAATACTCAGGATCGCCTTGTAAATGACCCACAAGCGAAGCCCACATATACTGGATGCACCAACCACTCACTACTGCATAATAGCCGGTAATCAAGAATCCGGTGAGCACACTCATATAGCCAATGATGGACCAAGGCGTGCCGCCCGATAGTTTTTGATAGGCGCGCGCTGTATTCGTGCGTGCATGACGACCGATAATAAACTCGCTAATCATGCAAGGAATACCCAACAGCAACACACAAAACAGGTAGATGAGGATGAATACGGCACCTCCGTTCTCACCAGTCATATAAGGGAAACGCCACACATTTCCCAAGCCAATAGCCGAACCTGCCGTAGCCAGGATAATGCCTAATTTGGAAGCAAAATTTGCTCTTCCAGACTCTTGCGCCATATTTATACTCAGTTTTTCGATTGAATTGGTTGCAAAATTATAAAATTATTCTTACTTTTGCGGCAAAATTCGCGCTAAATATGAAAAAATTATTGCATATTGTAAGAAAATATCCACTTTCATGCATTTGTTTATGCATTATTTGGTACCTTTCACTCCTTTTTACCCCGCCAGAATTACCAGAGCTGGAAAACGTTGCTTTTATCGACAAATGGACGCATCTCGTTATGTATGGAGGCACTTGTTCGGTCATTTGGTGGGAATACCTGCACAAGCATCAACAGCCCAATTGGCGCAAACTGCTAATATGGGCGTGGCTGGCCCCCGTTCTGATGAGCGGCTGTTTGGAATTGTTGCAGGAATATTGCACCACCAACCGCGCTGGCGAATGGCTCGACCTAGCAGCCAATACCACAGGCGTAACCATCGGTACCCTGATTGGACTGACAATCAAAAAAAGGATAAAGGATAAATAAAAAAATAGCAGGAGAGCGAGCAACGCCTCCTGCTATTTCTCTATCTGATAGCTGCTTCTTACAGCAGGTTCATTGTATCAGTTGCAATCATCAGCTCTTCGTCGGTAGGAATCACCACAACCTTTACCTTTGAATCATCGGCAGAGATGATGGCCTCTTCGCCACGAACGTTGTTCTTCTGGTCGTCGAACTTCACGCCCAGGAACTCCAGGCCCTTGCATACTTCAGAACGCATGCCAATCTGATTCTCGCCCACACCTGCGGTGAACACAATCACATCGACACCACCCATAGCGGCAGCATAGGCACCGATATATTTCTTAATGCGATAGAAATACATCTCCTGAGCCAGCGTAGCACGAGGCTCACCTGCCTTGGCAGCATTCTCTACATCACGCATATCGCTAGAACCGCCTGTAATACCAGCTACACCACTCTTCTTGTTGAGCAGGTTGCTCATGCCATCAGCATCGAGACCCAACTTCTTCTCCAAGAAGGTCACGGCACCGCCGTCGATATCACCAGAGCGAGTACCCATTACGAGACCCTCCAGCGGTGTAAGACCCATTGAGGTATCTATGCACTTGCCATCGAGCACAGCAGCTACAGAGCCACCGTTACCAATATGACAGGTAATCATCTTGGTACCCTCTGCCTTGATGCCCAGGAACTCGCAAGCACGAGCTGACACATAGCGGTGAGAGGTTCCGTGGAAACCATAACGACGTACACCATACTTCTCGTAGAGCTCATAAGGAATAGCATACATATAAGCCTTAGCAGGCATGGTCTGATGGAAAGCGGTATCGAACACGCCTACCTGGGGCAGACCAGGCATCAGCTCCTTCACAGCGTTCACGCCTTTCAGGTTGGCAGGATTGTGCAGCGGAGCCAAGTCAGAGCACTCCTCAAAGGCTTTCAGCACCTCGTCAGTCAGCACTACAGACTTATTGAACTTCTCGCCACCGTGTACCATACGATGACCTACGGCATCAATCTCCTTCAGGTCTTTGATTACACCAATCTCAGGATCGGTGAGCAGAGAGAAGATGAACTTCACGCCCTCGGTATGCTCGGGAATGTCGTGCATAATCTGCTTCTTCTCGCCATTGGCTAACTTCACTTTTACAAAGGCATTGTCCAAGCCCACACGCTCAGCACCGCCACTGGTCATCACACTCTTATCGTCCATGTTGTACAGTGCGTACTTAATAGACGAAGAACCACAATTCAATACTAATATTTTCATCTTTTTCTTACCCTTAAGTTATTTCTTCGCATCCATAGCCTGGCAAGCTGTGATGGCCACCAGATAATAGATATCCTCTACCGAGCAACCACGAGAGAGGTCGTTTACAGGGCGAGCAATACCCTGCAAGATGGGGCCAATAGCCGTAGCTCCAGCCAGACGCTGAACAAGCTTATAGGCAATATTACCTACTTCGAGGCAAGGCATTACCAGCACATTTGCCTTACCGGCAATCTCTGAACCGGGAGCCTTCTTCGAGCCAACAGATGGTACGAGGGCGGCATCAGCCTGCAACTCACCGTCGATCTTCAGGTTGGGATCCAGTTCCTTAGCCAACTTGGTAGCCTCAACCACCTTGTCAACTACCTCATGAGAGGCACTTCCCTTGGTAGAGAAGCTCAGCATAGCCACACGGGGATCAGCAAAGCCAGCTACGCTCTTAGCCGTCTGAGCCGTGCAAACAGCAATCTGAGACAGCTGGTTGGCATCAGGCATCGGCGTTACAGCTACGTCGCCAAACACCAATACACCATTCTCGCCATATTCAGGCTTATCGGTAATCATGAGCATTGCGCCGCTCACGCAGGTAATACCAGGAGCACACTTGATAATCTGCAAGGCAGGACGCAGGGTTTCGCCTGTGGTAGAAAGTGCACCAGAAATCTGGCCATCAGCACCCTCAGTCTTGATAATCATACAACCCAGATAGAGGGGGTCTTTTACCAACTCACGGGCCTTCTCGATAGTCATGCCCTTCTTCTCACGCAACTTCTGCAGCAGCTGTGCCAGCTCTTCGCTCTTCTCATAGTTCAGCGGATCAATGAGGGTGGCCTTATCGATGTTCTTCAGTCCCTTCTCAGCAGCAAGTGCGTGAACCTTGTCGGGGTTGCCAATCAGAATCAGGTCGGCAATATCGTCGGCCAGCACACGGTCGGCTGCACACAAGGTACGTTCCTCCTCGGCTTCCGGGAGCACGATGCGCTGCTTGTTGCTCTTAGCACGCGCAATGATTTGTTCAATTAATCCCATTTTCTTTTTGATTAGTTATTTTAATTCACAGTAATTGACTGCAAAAGTAAAAAAAAATATCGGAATTACGCCGTTTTTCGCCTATAAAAATTCAAGAATGAGGAAAAACGCTTGAAGATTCAAGAAGAATATCAACAATTGCAAAGGAAATCGCCTACAGGAACGGTCTATGCGCCCAAAACGCCCACACCTATTGGCAAAGCATGCTCATTTAAACTATTATTGTTCCCTTTGCTGAACAGATTTGGCGATACGCTTGAATAATGTCACCACCCGGCTCTCTATCTGGGCGGAAGCCACATGCTGATCAGAAAGCCAAATAAAGGCAAGATAAAGGCAATGTCCTGCAGGTACTTGTGAGGCAAGGAGTGCCTTATGATGACGATATGCCTCGCGCAACTGGCGCTTGGCGCGGTTGCGATCGACGGCATGATGAAACTTTTTCTTAGGAACGCTGATGAGTAACTGTACAGACGGAGAAGAATGAGTAGCCGACGATACAGACTCAGCAACAGGTTTCAGCAGATAAACGGCACGTAAAGGGAAAGCGGCCAGCGATTGGCTCTGGCCGCTTGTAAAAAGCTCGTTGATCAGTTTTTCACTGACGATGCGTTCTGATTTATTAAACTCTTCACGCTCCATTCTTCACGCAGATTCGCTCTTCATGCTTTTTAGTCCTCTTGCATGAGCAAGAAGTGCTGAAGAGCACCCGTCATAGAAGGATATTTCTCTGAGGGAGCTTCCAGGTCAAGACGCAGACCAGCATCGGTCACAGCCTTGGCAGTAGCAGGTCCGAAGGTACCAATGGCAATTTCACCCTGATTGAAGTTAGGGAAGTTCTTCGTGAGCGATTCAATACCTGAGGGGCTGAAGAAAATCAACATATCGTAGTCGAATGTCTTCACTTCTTCTTCGGTAAAGTCGTTGCTCACGGTCTTATACATCACACACTCTTTGTGCTGCAGTTTCTTAGAATCGAGCAGGTTAGTGAGTGAGTCGTTGTGAACATCGCTCATGGGCACCAGATATTTCTCGGTCTTGTGCTTCACCATGGTGGGCAGCAGATCGTCAACCTTTCCAGTAGTGCCAAAGAATACCTTACGCTTGCGATACTGCACATATTTCTGAATGTAGAGCGCTATCGTTTCGGTAACGCAGAAATACTTCATGTCTTCAGGAATATTGACACGAAGCTCTTTGGCCAATGTAAAGAAATGGTCGATAGCATGGCGTGAGGTAAACACGATGGCCGTATAGTCAAGAATGTTTACTTTCTGAGTACGAAATTCACGGGCAGTAATACCTTCTACCTTAATAAAAGGACGGAATACGAGTTCAACACCGAAACGCTCGGCAATATCGTAGTAAGGCGACTTTTCACTCGTCGGTTTCGGCTGAGAAACCAGAATTTTCTTGATCATCTCTCTTTATGATTTCTTAGTTCTTTTATCCTAAAAAATGAGTTTCAAATTTTGTATCAAAACCACCAATCCGACAATCAGTCCGAAGAGGGGTACGATTTCGAGGGTGCAAAAGTACAAAAAAATCTGGAGAAAAGCGCCATTTTGCCTAAAAAAGATGCTCCAACACTTATAAATAGTCAGTATTTTCGTCAAAATGAGCGTAAAAACGAAATAATATACTGCTTTTTCGAACGACAAATCGAAATAAACGATAAGCATGACCACTGGAAAAAGCATCACACTTTCAGTGGCTGTGAGGAACAAGAACAGCTTGAGCCAGTGCTTGTTGAGATAGGGGTTAAAGAACACACTGTTGACCACACCATATAGTAAACCCTTGACTAAATAATACATGATAAAGGAGCATAGAAAGATGCCAAGCATTTGATAATCGGTCACCACAAAGGTGGTATCGATATAATCGGTCACGTACTGATAGCTGGCAATGGAGAGCAACAAACAGTTGAGCAGTACCAAGAATAACTGGAAGCGCAACTCACCCGATGTCTCGCGGATATTGGTATCGTTATGGGGCAAATAGAAGAAATCCCTTAACTGACGCACAATGAAACGCTGGGAATGCGAAACAGACACGATAAACAGCAACAGACAGAACAGGAGTAGCGCCGTAAAAAAGTTATCACCACGAATGGTATAGGGAATAGGGTCGCCGGCTACACCTGAACGACCAGCCAACTGTTCGCTATACAGGGTATCGTTGGAAAAGAAGTTCTCGCGATAATACTGCGGATATACATAATAGTCAGCCGCCGTATCGGTATCGATGACGGCAGCTGCTACTGTTACTTCGTTATCAACGGAATCCTGCTGAAGCATGACAACCTGTTAGATAAGCTAATGCTTATAGTCCGAATGCACGCTTGATATCATCCACACGGTCGAGCTTCTCCCATGTGAACAGTTCCACGTCGATGGTCTTTGTTTCGTGATAGTGACTGGTAAATGTTTTCTTCACCACCTCGGGCTGACGTCCCATATGGCCATAGGCTGCCGTATCAACATACATCGGCTGACGCAACTTCAGCGAACGCTCAATGGCTTTGGGGCGCAGGTCAAACAACTGCTCAATCTTCTTGGCAATCTCGCCATCGCTCATCTCTACACGGCTACGTCCATAGGTATTCACGTAGATGTTCATTGGCTGAGCCACACCGATGGCATAGCTCACCTGCACCAACATCTCATCAGCTACGCCAGCAGCAACCAGGTTCTTAGCGATGTGGCGGGCGGCATAAGCTGCCGAACGGTCTACCTTCGATGAGTCCTTACCTGAGAAAGCGCCACCGCCATGTGCGCCTTTACCACCATAGGTATCAACAATAATCTTACGGCCGGTAAGACCGGTATCACCGTGAGGACCACCAATCACAAACTTGCCAGTGGGATTCACGTAATACTTGATATCGAGTCCGAAGAGGTCGAGCACTTTCTGGGAGTGTATCTGCTGCTTCACGCGGGGAATGAGGATGTTAATCACATCGTCTTTGATACGGGCCAGCATTGCCTCATCGTTTTCAGGGCCAAACTGGGTGTTTGGCTCAACGAGGAACTCGTCGTGCTGGGTCGACACCACGATGGTATCGATGCGCTCAGGAATACCGGCATCGCTATATTGCACCGTTACCTGACTCTTGGAGTCGGGACGCAGATAGGTCATCTGCTTGCCTTCCTTACGGATATCGGCCAGCGTACGCATAATCAGGTGGGCCAAATCGAGCGAAACAGGCATATAGTTCTCTGTTTCATTGGTAGCATAGCCAAACATCATGCCCTGATCACCGGCACCTTGGTTGTCCTCATCATCACGGTCAACACCCTGGTTGATATCGGAGCTCTGCTCATGGATGGCAGTAAGAATGCCGCATGAGTTGCCATCAAACTGATATTCGGCCTTTGTGTATCCAATGCGCTTAATGGTGTTGCGAGCAATTGTCTGCAAGTCGATGTACACATCACTGCGCACCTCGCCCATAATTACCACCTGTCCGGTAG
>Ga0265299_10004205_pt1 | contig 13727 bp, 10 predicted proteins | sample AusTroGonzalo_MG_4_FD_193485 | JGI IMG/M metagenome (GOLD analysis project Ga0265299, IMG submission 193485) | Bovine rumen microbial communities from tropical cattle in Woodstock, Queensland, Australia - Gonzalo_02 | ecosystem: Host-associated > Mammals > Digestive system > Stomach > Rumen ...
AACAGTTGCGATGGCAGGATCGCTTGATGAATACTCTACAATAGCCGTGCTTACAGCAATGGCTGTGCGGGTTTTAGATTCGCCCACCTTAAGGGTAACATCGCTGGTATTCATCGAGAGATAAGCAGGAATAGGATTATCTTCGCTACCGAACACTTCGTCGCACGCAGTAAAGAGAACAGCCAAGCAACACATGAGCGAAGCCTGGAACAACTTAGATAAAAAGTTTCGTTTCATAAAATAAATTGGTAAAAAGTTAATAAATCTAAATTATTTTAGGTACACCTAATTTTCATCAGGTTATCTGTGGCAAAGATAGAAAAAAAAACAAATACCAACCAACAAAAATCCCATTTTTTTACAACATCATCCCCCCAAAAATACATTTCTAACACCCCACCCCCAAGAAAAAGGCAAAAAGTAAACATATAACAGCCGCAGTCAATAGTCAATAGTCAATAGTCAATAGCGGGCCCCCCACACAAGGAGCCCGCTGGAATTGCTTGTTTATGCTTTGGCGAGTAAACTACTCGGTAGCGACATCGCGAACCAGGCGAACGGAGAGCCCGTTGTAACGATCGATGCCACCCCCGTAGGTCAGACCATCAGAATAGGAATAGAAATTCACGCGATAAGCTGCGCTCGCATCAAAGTTGAGGGACGACGACGACCAGTAATAACCCTCCGAACCGGCATAGATCACCGTCGTACCGTTACGTACGCCCACTGCGGGCAGGAAAACACAGCCTTTGGCGGCAAGAGCAGTCCACTGGGCAGAGGTGCATTTGGTGCCCCAAACACTGGAGCTGTTGACAGTGCCTGCTGTGGTAACCTCACTGGCAGCAATATCGACACCGTCGGGGAACAGAATCATACCGTTTACTGATGTAACGTCGGTATTGATAGTAGCGTGGGCATAACGAGCAGAAGCTGTGCCGAATACCGTACCACCCGTAGTGCGGGTGCTGAACAGATACGCCCACTCATCCTTGCTCAGCGTGCGCCAGTTTGTACCTATGGTTGCGCCCCAATCTACCTTAAGGTTTTCACCCATCACGGTGCCGTAGTCGGCATAAGTTGTCGAAGAGCTGATACCATATTGGGCAGCACCTGTAACAGTACTCGAAGCACCTACCCAGCCGAAGAGGTCGACAGTTGTCGAAGAGCCGGTATAGCCTGCTACGAATGGAGCTGAGTTTGTAACCTTTGTATTTCCCTCGGCATTGCCAATATAATCATACTGGTTCGCAGCGAAGGCCCATGTCCACTTGGTGCCATCATATGTGGCCTGCAGGTTGCCCTGAGAGAACTGCACTTGCTTAGTGGCACTGACTGAGAACTTACCTGCCAGCAGGCCAGAATTGCCCACATTTACCTCGATAGCTGGTGTTTTAGCCGAAACAATGACCTTATACGACGCAGAAGCGGCTGTCCAGTAATCTATGGCGGCCACGCTGGCGGTGATGGTGGCCTCGCCTGCGGCAACACCGGTAACTACGCCGTTGGCATCGACGGTGGCCACTGCGGCGTTGCTCGATGCGTAAACGATGGTGGCTGGCGAAACGCAAGTAGCCTGGCGCTGATACGTGTCGCCAACAGAGAGCTTAACATCGCTTGTAGCCATGCTAATGCTGGTTTGGATAGGGTTGTCGAGTATATTAAAAAGTTCTTCGCAACCGGTAAGGATTACGGCCAGGCAGCACACGAGCGAAGCCTGAAACAACTTAGATAATAAGTTTCGTTTCATAAAAATAAATATTAAATTGGTAAAAAGTTAAGATTTTAAAATTAATTTAGGTACGCCTAATTTCATAGAAAAGAGCTTGCTACTGTGAGCAAGCTCTTTGTTATTTACTTGGCAGCTTTCTTGGCTGCGGGCTTTTTAGCAGGGGCGGCGGGCTTTTTGGCAGGAGCCTTGGGCTTCTTTTCGTTGCCTTCGAGCTTTTGGATCTTCGACTTAAGACGGGTAATCTCCTTGTCCTTCATCTCAATCTCGTCGCCTTGGTTCTTTATGGTGGTGAGCATGGCCTCGAGCTCGTCGTTATCAATGTCGAGCGGATAGAGGGCGTTTACACGGTTAATAAAGTCGCCAAGAATGTTCATGTAGTTGGTAAAGGCATCGAACGGACCGCTATAGATACCACGGTCGAGCCCTACGTTCGAGGGCTTGGTGGTCATGAAGCGGAAGTTGTTTGAGGCCTGCAGATAGTCCCAGTCCTGATTAATGCGCGGGTCGTTGGCAATGCGCAGGCGGTCGGCCACGCTATACAGCTTGGTAAAGGCCTCGCGCTGCATGGCATTACCCAGCCAGCAGCTAACGTCGCGCTCCTCGTCGACCCACGAGAGGGTGTCGGGCACGTCGAGCTGACTTACGCTCTTGCAGGCCTTGCAAATCTCGGTAGGCGTGGCAAAGGTAATGCCCTTGGCCTTGGCCTGTGCGGGCAGCGCCTTCAGGAAATCGAGGATATTACTTGACAGCGGCTGGGCAATACCCAGTGCCGACAGCTCCATGAAGATGTTCACAATCTGCTCCTCTTCGGGCAGGCGGGCTATGCGGTCGATATAGGCATCGGCAAAGAGTGGATAGCCGTCCCACTCGGAGTTGTTAAAGCGCAGCGAGATATCGTCGCTCAGCTCGATGTCGCGCAGCAGCAGCTTAAGGTTGGGCGCCAGATTGCAGTGGTAAACATAATGGGGCGATTTCCAGCCCAGCACGTGCTTGGCACCCTCGGTAAGCATGCCCTTAAAGCCCATAGAGGCTACCTGCGCACCGATATCGTCGCTGTAGATGAGCGACGAGTTACGCAGCACGGTGGGTTTCTTGCCAAACAGCTCCTCGATCTTGGCGGCCTGCTTCTTTACATCGGCAGCAAAGCTATCGGGGTTGGCCAGCGACGACAAGCCGTGGCTGTAAGGCTCGGCCAGGAACTCTACGCAGCCCGTATCGTTCATAGCCTGCAGTTTTTCCAGCACCTGTGGGGCGTGCATCTCCAGCTGCTCGATACCTGTGCCCGAGAGGCTGAAGGCTACCTTGAAGAACTTGCCATGCTCGTTAATCATGTCGTGCAGGGCGTTGAGTGCAGGCATGTAGCTGCGCTCGGCAATATCGGTTATGCTACGCTCGTTCTCGTAGTCGTCGTAGTAATAATGGTCGGTACCGATATCGAAAAAGCGGTAACGTTTGAGATGAATAATCTGATGTATCTCGAAATATAAACAAATTGTTTTCATAATTGTGAATTGTAAATTGTGAATTGTGAATTAATTACTCTTCCCATCCAAGGGTACGGAGGTAGAGGGTGCGAATCCAGCGGCCCACCTTCTCCCATGTAATCTGGTCGACCTCCTTCTTGCCCTCGTCTTTGAGGAACTGGAAGAGCGAGTCGTTATGACAAATGGAGTAGATGGCATCGGCCAGCGCATGAATGTCCCAGTAATCGACCTTGATACAGTTATCAAGAATCTCGGCACAGCCACTTTGCTTGGAGATGATTGAGGGGGTTCCGCACTGCATGGCCTCGAGGGGCGAGATACCAAAGGGCTCGCTTACCGAGGGCATGACGTACACATCAGAGTTCTTCAAACACTCGTAAACCTGCTTGCCGCGCATAAAGCCGGGGAAGTGGAAGCGGTCGGCAATGCCACGTTCGGCTGCCAGCTGTATCATCGCATCCATCATATCGCCCGAGCCTGCCATACAGAAGCGCACGTTACGGGTACGGTGCAGCACCATGGTAGCAGCCTCGACAAAGTACTCGGGGCCCTTTTGCATGGTTATGCGACCTAAGAAGGTTACCACCTTTTCCTTGCCGGTGTGGTCGGGGCGTGGAATGTCCTGATACTCCTGTGGCAAGGGGTAAACGGCATTGTGCACGGTAAAGCACTTGCGGGGGTCTTGGTGGTACTGGTTAATAACCGTTTGGCGGGTAAGCTCCGACACGCACATAATGCAGTCGGCCCAGTCCATACCGTTCTTCTCAATGCTATATACGGTGGGGTTTACTTTTCCACGCGAGCGGTCGAAATCGGTTGCATGCACGTGGATACACAGTGGTTTGCCACTAACCTGCTTGGCGTGTATGCCAGCGGGGAAAGTGAGCCAGTCGTGAGCGTGAATAATATCGAACTGCTCGGTGCGGGCCACCTGACCGGCAATAATAGAGTAGTTGTTAATCTCCTCGTGCAGGTTACCGGGGTAGCCACCGGCAAACTCCATGGCACCAAGGTCGTTCACGTTCATATAATTAAAGTCGGCGTAAATGTGCTCGCGCAACTTAAAATAGTAATCGGGGTCCATAATGTTGCCCACGCGCTGCTTCACGTAGTCGTAATCAACATCGCGCCACACAATGGGCACGGCGTTCATAGCTACAATGCGGCAGGCATGCTGGCTCTCGTCGCCAAACGGGCGGGGCAAACACAGTACCGTCTCGATATCGCCCTGAGCCTTCAAACCCTCGGAGATACCATAGTTGGCAGTAGCCAAACCGCCAAACACGTGAGGAGGATACTCCCATCCAAACATTAATACCTTCATAGCAGTTCCTCCTTATTTTTGATATGAATACTTTTCCATTAACTTGAGCGTGCGCAGAATCTCGGCCACGTTCATAGCAAACGACATGGCACCACGGCCGTGGAATGGCGGGTTACCGTCGAACAGCTCGGAGATAGTACCGATGGCATGATAGTCCATCTCGTCTTCATAGCCCACCATCTGGCGCTCAACAAAGCTCAGGCGCGAGCGCTTGTACAGCTTGAGGCAGGCCTCGAGGTAGAATCCGCCCAGCCAAGGCCATGCGGTGCCCTGGTGGTAGGCGTAGTCGCGCTGGGTTTGCGGACCCACATAGATGGGGTTATAGCCACCGCTCTTGGGCGACAGCGAGCGCAGGCCCTTGGGTGTGAGCAGCTCGCGCGTACAAATATCAACCACGCTCTTCATTTGCTGCTGGTTAAGCGGCGAGTAATCGAGTGCCACGGCAAAAATCATGTTGGGGCGAACGCTCCAGTCCATCATGGTGCCATCGACATAGTCGAGCAGGTAGCCGTACTCGTTCACAAAGGTTTCAACAAACGAGTCCTTTACCTTGGCAGCCAGCTCCTCCAACTTCTGGGCACCCCCCACGTCGCCCTTCTCGCTGGCCATGAGGGCGCAGAACTTCAAGGTGTTGTACCACAGGGCGTTAAACTCTACAATGTAGCCCGAACGGGGCACCACGGGTTTGCCGTTGGCGGTAGAGTTCATCCATGTTACAGCCTTGTCGCGGCCGTTTGAGTACAGCAGGCCGTTATCGTCTAAGCGCAGGTTAGGATGCTTGCCGTTAAGGATAAAGCGCACAATCTCGTGCAGCAGCTTGCCGTACATCTCAAAGCACTTGTCGCGGCCCACCTCCTTGGCGTACTGCTGCATGGCCCACACGGCCCACAGGGGTACGTCGGGCTGTTCAATCTCGTATATCTTACCGCTGCTGGGCTTGCCCTCCATAAACTCGCGCAGGGCACGCTCGGCGGTCATCATTACCTTCTCGAAATAGTCAACCTCGCCAATAGCCAAGGTAAGGCCGGGCAGGGCAATAAACGTATCGCGGGCACGGCACTTGAACCAGGGGTAACCGGCCATGAGGTAGCGGTCGTGGTTCTTCTCCTTGCGGTGGAACTGGTGAGCAGCGGTTACCAGGCAGTGGTAGAAGTTGTCGCGAGGCACGCGGTCGGCCACCTCGTCGTCGAACAGTGTTTTAAGGCACGACGGCTTTATCTGCGAGGTAGAGGCGGCAAAGATAATGCTCTCGCCCTTCTTAATGGGCATCTCGAAGTAGCCGGGCACGTACAGGTCTTCGTTCGAGGCATAGCCGCGCTCCTGCTCCTTGGGGTACTCAACGCCACGATACCAGTCGGGCTGGAAAATAAACTCGTTCTTTTTCGAGAACTGCATGTACAGGTCGGGGTAGCCGGCATACATGCAGGTCTTTATGCCGTTATCAACAGCGCTGTATTCGCGGCTGGCTGTTGCATTCTCGTGCGTAAACTGACGTACGCTGCGGAATGCCAGGAAGGGGCGGAAACGCAGGGTGGTTGCCGAGTGTGCATCGACCAAGGTATAGCGAATAAGGATGCGATCTTCGTAGTGCTGGAACACTATCTCCTTCTTTAAAATCACACCACCAACACGATAAGTAGTAGTAGGCACCTTGGTAGCATCGAACTCGCGGATGTACTTGTGTCCGTTAGGACTAAAATTATTGCCCTGATACTTGTGCAGGCCAAGGTTGAACTCGGCGCCATGCTGGATAACCGTACAGTCGAGCGACGATAACAGCACATGGTTCTCGTCATCGAGCTCGGGTACGGGAACTACCAGCAATCCGTGGTACTTGCGCGTATTACAGTCTACCAGTGTAGAGCTGCTGTAGGCGCCCGAACGGTTGGTTCGGAGGAACTCACGGACAAGACTCTCCTGCAGGTTAGTCATCACGGCCTTTTCTAAACGTAGGTAGCTCATAGTTCCTGTCTAAAGGTATTTATTAGTGAATATTCAAGTTTGATTTTCCAAAGGTAGGCATTTTTATGCATAGTTCAAAGAAACCAAAACGATATTTAACAAATATTGATACTTAAAGAAAATAGGCGCGCAACATGTGCGCACCTATATCTCTTAGCTTGGTATCAAAAAATTTACAACTTCTTGTTCAACGGTAATCCTGTACGAACCCACGGGCGTTTTCATCATGCGCCCATCGATGCCTACGATGGCTTTCTTGGCGTACTCTACCTCTACCTCCTTGGTGCGGTAGGGGTGTACGCTGCGATGGTTCAGGAACCTGCCGGCCACCAGCAGCCACAAACCCTCGATAAGCTGCACCACCTCGGGGTGGTAAACCACGCTTACATCGAGCATGCCGTTATACGGCACGGCATTGGGGGTTTGGCCGTAGCCGGGGCCCGAGCCAACGCACACCGTCATAACCTTGCGGTCAATGACCTCGCTGTTAATCTTAAGCTTCATCTTGTACTCCATGCGGTGAAACAGCATAACGAACAGGCTCACGATAAACGAGAGGGTGTACGAACCGAACAAACGGCGCGTTTGGCGGCGCAGATTCATAATGTCGGCCGTTAAGCCAATGTTAATACAATTCAAGAAATAACGGTGGCATTTTTCGCCCTGCTTGTTGGTGTAGCGAATACAGCCCAGGTCAATCTTGCGCACGCGGCGCTGTATGAGCCAGTCGATGGTTTGCTCAACCTTGTCGTCGTCGAAATCCCAGAATTTGGCAAAGTCGTTCAGCAGGCCGTTGGGTATCACGCCAAGGGCAATCTCGTTGCGCACGGCCTGCTCCTCCATCATGAGGCAGTTCACGGCATCGTTCAGGGCCGAGTCGCCGCCAACAATCACAATGGTCTTGTAGCCGTTCTGTATCATCATCTTCACCAGTCGTTCAACGCTTTCGGCGGTTTCGCTCTGTACAAAGTCGTACAGTACATGGCGCTCGTCGAGTGCCTTTTGTATCTTTTCCCAACGCTTGCGCGAGTTAAAGACTCCTGTCTTGGGGCAGTAAAGCACGCCCCATCTTGTAGTTTCTACTGCCATAGTTCAATTATGTTTTGTATCTTATCTTCCATAGGTAAGGTGGCATTAATCCAATGGATGGTAAAGCCACGACGCTCCATACCTCTAAACCACGTCATCTGGCGCTTGGCAAACTGATGAATGGCTATCTCAAGGCGAGCGAACATCTCTTGGTAGGTGAGCTGTCCGGTAATGTATTCTGTCAAGAATTTATACTCCAATCCGTAGTAAATCAAATCCTCGGGCGCAATGCCTTCGTCGAGCAAACGGCGCACTTCGTCGACCATCCCTTCGTCCAGGCGGGCCTTGAGTCGGCGGGTAATTTTTTCGCGGCGCAACTCGCGTTCAATGTCAATGCCAATAATCAGCGAGGGCACGGCGGGCAGCTCGCGGCGCGGCACGGGGTGCTCAAGGTTGTAGGTCTCAATCTCAATGGCGCGTATGGCACGCTGGCACGAGTCAACATCGGTCTTGTTGTGCATGTTCGAGCCCGTTTTTGACTTCAGCTCCTCGAGCATGGCGGTAAGCTCGGGCAGCGACTTGCCCTCCAAGCTATCGCGCAGGGGCTGGTTCTGCGGCACTGGCGAGAGCTTGTAGCCCTTGAGCACCGCCTCGATATACAACCCCGTGCCACCACAAAGAATGGGCACGGCTCCCCTACCCTGTATGGCCTGATAGGCGTCGAAAAAGTCCTGCTGGTACTGGAACAGGTTGTACTTGGTGCCAGGCTCGCAGATGTCGATGAGGTGATAACGCACATCACCATAATCGGCAAGGTCTTTGCCGGTGCCAAGGTCCATACGGCGATACACTTGGCGCGAGTCGGCCGAGATAATCTCGCCGCCTATCGCTGCTGCCAGATGGGCTGCCACTGGTGTCTTGCCCGAGGCCGTTGGGCCCAATATCGTTATCATCTTCTTCATCTACCTATCGGAGTATTATACACATTTTTTATTATTATATATTCGATTTCGAGGCGAAACCCGCTTTCAGGTCGTCGGCAGTAAGCTCGGTAAGCTGCTTGGTAGTAAGACCGCTGGCACCGCCCAAGCGGTTGGCCTGCGCCTGAATAGTCTTCTCGAACACGTTACGGGCGTAGCGGGCATTACCAAAGTTGCGGTCCTTGTGGGCCACCACCTGCTCGAAACGCTCGTGCAGGTACTGCTCGGCATCGGGGCTCAGGGTGTACTGGTTCTTCTTCATGTACATCTTGAATATCTGCGCCAGCTCGCCAGCCGAGTAGTCGGGAAAGTCGATATAGCGGTTAAAACGCGACTGGAGTCCGGGGTTGGAATCGATAAAGCGCTGCATCTCGTTCTTGTAGCCGGCCACAATCACCACCAGGCGGTCGCGGTAGTCCTCCATACGCTTCAGGATGGTTGAGATGGCCTCCTGACCGTAGTCATTGCCTGCGCCCTGCTCGGGCACCAGCGCATAGGCCTCGTCGATAAACAGCACACCATCTAACGCCTTCATAATCACGCTATCGGTCTTGGGGCCCGTTTGGCCCACGTACTGGGCACAAAGGCCAGCACGGTCGGTCTCAACGGTGTGACCTTTCTTAAGCACGCCCAGGTCTTTGTAAATGCGGCCCACAATGCGCGCCACGGTGGTCTTACCCGTACCAGGCGAACCGTAGAACACAAGGTGATAGCTTACCTTGGCGGTCTTCAAGCCCTGCGCCTCGCGCTGCTTTTGCAGCTTTACGAAGTTGGCCAGCGAGCGTACCTCGTCCTTCACGCTACCCAAGCCAATCAGCTCGTCGAGCTCCTGGTAGGGGTCGCCTTCCAGGGGCTCGTTCACAATCACGCTGTCTTTCTTCTCTACCTGTTCGGTGGGGGCTGCTGCCTGCGCATCGGCCTGCTCATCCTCGTCGTCGGGCACGAAAATAACAATCAACGCGCACAACACGAAGACGCCTATCGACAAACAGCCGCAGCCCTTCAGGAACTTATTGGTATATTCTTTATAATCCATTGTTTACTCGGTTGTAACTGGTGATGCACTCTTCTCCTTTGCCTTAGCGGCCAGCTCCTTGAGCTTGTCCTTGCCCTTGAAGGCAAACACCCAAACGAGGAAACCAGCCAGCACCAGCAGGGCAATGCCCAACAGCGGGCGATAGAACAGCCATGCCAGCGCAATAACGATAAGGCTCCAAACCACACCGATAACGGTGCATACCACACCGATACCCCAGCCAAAGATGCCTGCCACGAATGGCACCACCTTGAGGATGGTCTCTACGAAGCCGAAGATGCCCTTCAAACCGCCAATAACCAGCAGAGCTCCCAAGATGCGCAATGCCCACAGGATAAAGTTGTTAGCCTCTTTCTCGGCCTCAATAATCTCGTCGCCAGTCTTCTTGCCCATTACCAGCGTTTGGAAACGCTTGCCGTTCTTGGCCTTGAAAGGTTTGAAGGTGTCGCCATCCACCACGGCCATCACCGTTACCTTGGCAGGCACCACCTTCTCGAAGGTTACACGCACATCACCCACTTCGGGACTACCGGGCACACGACCGTAGTAAAGCACGTTGCCAGCCTGGTGAACATACTCCAAATCCTTCTTGTTCTGGGCAGCCTCCATAGCCTTGTTAATGCTATCGTTAATGGCCTGCAGCGAGTCGAGCGCAGCCTTGGCACTATCGCTAAGCAACGCACGAACAGAGTCGGGAATAGCAGCTGGCTGCTGGGTATTAGGTGCAGGCTGATTGTTCTTCTGCACACCATAGAAACGCTCGTAAGCGGTCTGGGCGCTCTTGTCCATCTGCTTCAGCAGATCCTCGGCAATAGCCAGGTCGAGTGCCTCGTTCGAGCGGATGCTGTGAATAAGGCTCTCGCTCAGCTTGTAAGCGCCAAACGATACGTTCTCGGCATACTGCTCGGTATCGTCGACCGTAGTGAGCACCATGTTCTTCTTCTGATAAGCAGGATCCTTGAACTGAGCACTCTCGATAGGACTGCTCACCCACTGCTTAGTATAGGTATAGGTGGTTGTGGTTACTTCCTTGCCCCCCAACTTGTCTTCCTTCTTTTCCTGCGCCTGCTCTACCCACTGGTAATACTCTACCTTACGTGTAAGGGCAATAGCCTTGGCACCTACGCCAAACTGGGCATCAACGAGCGAATCCTCGGTAGTTGCCAGCGCGGTTCCGCAAATCAGCTCGCCATCGAGCGAGGCATCCTTCTTGTTAGGGTTCTCCATCTCAACATAGGCACGGCCTGCCTCGTCGAGCATCTTCTCGGTCTTTACCGCACGTCCTTCGTTCCACCAGAGTAATGCTGTGCCAATGCAAAACAGCAGGATACCACTACCAATCGCCTTAAACGAATTGCCTACACGGGTTCCGTAGCCCGTTGTTGTTACTTCTTGAAAAGCCATAATGTCTTAAGATTTAACTGATAAGTTGTTTAATGATTATAATTTCAGATTTTTTTTATTTCTTCTCGGTAAGGCGCCTTACGCCCTGATAGCTTACGTGCCCCTGATGCTCGAGATAGGACATAACCAGCTGGGCGGTAATCTTGCCTATGCCACGACCGGCATCCTTGCGGTTGGTGGGGCTGATGGCTACGGCATAGCTGTTGGTAACCACCTTGTAGGTTTTCTTAGGGTCGAGCTTCTTGCCGGCCTCGTCGGTAAGCACCAGCTTCTTGATGTCGCGGGTGGCAGGGTCGATGGTGTACGCTGCCTTCATGCCGCCCACGTAGGGGAACACCTTATTATCATTCATATAGCATTTAACCAGCATGTCGGCCAGTTCCTTGCCCGTCAGGTTCAACTCAATAGCCTCGTTCTGGAAGGGGTCCAGGCGTAACGCATCGGCCACGGAAAACCCGCCAACGGCAAACTTATCGTAGCGCACGCCACCTGCATTCTGGAAACTTACATCGGCCTGCCCCTCCTGCTTGTAGGCGTCGCACACCATGCAGCCCAGCTCCTCGTAACACTCAAACGGCGTATCGACCTGAGCCAGCACACGGTGGAAGGCGGGGTTGTGCGAGAAATACTCTACCAGCGCGGCAATCACCTTGTTCTCGTTCTGCTGTCCGCGAATGGCAATATTCTCGGCCTTGCGGTCAACCACCTTGCCGTCCTCGACGGTAATGGTAGTGTGGGTTACGCACTGCAGGCGGTTCTTGTTCTGGGTAATAAACACGCCGTTGTGCAGCTCGCCACCCTTTAACTGGGTGTGACTATGGCCGCCCACAATCACATCAACCCAAGGCAACTCTTTCGAGAACTCCACATCGGTCTCGTAGCCCAAATGCGAGAGCAGCAGCATGACGTCGCACTGCTGGCGCAAGAACTGGTACTGCTGGATGGTAGCCAGCGGAGCGGTAAACTTCATGTCGGTGGTGTTCATGGGGTGACTCTCGGGAATACCCATGGGACTTAGCGCCACAGCGCCCAGCACGGCCACCTTAATACCGCCACAGTCGTACAGCTGGTAGGGTTTTACGTGCATGTTCCACTTGGCATCGGGCTGCACGTTAGCACACAGCGAGGGAAAACTTGACATGCTAATGAGCTTGGCCAAACCCTGCTGACCAGAGTCGAACTCGTGGTTTCCAAGCGTGGTAGCGTTGAAGCCGATGATGTTCATGAGTGCCACCATGGGATAGGCAGGTATCTCGTACATATCGTTCAGGGGCTCGCCCGAACGGTTATCGCCGGCACTCAGCACCAGCAGGTCGGGGTACAGCGCACGCAGCGAGTCGGCCACAAAGCCCAGTCGCGGCATGCACTCTATAGCGGCGTGCATATCGTTAGCACTCAGTATGTGTAACTCCTTTTTAGGGCCAGCCCATGCAGTAGCACCTGCCAGCAGCAATACTAACGCAAAAACAAATTTTCTCATCACTCTCTCTCTTTTAATTCTTAAATTTCAACTTTACTTGCGAATACTGACTTACGGGCGCCCCCTGATCAATCTCGTGGCCCCATACGTCGAACACCTCTAACTGGTCAATAAACTTCAAACTCATCCGCCTACGAGCCAGATAAGTTAGCAGTGCCTGGCGTATCTCTGCGCCCTCAAACACCTCGATGGTTGTACGATTTACTTTCAGTTTCATTTCGTTCTCAATATTTCTTTTTAACTCTATCACCCAAAATCTATCACCTATCACCCAACGCAGGCATCAGCGAACGCCTCCTCCGCCGCCTCCGCCAGAGAATCCGCCGCCACCGCCGCCAAACGACGAGTGTCCGCCACCGCCTCGGGCTCGGTTTTCGCGGGCCGCCTTGTTCATAGCCGCACGTGCCGTACCACGCTGCATCACCGAATAGATAGTGGGCAGCGTCAGGTCGTTGGCCATCTGTGCAGCCACCTTATCCATATTAAAGTATTCGGGATTTATCTTCTTCATGTCGTGTATCACCTGGTCGGCAATGCCAAACAAGGTGGCGTAAATCATGTAGTCTTTCCACAGCTTCACCTCGTCAACGCCGCGCTGGTCGAGCAGGGTAAACTCCTTCAGGAACTTCTTCAGGCCGAACACCTCGCGCACCTCGTTCTCGCGACTCTTGTATTTCGACAGCGAGGTTTGCGAGTGCAGCGTTGTAATAAACGCATCGGTAATCTTCGAGTTGAAGGTGCTCCTCATATACTGCTTTAACTCCTTGGGTTCCAGCACCTTGTCGCCACCAGCCGCCTGCAGGAATATGTTGTATATCTGGCGTATGAGCAGTGGCTGGTTGTTAGAATCGGGCAGTGCGTAAATCGTAAAGTTAGGCTCAAGCACGCCCTTCATGTTGGGGTGCGTCTCAATCTTCACAGCACCCAAGTCAATGAGCTTGAGGATGCAGGCCGACAGCAGGTTGTTGTAGTCGGCATTACCCCAGCTATATGCGTTCAGGATATCGTTGGCCTCCTGCAGGTTGCCCTTAAGTGGAATGTCGCGATACCACATGAGGTTCTTGTTAATACGGCGACGGGCACGCCACTTGTACACCGCAGCCCAGATGCCACCCACCACAGGTGCCAGGAATGTGATGGCTACAATGAAAACGCCCAGCACGGTTTCGGGGTCGCTCCAATCCACATCGTCGTCGTAGTCCTGATAGTCGCTGCCCTCAAAGGCCATCTCCTTCTTTTCTTCGAACGTGCCCTCGTCAACGTAGCTGGGTTCGAACAGCCCCTTGGGGAACTGCGCCA
>Ga0265299_10004211_pt1 | contig 13707 bp, 11 predicted proteins | sample AusTroGonzalo_MG_4_FD_193485 | JGI IMG/M metagenome (GOLD analysis project Ga0265299, IMG submission 193485) | Bovine rumen microbial communities from tropical cattle in Woodstock, Queensland, Australia - Gonzalo_02 | ecosystem: Host-associated > Mammals > Digestive system > Stomach > Rumen ...
CAGACCGATTTGGGCTCGGTGTCGCTGTTTGATGCCATCCGTGGCGGACGTGAGGCTGGTGGCCGTTATACATTGGCTGAGCAGGAACTGCTGAAGCAGACCATCCGTCAACTGCCGAACATTCAGTTGCGCGGTTCCCGTGAGCTTGACTTCTCGCACTGCTATCCGCAGCCGGCCTTCGATACGGACTCGGTGCTCTTCGACCTGAACTACTTCAAATACTGCTTCCTGAAGGCGACGGAGCTGGACTTCCACGAGCTGAAGCTGGAGGCTGACTTCCGCTTGCTGGCCAAAGACCTGACGGCGGCTGGCGACGAGCAGTGTTTCCTGTATCGCGACTTCCAGGCAAGGAATGTGATGCTGATGGAGGGGGCTCCGTACTTCATCGACTTCCAGGGTGGCCGCCGCGGACCTTATTATTATGACCTCGCCTCGTTCCTGTGGCAGGCCAGCGCCAAGTATCCGCACAAGCTGCGCCGTGAGCTGGTGTATGAGTACTACAACGCGCTGAAGCAGTACACGGAGGTGCCATCGCCTCATAAGTTTGTGGAGCGTCTGTCGCTGTTCGTGCTCTTCCGTCAGTTGCAGGTACTGGGTGCCTACGGCTTCCGCGGCTACTTTGAGCGCAAGCAGCACTTCATAGAGTCGATACCGCCTGCCATGCAGAACCTGCGCGAGCTGCTGCATGACCGCTCGTTCCCGTATCCTTATCTGGTGGACTTGCTGCAACGGCTGACGGAACTGCCGCAGTATCGGCAGATAGAGACGACGGCCTCGCGTGCCGATGGTTATAAGACAACGGACAAGAACCCCTATAAGCCGCATCCGCAGGACGGTCCTGCCACGTTCTCGAAGTACGACGCCCAGGGCCCGCTGGTGGTGAAGGTGTTCAGCTTCTCGTACCGCAAGGGCATTCCCGAGGACGAGAGCGGCAACGGTGGCGGCTATGTCTTCGACTGCCGTTCGACGCACAACCCCGGACGCTACGAGCCCTACAAGCAGCTGACGGGACTTGATGAGCCGGTCATCCGCTTCCTGGAGGACGACGGCGAGATACTGACATTCCTGGACTCTGTCTATAAGTTGGCCGATGCCCACGTGCGCCGTTATATACAGCGTGGCTTCACCTCGCTGATGTTCTCGTTCGGCTGTACGGGTGGTCAGCATCGCAGCGTCTATAGTGCCCAGCATCTGGCAGAGCACCTGAACAGTAAGTTCGGCGTTGAGGTGCGTATCTGTCATCGTGAGCAGGGAATCGTGCAGACGCTGGCGCGTAAGGAGTAAAAGGAGTAAAGTAGTAAAGTAGTAAAGTAGTAAAAGGAGAGCTTTAATTATCTAAAAACATAAGGCTATGAAGAAAATCCTGTTCCTCGCACTGGCAGTGATGGCACTCGGCCTCACGTCGTGCAGCAATGAAGAGAAAGAAGTGAAGAAGTTCGTTGACGAGTATGCACCCCAGCTGGCCTCCAGCGGCTTCGACCTCGAAAAAGACGGCGATGCCTATGTCGCTACCTTCGACCACGACCGCCGTATCATCATCGTGAAGAACGACGACGGTGAGTGGGAGTGTGACAAAGCCTATGGTCTGCAGCAGTTCGACCCCGATCTGCTGGCTTTCGCACAGCGCACGGGCTGGGTGGAGAAGAAGATGGACGATGCCAGCATCGCCAAGCGTCTGGAGAACACCGAGTTCCTCGACATCATGACCAAGCGCTTCATCAAGGAACTGCAGTCGAAGGTGGGTGCCACCATGGGTGGCGGCAGTCTCTACTCGTTCCACGATATCAGCGCTACCGTCAACAACCGCACCGACTACGACATTCCCGCTGATGCCTACAAGGTGGTGTTCCGCTTTACCTTCTGGGCCTTCCCCGAGGACAACGAGACGAAGAGCATTGACGGCGTGGACCTCCCGGCACACAGCAGCAAGAGCGTCAAGGGCAGGAAACGTGGCACCGGAGAGCCCACAGGACAGAGCGTACGCGTGAAGTTCGACGAAGAGAAGCTGCCGGAGCTCTGTCTGAAGATATACAGCGGTACGGGGCGCGAATATGCCGAATATGTTGCAGGCACCCTGCGCTAAGAAAATACAAGCCGAAAGTTTTGCACTTTCGGCTTTTTATTTGCATCTTTGAGGCAAGCCTCGAAGGTTGGCTGTATTTCGGAAAAACTCAAAATAAATTTGGTTTTTCGCTCAATTTGCACTACCTTTGCAGGCATGAAACAGGCGATGATATTTGCTGCAGGGCTGGGAACCCGCTTGAAACCCCTTACAGACACGATGCCGAAGGCCCTTGTTAGGGTGGGGGGACAGCCTCTTCTGTGGCATGTGGTACAGAAACTGAAGGGCGCCGGCTACGAGCGCATCGTTGTCAACGTCCACCACTTTGCACAGCAAATCGTCGACTATCTTCAGGAAAACGACAATTTCGGCCTCGATATCCGCATCAGTGATGAGACGGAGCAGTTGCTGGAGACGGGTGGCGGCATCAAGAAAGCGCTGCCCCTGTTTGACCCCACAGAGCCTATCCTTATTCATAATGTCGATATATTGAGCAACCTCGACCTTACCGCTCTACCTACTGATGCTCCACTGCTTGTGGTAAGTCAGCGTCAAACCAAACGCTATCTTCAGTTCGACGAAACCATGCGCTTAGTCGGTTGGAAGAATATAGAAACGGGCGAGGTAAAAGGCCACGAAGGAACCCCTCTGGCCTTTAGTGGCATTCACATGTTCCACCCGTCATTGGCTCCGCTATTGGCAGAATGGCCAGAGCGGTTTCCCATCATGGACTTCTATCTGAAGGTTTGCGCCGACAACATGATACAAGGCTATGAGGCTAAAGACTTGCGGCTGCTCGACGTCGGTAAGCTCGACACCCTTGAAGCAGCAGAAAAATGGTTAAAGGTTATCGGTTAAAGGTTATCGGTTAAAGGTTATCGGTTAAAGGTTATCGGTTAAAGGTTATCGGTTAAAGGTTATCGGTTAGAGGTTATAGATTAATGTTCAATGTTCAATGGTCAATGTTCAATAACTTAAAATAAAAACATGCAAAAGATTATCATTCTGGACTTCGGTTCGCAGACCACACAGCTCATCGGTCGCCGCGTGCGTGAGCTCGACACCTTCTGCGAAATCGTGCCCTACAACAAGTTTCCGAAGGATGACCCCTCAGTCATTGGCGTCATCCTGAGTGGTTCGCCTTACAGCGTCCACGACCCAGAGGCTTTCAAGGTTGATCTCTCGCAGTTCGTGGGCCGTCTGCCCGTGCTCGGCATCTGCTACGGCGCACAGTTCATCTCGCACACCCTTGGCGGACGTGTTGAGAAAGCCGACTCGCGTGAGTACGGTCGTGCCAACCTCGAGACCGTTGACACTACGAATCCCCTGTTCAAGGGCTTCGAACAGCACTCGCAGGTGTGGATGTCGCACGGCGACACCATTACAGCCATTCCCAACGATTTCAAGGTCATTGGCTCGACGAAGGACGTGAAGAACGCCGCCTTTGCTTCTGAGAAGCAGCCCATCTGGGCCGTGCAGTTCCACCCCGAGGTATTCCACACCTCGCAGGGTACACAGCTTCTGAAGAACTTCGTGGTTGATATCTGCGGTTCAAAGCAGGAGTGGAGTGCTGCCTCGTTCGTTGACTCAACCGTTGCCGAGCTGAAGGCACAGGTGGGTAACGACCGCGTCATCCTCGGCCTCTCCGGTGGTGTGGACTCCAGTGTTGCTGCCGTGTTGCTGAACAAGGCCATTGGCGACCGCCTGACGTGTATCTTCGTCGATCACGGTATGCTGCGCAAGAACGAGTTCCAGCAGGTGATGGAGGACTACAAGGTGCTGGGACTGAACGTTATCGGTGTTGATGCCAGCGAGAAGTTCTTCAGCGACTTGGAGGGTGTCACCGAACCCGAACAGAAGCGTAAGATCATTGGCCGCGACTTCGTCGAGGTCTTCAATGCTGAGGCCAAGAAGATTACCGATGCCAAGTGGTTGGCACAGGGTACCATCTATCCCGACCGCATTGAGAGCCTGAACATCACCGGTAAGGTCATTAAGAGCCACCACAACGTTGGCGGACTGCCCAAGGAGATGCACCTGCAGCTCTGTGAGCCCCTGAAGTGGCTGTTTAAGGACGAGGTGCGACGCGTTGGCCGTCAGATGGGTATGCCCGAACACCTTATCACCCGTCATCCTTTCCCCGGTCCCGGTCTTGCCGTACGTATCCTCGGAGACATTACCCGTGAGAAGGTGCGCATTCTGCAGGATGCCGACGACATCTACATCCGTGGTCTGCGTGACTACAAGGTTAAGCTCAGCGGCGAGGAGGCCCGTCGCGTACTGGCTGCCGGCGTGCCTGCCGACATGAAGGACGGCACCATCGAGGTGTCGCTCTACGACCAGATATGGCAGGCTGGTGCCATCCTCCTGAGTACCGTCCGTTCGGTTGGTGTCATGGGCGATGAGCGTACCTACGAAAACCCCGTTGCCCTGCGTGCCGTCACCTCTACCGACGCTATGACCGCCGACTGGGCACATCTGCCGTACGACTTCATGGCTAAGGTGTCTAATGAGATTATTAATAAGGTACGTGGTGTCAACCGCGTCTGCTATGACATCTCCTCAAAACCACCTGCAACAATCGAGTGGGAATAAAAATAAGAAAGCCTCGCCAATCGGCGAGGCTTCTTTGTTTAGCTTCTTTCTTTATTTGTTTTTCAAGAGATCTCTAATCTCGGCAAGCAGCTCTTCCTGAGAGGGACCTTTAGGTGCTTCGGGAGCAGCGGGCTCTTCCTTCTTGCGGTTAAGTTTGTTGATACCCTTCAGCATGAGGAAGATACAGAAGGCGACGATGAGGAAATCGACAACGTTCTGAATGAAACTGCCATAGGCAAAGACAGAAGCACCGGCCTCCTGAGCCTGAGCCAGTGTGGCGTAGCTGCCTTCACCGAGGTTGATAAACAGATTGGTGAAGTCGATGCCACCGGTAGCCAGACTGATGACAGGCATCAGCACATCGTTGACCAGCGAGGTCACAATCTTTCCAAACGCACCGCCGATGATGACACCGACAGCCATGTCCATCACGTTGCCCTTCATGGCAAACTCCTTAAACTCTTTAATGAATCCCATAGCTTTAATGTTTAATGATTAATGAATGTGTATTGTTTATGTTAGAATTGTAATCTTCGTTTTGCAATCTCGGTACTCTACCTTGATATATCTCATTTTTCATTAGCCACGAGCCACTTTTCACTTTAATTAAGACTGGTTGCGCGTGCAAATATAGGAATTTTTTCGTAACTTTGCGCTCGAAATAAAGAAAAAGTGTCTTTTGGACGCAAAATTTCTTTGAAATCAGGTAAAAAATTAGGTATAAACCCTTTTAATAACTAACAAAAAAATGACAAAAGTAGCAATTAACGGTTTCGGCCGTATCGGTCGCCTCGCTTTCCGTCAGATGTTCGAGGCTGAAGGTTATGAAGTAGTAGCTATCAACGACTTGACCAGCCCCAAGATGCTGGCTCACCTGTTGAAGTATGACACCGCTCAGGGTGGTTTCTGTGGCAAGTTCGGTGAGAACAAGCACACTGTTGAGGCTGGTGAGGACTTCATCGTTGTTGATGGTAAGAAGATCACTATCTATGCTGTTCCCAACGCTGCTGAGCTGCCCTGGGGTAAGCTGGACGTAGACGTTGTTCTGGAGTGCACAGGTTTCTACACATCTAAGGAGAAGGCTTCTGCTCACCTGACCGCTGGTGCTAAGAAGGTTGTTATCTCAGCTCCTGCTGGTAACGATCTGCCCACCATCGTTTACAACGTAAACCACAAGACTCTGACTCCTGCTGACACCGTTATCTCAGCTGCTTCTTGCACCACAAACTGCCTGGCTCCTATGACCAAGGCTCTGAACGACCTCGCTCCCATCCAGAGCGGTATCATGACAACTGTTCACGCTTACACTGGTGACCAGATGATCCTCGACGGTCCTCAGCGCAAGGGTGATGTTCAGCGTGCTCGTGCTGGTGCTCAGAACATCGTTCCTAACTCAACTGGTGCTGCTAAGGCTATCGGTCTCGTTATCCCCGAGCTGAACGGTAAGCTGATCGGTGCTGCTCAGCGCGTTCCGACTCCCACAGGTTCTACAACCATCCTGCACGCTGTTGTTAAGGGTGACGTAACTGTTGAGTCTATCAACGCTGCCATGAAGGCTGCTGCCAACGAGTCATTCGGTTACACCGAGGAGAAGCTCGTTTCTAGCGACATCATCGGTATGAAGTTCGGTTCTCTCTTCGACGCTAACCAGACCATGGTAAGCAAGATGGAGGACGGCAACTCACTCGTACAGGTTGTTTCTTGGTACGACAATGAGAACTCTTACACTTCTCAGATGGTTCGCACCATTAAGTACCTCGCTGAGCTCAAATAAGAGAAATCAAAATTGAGATAGTAAAAAAAAGCTGTTCCGCTTTGCGGAATGGCTTTTTTTTTGTACCTTTGGCGCCGAATAGAACCATTAAGCTATGAACCTGACGAAAACGGCCATTCTTACCATATTATTATTTGCAGCAACGCTTGGTGCTGTGGCACGTCCAGAGTTGCACGATTTGAATATCCGTGTGGTGCTGAGCCACAATGGTGATGCCTATATTACCGAAACACGCAAAATGACCATCGACAGCGAGGGCACGGAATGTTACATCGGCCTTAACAACATGGGGCAGATGGCTGTTCGTGAGCTCCAGGTTACCGATGAAAACGGCACAAAATACGAGAATATAGGTGATTGGGATATCGACCGCAGTCGCAGCTGGAAAGCCGGTAAGTGCGGCATCGTCTATAAGCACAACAACTCCTGCGAACTGTGTTGGGGACTCGGCGATAGCGGCGAGAGAACCTATGTGACAAGTTATGTTATTGAGAGTCTGGTGCATAGCTACTCTGATGCCGATGCCATTCGTCACATCTTCTTGGGCACCGAAGTGTCGCAGAAGCCGGAACACGCCAAGGTAACCATCGTGGCCGCTGACTCCGCCCTCAAATTCAGTCCTGACAGCTGTGGTATCTGGGGCTTCCGCTTTCAGGGCGAACTGCAGTTCGTGGATGGCGAGATTGTTGTCGAGACAACGGAACCCATGTCGAGTGGGGCAGGACTCTATATCATGGTGGGCTTCGCCAAAGGACTGTTCGAGCCGACGATACAGGAGGATGCTACCTTTGAGCAGAAGCGTAGTGAGGCCTTTGAGGGTAGCGACTATAACACAGACAATGATGGTTCTGATATCGACGATGACACTGTCGACATCATCATTGGTGTCCTGATGATCTTTGGTCCGATATTGCTTTGGCTTTATACCAAGTTCTATCGCCGCTACGCTATCTGGAAGGCTCGCCGTCGCATGAAGAAGAACCTGCAGTGGTTCCGCGGTGTTCCCCTGAAGGGCAATCTGCAACAGGCTAACGACTTGCTCAATGCCTATAGCTACAGCGAGACTGCCGACTACAAGAACCTGATTTCAGCCAGTGTGCTGCGTCTCATTAACATCGGCGCCCTGAACGTCAAGCCCCACATGAATGCGAATGGAAAGATGGAACTGGCCTTTATTGTCCGTGAACTGCCGGCCTACAACGACCAGACGCTGTTCATGCGGAAACTGCACACCATCTTCAAGATGGCTGCTGGCAATGACCAAGTGCTTGACCCCAAGGAACTGTCGAGCTTCATGAAGAACAGAAGCAACAAAACCGTTACCGAGTCGTTTGTCAATACGATGCGCACCAGCCGTGAGGTCTCCTACTATAAGGACAAGCAGGAGGACGTGCTTCAGGTCTTTGGTCTGAAGAAATATCTGCAGGAGTTCACGCTCCTCGATGAGCGCCATCTCAGCGAGGTGAACCTCTGGAAGAACTATATGGTCTATGCGACGCTCTTTGGCATTGCCAATCAGGTCATCAAGGATATGAAGAAGATTAACCCCGACTTCTTCAAGATGGACCAGTTGGCTTCACAGATGTCGGAAACCATCGAGATGCCGCTATTCATCAATTCCTTCTATCTCGGTACGCAGGCTGTGATGACTCGTATCGACACTGCCAAGTCTTCTTCGGGCACTTACTTCGGTGGTGGCTCGTATCGCAGTGGCGGTGGTGGCGGTCATTCGTCGTGGGGCGGCGGTGGCGGCGGCTTCTCTGGCGGTGGCGGTGGCGGCGTCAGATAAATGAAAATGAACCAATAATACCTTATGAAAAAGAACTTTATACATATAGCAATCCTCGTAGCTGGCATGTTGTTAACAGCATGTGGCAACAAACAGACGGTTCCTGCGGTGATAGCTGAAGGTGGTGAAACCGGGCAGGCAGAACAGACCGCAGCACAGCAGCAGATGGCCGCAGCGAAAAGCACCATCAATAAGAAGTCGTTCTCCATTGCCCTTCCAGAAGGCTGGCAGTCGATGCCGAGCGACGACGGAGAAGACGGAAAGGAGAGCCTTATCGTGTTCAAAGGCAAGGATATGACCGAACTCATGTCGGCTGCCTTTATGATGGTCAGTGTCGGCGACAGCGACGGCATGAGTCTCGAAGATGGTATCTCGGAATTTGAGAAGGATACCAAGGCAAAAGCTGGCAAGGACATCACGATAAATGGTAAGACCTATAAAGCCTTCACGGCTGTGGAGGATGGTCAGGAGTCAACGTTCCTCTTTGCTCAGGAGGAAGAAAAGTTCATCTCGTTCCTGATAGGAAAGAGCGATGCTAACGATCCGGAAATCCAAACAATAATCAATACTTTCAAATTAAAGTAATTATTAACCAATTTAATCGTAACGTTATGAAAAAGAGTCTTTTGACTGTAGCCATCGTCGCTGTGTCAGCTTGTGTGATGGCATCGTGTGGAAACAAGAGTGCAAACACTGAGGGTGAGGCTGCTGACAGCACCGCCGTCGAGGAAGAGCCTATGGCCGCTATGGGTACTTGGGATTATCCCGAGGGCTCTGCCATTGAGAATCCTGACGACATCGCCTGCGTTCTCTATGCCAGCAACTGGAAGCGTAGAATCGACGAGAAGCAGGATCCTGCCGACGGCACGCACATCTTCTATAAGGCAGACTTCGTGAAGGCTGGTGATACCCAGTCAACCATCAAGTCTCTCAGTGACCAGTATGATATCCCCAATTCACTGATTATACCTATCTACAAGAACCCGACAGCCAAGAAGGGCGACATCGTTCTCACATGGTGGCAGAGTGGTTCTGGTATGCAGCGTGCCATCGTTACCGATGCCTCTAACCCCGCAGAGCCGAAGGTTGACTATCTGGATCTTGGTTTCAAGGGTGACGGTGAGGGCATTGCTGAGAAGCATGCTGACGAGCAGTTGAAGCCCAACTCTTTCATTGTCCTGAAGGATGGTGAGTGGATGCCCGGTGCTCAGATTGTTGTCACCGAGGGTACTGAGGAGCAGCTTGGTACTATCCTCAACATTGCCGACGACAAGATTCTCTACGACGGCTTTGCTGGTAAGGTGAAGGTTGCCAAGAAGGCTGACTGCCGCCTGATGCCTCTGAATCCCGGCGTGAAGGTTGGTCAGGAAGTGAAGGCTGAGTTTGTTGGTAAACTCCGTCCCGGCTACACCGTTAAGAAGATTGATGCCGCTATCGGCCGTATCGTTGTTGAGAAGGACGGTAAGGAGGAGTATAAGAGCCTCCTCGAGGTATCGAAGTAATACACCTTATTATATATAGGCAGCTGCGGCCCAATGACGGGCTGCGGCTGCTCGGTTTTTTGCTAATGACGCTGTCATGAAAAAGATTTTCCTGTTCTCACTGCTGTCGCTGGTCGCTTTGACATCATCGGCGCAGAACAAAAGAGAGTTGCATATCCTTTCTATCAACGACCCTCATGCTGCCATCGAGTGTATGCCGCGACTGGGCTATGTGGCCGACTCGTTGCGTGCTCTTTATCCCGACTTGCTGATACTCTCGGCTGGCGATAACCGTTCGGGCGATCCCATCAACGATATGTATGATATTCCTGCTTATCCCATGGTGGCGCTGATGAACCAGATAGGTTTCCGGGCTACGGCTGTCGGTAATCATGAGTTCGACTCCGGGCAGGAAGGACTGGCGCGTCTTATCAATCTGGGAGCTTTCTCGACGCTCTGCGCCAATATGGCTCCCGACCCGAAGTTCAAGATGCATGTGAAACCTTATCAGATATTCGACTGCGGCGGTATATCCGTCGGTGTCCTCGGTATCACGGCACTTGGCTCAATGGGAACGCCCGAGAGTCATCCCACACGTCTGAAGGATATTGGTTTTATGGATCCCCTGAAGACCATTCAGCAGTATCAGTTCCTGCGTGAGCGCTGCGATGTCGTGCTGTTGCTGTCGCATCTTGGCTATACCGACGATGTGAAGTTCTCGGCAGAGCTGCCTTGGGTGGATATCATCGTTGGCGGTCATTCGCACACACAGCTGGAGGGTGGCGAGTTGCACAATGGCATTCTCATCACCCAGAACTCGAAGAGCCTGAAGAACGCTACGCACTCTACGCTGGTGCTCGACGGTCAGAAGATTGTCGAGAAGAAGGCAGAGCGTATTGCTATTGCCGGACAGAAAAACGTGAATACGACCATGGTGCAAATGGTGCACTTCTTCAGCGAGAACCCCGCTTTCAAGCGCGTCCTCGCCGTAGCAGAGACACCGTTCGACTGTAACGAAGAACTTGGTTGTATGGTCTGCGATGCCTATGTGGCTGAAACCGGTGCCGATATTTCTTATCAGAACTCCGGTGGCGTGCGTATTGAGAACCACGCTGCAGGCGACTTCACCATGGGCGATGTCATGAAGATGGATCCCTTCCAGAACGACCTGATGGAACTCAGTGTCAGCGGTAAGGAGCTGGCCGCGATGCTCATTGCCTGTTACGACAACGACAAGCAGCGCTTCCCCTATGTCAGCGGCATCACCTGTGACATTGTGAAGAACGCTGCCGACGGCAAAATTAAGAAGCTGACGCTGCTTGATAAGAACGGCCGTAAGCTGAACCTGAAGCAGACCTACCGCGTGGTGTCCAATAGCTATTCGGTGGCCGTCAGTCCTACGAGCCGTAAGGACGAGGGACGGAGTCTGGGCATCACGACGCCCGACGTTATTAAGAACTATTTGGAACATCAGGGCCGCGTCAGCTATCAGGGCCGTCGCTGCCTGAATATCATAGAGAAATAACATTATTAACTTAACCATTATACAATTATGGCTTATACAGAAACAACGACTACGGGTTATGGAACCCGTGTAGGCAACTCCTTCAAGGCCATCGGAACAGGATTTTTGATGTTCCTGGCCGGTACCGCCCTGCTGTGGTGGAACGAGGGACGCGCTGTGAAAACAGAGAAAATGCTCGACGAGGCCGGTGGCGCCTACGTCGAGATGACTAATCCCGAGAAGAAAGATGCCTCACTCGAAGGCGAACTGATTTGCGGTACCGCTATGGCTACCACCGAGGATTCGCTCAGCGACAATCAGTTTGGTATCGGTGCCAAGGCTATCTCCATCCGCCGCACGGTGGAGTACTACCAGTGGGTGGAGAATGTCAAGGAGACCAAGAAGGATAAACTGGGTGGCTCTGAGGAGGTTACGAAGGAATATACCTATAAGAAAGAGTGGGTGAGCCGTCCCGTGGAGTCGTCAGACTTTAAGGATCCCGCTTATCAGAAGAAGAACATGGTGCTCACCACCGTTGAGGAAGACGAGAAGTATGCCGAGAACGTATCGTTCGGTGCTTACAAGCTCAGCGAGAGTCTTATTCACAGCATCTCTTCACGCGAGGCTATGGAGCTGGCAATTTCCGAGGACCTACTGAAGCAGATTGATAAGAGCACTCAGACCGCTTACGAGCGTTTCTATGGTGTTCAGCAGAAGAACCAGCAGCCCGTCGAACAGCCTGCTGTAACGGCAGAAGTCTCTGACTCTGCTAAGGCCGTCAACGACTCCATCAACAACGCTATGGCCAATGCCGAGAACAAGAAAGACTTGGAGTATATCCATCAGGCAGGCAACGTGCTCTACTACGGTCGTGTGCCCGGTTCTCCTGAGGTTGGTGACGTTCGTGTGACGTTCGAGAAGGTTGTTCCTGCCAAGGTGACGGTGATGGCCGTTGTCGATGGCGACACCTTCAAGCCCTTCAAGGCTAAGAACGGCAAGCGTTTCCAGACCCTCGTCATGGGTAAGAAGACCGGCGACGAGATTATTGAGGACGCCAAGGCTACCAACAGCTTCTGGACTTGGGCACTCCGCTTCATCGGTGCTCTCATCGTTATCGGTGGTCTGAAGGGCATCTTCGGCTTCATCGAGATGATTCTCAAGGTCGTTCCCTTCATTGCCGGTATCTTCGGCTGGGGCGTGGGCATCGTCTGCACCGTTGTCGGTGTTGTCTGGTCGCTCATCGTCATCGCTGTTGCCTGGCTCTTCTACCGTCCGCTGCTCGGCATCGCCCTGCTGGCTGTGGCAGGCTTCCTCATCTGGGTATTCGCCTTCAAGGGCAAGGACAAGCTGAAGGAGCTCGCCTCTAAGGCCCGTCAGCCTCAGGCACAGCCCGTACAAACAAAGAATGTCTAACTTTAAATATTTACGATTATGGCAATTTTAGGTGCATTTTTTGGAATTATCTTTGCTGTAGCCCTCATCATCATTGGCTACTTCATTTCCACCCAGCGTTCGCTGGTAAATCTCGATGAGTTGTGTAAGAACGCCCTCAGTCAGATTGAGGTACAGCTCAACTCCCGTTTCGATGCCGTCATTGCTCTGGCAAAGACCGCAGCCAAGTATGCTGAGCACGAGTCGCAGACCATCATTGAGACCATTCAGGCTCGTGGTGGTAACACCGGCGCAGCTGCTCCTGCTGCAGCATCACCCGCAGCCATCAATCAGCAGGCCGATCTTCTCGGTCAGATGATGGGCCGTCTGAACGTAGTCTTCGAGCGCTATCCTGAGCTCAAGGCAAGCGACCTCTACAATGAGGCACAGCGCGGTCAGAAGGAGTACGAGGAGAACGTCCGTCTCTCACGCATGGTTTACAACGACACTGCTACCAAGATGAACCGCATGGTTCGTCAGTGGCCCTCCAGCATCGTTGCTTCCATGCTCCACTTCGACGTGAAGGACTACCTGAAGGTCGATGACGAGAAGAAGAAGGACTATCCTAACCTCGACGAAGCATTCCAGAAGTAACCCATCGCGTTACTCCATTGCGACGTCCCGTCGCAATACAAAATCTCCGAAGCCCTGCCGCTTCGGAGATTTTTTATCCATTTATGTGTTAAAATACAAAAAAATAACAAATTTTTATTGTTATTCAAAAAAAATGTGTATCTTTGTGGCGTGCATTGTATGATAGCACAAGCCGATTTGCTCAGAACTCGCCGGTTGGGTTACATATCAAGAGAAACAGGCTGACTATTAACCTAATGTGAAGAACAGATGTGGAGAAACATACTTTTGACAATTATTATAGCTCTACTGCTAACATGCTGTACCAAGGAGGGTGACACGATATATCTGCCGACGCCTGGTGAGCGGCAGCCCGCTACCACGCCATTGGTGACAGTCATTTATGGCCCTAACAGTCTGGGCGACCGCTCGTATAACGACCTGATTTACAAGGGTGTGGAAGCCGCGGCCAAGAAGTACGGCCTGCGTACCCTGCAG
>Ga0265299_10004213_pt1 | contig 13702 bp, 6 predicted proteins | sample AusTroGonzalo_MG_4_FD_193485 | JGI IMG/M metagenome (GOLD analysis project Ga0265299, IMG submission 193485) | Bovine rumen microbial communities from tropical cattle in Woodstock, Queensland, Australia - Gonzalo_02 | ecosystem: Host-associated > Mammals > Digestive system > Stomach > Rumen ...
CACCTTCAATATCATGAACTCCCAGGAGCAGATGGAAGTTTACCAGGAACTGCAGCAGAAAGGCTTCCTGAAGTATGCAGGAACGGCGAATGCCGCCGAAAGCGGTGTGTACGGTAAGATGTATCAGCTCATCTCCCAGTACAATGCCGCTACCGGAAAGTTCGCACTTGAGAACACCGAGGAAGCCCGCAACGCTTACCTGCGTGCTGCCGAATACCGCAATACGGACTGGTTCGATATCCTGTTCAACAACAGCATCCAGCACAACCATTCCCTGAGTGCTTCCGGTGGTACCGAGAAGGGTAACTACTATGCATCCCTTTCCGTGATGCAGGATCCGGGTTGGACCCTGCAGAGCAAAGTGGCCCGTTATACGGCCAACATCAATACTACCTATAAGATTTCCGATAAGGTTTCCGTAGGCCTCATCAGTAACGCTTCCTATCGTAAGCAGCGCGCTCCCGGTACCCTTGCCAGTGATACCGACGAAGTGTTTGGTACGGTTAAGCGTGACTTCGATATCAACCCCTACAGCTACGCCCTGAATACTTCGCGTACGCTGGATCCGAATGTGTTCTATACCCGTAACTATACTCCGTTCAATATTATCCATGAGTTGGGTAACAACTACCTGGATTTGACTGTGATGGACTTTAGAGTCCAGGGTGAGGTTAAGTATAAACCCCTTCAGCATCTGGAACTTACAGCCTTAGCGGCATATAAGTATACGGGTACTTCCCGTGAACATTATATTACGGAGGATTCCAATCAGGCCAGAGCATATAGGGAGATGTCTACCGCTACGATTCGTGAATCCAATCCTTTCTTGTATAGTGATGATCCGGATGAACCGTTTGCTCTTCCGATAAGCGTCATGCCCAATGGCGGTTTCTTCAACAGAAGTAGTAACGAGTTGAATGGTTGGGATCTGCGTTTGTCCGGCAATTATAACAATACGTTTGCGAAAGATCATATTGTGAATGTATATGGCGGTATGGAGGTTAATAGCATCGACCGCCATGGCACAACCTTTGACGGCGTCGGCATGCAGTACAATATGGGTGAAGAAGCTGCATTCTTCTATAAGTATTTCAAGCAGCTTCAGCAGAAGGGCGCTCAGTATTTTGATATTGATAATAGGCACGATCGTAGCGTTGCTTTTTTTGCCAATGGCACCTATTCCTATCAGGGTAAGTATACGCTCAACGGGACCATCCGTTACGAAGGCTCCAACCGCCTGGGTAAGTCCCGTAAGGCCCGTTGGCTTCCTACCTGGAACGTTTCCGGTTCCTGGAATGTTCACGAGGAAGAATGGATGAAGGGCCTTTATCCGACGCTCTCTCACTTAAGCCTCAAGGCCTCTTACTCCCTGACCGCAGACCGCGGCCCTTCCACCGTAACAAACTCTTTGGTGGTTATTCAGGCTGTCCAGCCCTTCCGCCCTTTTACCAGTGTGCAGGAGCAGGGACTTGAGATTGTGGACCTGGCAAACGATGAATTGACTTACGAGAAGAAGCATGAGTTCAATATTAGCGTAGAGGCTGGTTTCTTTGATAACCGAGTGAACATTGTGGCCGACTGGTATACCCGTAATAACTTCGACCTCATTGGCCCTATCAATACACAGGGCATTGGCGGTGCCGGTATCGTAAAGTATGGTAACTGCGCCGATATGCACTCTCATGGTGTTGAGCTCTCCCTCTCCACCACGAATATTAAGACGAAAGATTTCAGTTGGAGCACCAACTTCATCTACTCCCATTCTTATAATGAGGTAACCCGTCTGAATAATACGTCTCGAATCCTGCCCATGGTCAGTGGTTCCGGTTTCGCGATGCAGGGCTATCCTGTAAGAAGTCTGTTCTCCATTCCTTTCCTCGGCCTCAATGAAGAGGGTCTCCCGACCTTCTTGAACGAGAACAAGGAAGTGACCGTCGCAAACTTCAACTTCCAGGCCTCCGAGCCTGAAAAGCTGGAGTTCCTCGAGTACTCTGGCAGTGTAGACCCTACCGATGTAGGTTCCTTTGGTAATATTTTCTCTTGGAAAGGGTTTAAACTCAATGTTTTCGTAACCTATTCCTTTGGAAATGTGATTCGCTTGGACAAGGTCTTTAAGGAGGAATACACCGATTTGGATTCTATGCCGCGTGAGTTCGCCGACCGTTGGACCGTTCCCGGAGACGAAGCAAAGACCAATATTCCCGCTATCGCCAGTTTCTGGCAGAAACACACTTACGACGCGGATAACAACTATCTGAGCCGTGCCTACAACGCCTACAACTATTCCACGGCCCGTGTGGCTAAGGGCGATTTCATCCGCCTCAAGGAGGTTTCCCTGGCCTACGACTTCCCGCAGAAGATTGCGAAGAAATTAGGCATGAACAGCCTGGGCATGAAAGTGCAGGCTACAAACCTCTTCCTGCTTTACTCCGACAGCAAGCTGAACGGTCAGGATCCGGAATTTTTCAATACCGGTGGCGTGGCCCTGCCTATGGCAAAGCAGTTCACTTTCACTCTCAAGATTGGTCTTTAATTTAATTGGCTCAACCATATGAAAACAAAATATATTTTCGCTTCACTTTTGATGCTCTTGGGCCTTGTTTCCTGCGACAAGTTCCTGGATACGCTTCCCGATAACCGTACAGATCTGGATAGCGCAGAGAAGATTCGCAGCTTGCTGGTGACCGCTTATCCTGCCGTTGACTACCTCTATTTCAACGAGCTCATGTCGGATAACAACGAGAACATCGGCGACAATAACCCTTATACCGAGCTCCTCTTCGATCAGATTTACGCTTGGGATGATGTGACCGAGAACTGGTTCGGTTGCCCGGCCTGGGTGTGGGAAAAGTGCTATGCCGCCATTGCTTCGGCCAACCAGGCTATCCTTGCCATTGAGGACATGGGCGGCGCAGAAGAAGCCGGACTTGAGGCCGAAATGGCCGAGGCCCTGGTTTGCCGTGCCTTCTCCCACTTCATCCTGGTGAATACGTTCTGCATGCATTATAACCCTGCCACCGCTGAAACGGATCTGGGTATTCCTTATATGACGCATGCTGAAACCACCCTCAATCCCAAGTATGAGCGTGGTACCGTGGCCGAGGTTTATAGGAATATCGACCAGGATTTGCAGAAGGGTCTCCCTTACATTTCCGACTCTTACTATGCCGTTCCTCAGTATCACTTCAACGTGCGCGCAGCCAACGCTTTCGCCTCCCGTTTCTATCTCTTCTACGAGAAGTGGGACAAGGCCGAAGAGTATGCCAACGCTGTGCTTGGAAAGAACCCCAGTCTTCGTAACCTGAAGAAGTTCTCAACCATTGTCCGTGACTTTGATGCCTGGGCCAATCAGTTCATCGATGTCTCCGAGAAGGCCAACCTGCTCATGCTGGGCGCCAACTCCATTTATGGCCGTGCCTATTGCATCGCCGCCGGTTATTGCGAGAAGTACACGCACACGCGCTACACGGCCAATAACGAGGACCTGTTTGCTGCCAATATCTGGGGGAATGAGCCTGGTTTCGGTGCTGCCTCCCTCTACTACATGCAGCCGGCTCAGTACAGCGGTAACAACTTCGACAAGGTTACCACCTGGAGAGTTAACGAGCATGCCAAGATGGTGGACGCCGTCAACGGTATCGTTACTCCTTACATGTTCTTCCCGGCTCTCACCGTGGATGAGACGCTCCTGAACCGCGCCGAGGCTCGTGTCCTCCAGGGAAAATATGAGGAGGCCGCCGAGGATCTCACTCTTTGGATGCAGAACAACATCAAAACCTCAATGGTTCTTACTCCCGAGAAGATTATGGCTTTCTACGAGGATCCGATTGTCTCTTATGGCGAGGACAACCAACCTGTCAGACAGTCCAAATATGCAACTTGGGATAATTCCACCATCAAGAAGCACCTGAATCCGGCCTTTAACATCGGTGCGGAGAACAGCCTTCGCGAGTGCATGATTCAGTGTGTGCTTGGCTTCCGTCGTATTGAAGGCTTCGCGCTGGGCCTGCGCTGGTGGGATGTCAAACGTTACGGTATTGAGATTTGGCGCCGTACCATGAATGCCAATGGCAATCCCGGCCGTCTGGACGATGTCCTGCTGGTGGATGATCCCCGTCGTGCTATCCAGCTTCCCAGGGAGGTGATTGATGCCGGTCTTGCCGCCAATCCCCGCAACAAGTAATTATGGAGGACAGTAAAATGAAAAATTATATCAAGTTTTTTGCAATTGCTGCTGCTTCGGTTATGGCATTGGCTTCCTGCCAGCAGGAAGCGCTGAATCCCGAGAGCGTTATCAAGGACTCCCGCGCCGAAAAAAACGAGTTCGACGCCTGGCTGGAAGCAAATCTGCTTCGTCCGTACAATGTCGAGATTAAGTATCGCTACGACCTGGTGGAGTCTGACCTGGACTATCGTACGGTTCCCGCAGACTACGGGCAGTCTATCGTTTATGCCCATCTGGTTAAGTACCTGTGCGTGGATTCTTACGATGAGGTGGCCGGTACCGTTTTCACCTGCAAGTATTTCCCCAAGTTGTTCTTCCTGGAAGGAACTTTCCACTATGACAACAACGGTTCGATGATTCTCGGTACCGCCGAAGGTGGCCGCAAGATCTTCCTGGGAGGTGTGAATTTCCTGAACTATTATGTGGAGCAAGCGCAGGAAACGAAGAATCCGGGGACGCTGAATGAGCTTTATTTCAAGACCATCCATCACGAGTTTACGCATATCCTGAACCAGACCAAGGAGTTTACGGAAGACTACCAGATGGTGTCCGGTACGGACTATGTTCTGGGCGCCTGGAACAAGACACACCGTTCCGACTACCTCAAGTATGGTTTTATCTCCCAGTATTCCCAGCATTCTGCTCGTGAAGACTTTGCCGAGATGCTGTCTACCTATGTGCTCAATAGTCAGGCGCAGTGGGACAGTTGGATGGCTTCTGCCGGTACCGATGGCGCTGCCAAGATTGCCAAGAAGTTGGATTATGTGCGCAAGTACCTGCTGGATGCCTTTGGCATCGACCTGGAAGAACTGAGAGAAGTCATTCTTCGCCGTACCGACGATATCCTTTATGACCGTGTGAATCTTACCGATTTGACTTATTAGAACATGATGTCTATGAAAACCAAATACATTGTTGCTTTCGCCGTCCTGGTGGCCGCGCTTTCCACTTCTTGCGAAAAGAAGGAGAAAATTTTTGACGAGCCCTCCTCGACGCGTATGGAGAAGTTTCTGGACAATGTTCAGAATGTGATTTCCAAGCCGGAACACGGCTGGTACATGGCTTACTTTACCGATCAGTCATTAACTCCCGGCGGTACCATCTATACCATTCAGTTCGACAAGCCGGCCGCCGGCCAGGCTACCATCTTCCATGAGGATGTGCAGCCCGCCGAAGGCTGGGGAGACAGCTGCATGTACAAACTCACCCGTGACGATGGCCCGGTCCTTTCGTTTGATACATATAATGCGGTTATGCATTATTACAGCGAGTCTTCTCCTGATTATTATGATTCGATGGGTGGTGATTTCGAGTTCGATATCGTTAGCGCCTGCCCCGACTCTGTAGTCCTGCGCGGCAAGCATTCCCATAACATCTTCAAGATGTACCCGCTGGCCGAGGAACCTGCCTCTTATATTGCGAAGGTGCAGAACATGGCACAGGAACTCACCATCGGGCTTGTGGAGGCTGAGATTACGGGCGGTCTCATCGAGATGGAAATCGACCTGGCTACCCGCACGCTTGCCATTGGCCGCAAAGGCGCTTCCGACAGTGAGATTGTGGAGGTCCCCTTCATCATCACTCCTACCGGTTTCAAACTGTATGAGACGCTGGATTTCCAGGGTGTGAAGTTCAAGGACTTCGTGTACGATGCCGAGGCAATGTCCCTCACGTCCAACGGAATCACTTTCAATATGGTTGTCCCCGAGGATTATATCCCGTACGCCAAGTTCGTGGGTAAATATACTTTGAAGAACTCCCTGGGTACCCGTCAGGTAACCCTGAAGGAGAAGGTCAAGGGTCGCACCCTGACGCTTTCCGGTCTCAGCGCCAAGTATGACATCGACGTGAAGTACAATGCCGGTCAGGGATGCCTTCTCATCTATGTCCAGCAGATTGGCTCCACCGAGAGTGGTCATCAGTATTGGCTGACTGTTTCTGACGGTAACCAGTTCACCTGGAGCACCACTGCAGCTGTCAAGACTGAAGTGGATGATCCTGCGAAGGAGGACTTTACGTTGAATTTTGTCGACGCAGGGTATTATAACAGCTTTACGATTAGTTCCTTCTGGCTTGCTGAGTTCTCCGGCGCTCCTTCCGGAGATACTTATATCAAAGGTGGTATTACAATTCCGGCCTGGCAGTTCTTTGAGAAGAATGCTGAAATGACCTTCCCTGTTACCCTTACTAAAATTGTGGAGGAATAGTTTATGAAAAAGATTTTGAGCCTTATTGGTGTTGCAGTGCTGGTTCTTTCTGCATTCTCCTGCAAAAAGAGCAGCTACGAGATTCCCGACCGCTACAAGGAGGTCGAATCTCTGGCTATCAAGGGAAGCGCTGCCGTGGAGTTCACTGCCGAAGGTGGTGACTATTTCCTCTCCGTCGTAGACAACAGCGAGGACCTTACGGTTAAAACCAGCTCCGACTGGCTTAACGTCACAGCCTCCGGCCAGGAAGTCACGTTCTCCTGCGGTGACAATCTGACCCTGCTGTCCCGTTATGCCACGGTTACGATTTCCACTCCCAGCAAGTCCTGCACTGTGCAGGTGAAGCAGTTTGGCGTTTCCAAGGCTTACCTCTGGGATGAGGAATACGCTTTCGAGGGTAATGGCGGTTCTGTCGCCCTCAAGTACCTTGAAACCCCTTATACCATTAAATTGAAGGTGGAAGGACAGGAATGGATCAGCGCTTCGGTGGCCAACAATACACTGACGATTACGGTCGCCAAGAATGACACCGGCGCAGAGCGTACCGGCCAGGTAACTTGGCAGGCCGATACCGACATCCGCACAATTGTCATCGCCCAGGCTAAGGGCAATGGTGGCGGCGGCTCCGGCAAGGTTATTTACAGTGAGGATTTTGAAAACGAGGATACGCTGGAAGATTGGCGCTTTATTGACCTGGATCAGGATTCCTATAACTGGATGTATTCCGGCCAGCTCAGCGCCCACTCTGGTGTTGGCCTCCTGTTCAGCCAGTCTTATATCAATGACCTTGGCCCCCTTGAGCCGGATAACTGGGCATTCACGCCTGAAATCAGCTTTACGTCGAACAACTACCTCAGTTTCTGGGTGACGGCTCAGGATCAGACCTATCCCGACGAACACTACGCTGTTTATGTGACCGATGCTCTTCCCCAGAGCCAGGCCGACCTGGATGCCATGACGAAGCTGCACGAAGCCACGTATCCTAATGGTGACCCTGCCCAGGAGGAAACGCTGGGTGGTGACAAGCCGCACGTGTGGCAGCGTTTCGTCATCCAGATTCCGGAGTCCTTTGCTGGAAAGACTGGATATGTGGTGTTCCGTCACTTTGATTGCACGGACTGCTACTATCTGAACCTGGACGACGTGATGGTGACCGAGGGTGTTCCTTCTGCTACTTCCACAGCAGTTGCTCCCGCCAGCATCAACAGAACAGTTTCTGTTGATCTTGAAAGGAAATAGTTCTCAATGAAAAGACGTCTTTGTATATTTCTTTGCGCCGCACTGGCTTTTGCCTCCTGCACGCGTGAGATGCCGCAACCGGTGTCCGCTCCCGCCCTCAAGACGGGAACGGGCACGATGGTGGCGCCCGTGCAGAAAAACCTTGGCGTCGAGCCTGGTGTAGCCTTAGTTTACTTGGATAACTCGTTCACCGCACAGGCTGAAAGGGGTGCTGCCGTAGAGCAGCTTCCCAAACAGTTGGAGGTGAAGTCCATGACGCGCCTGTTCCCTGATGCAGGGGAGTGGGAACCCCGTACCCGGGCTGCGGGCCTTCATCGCTGGTATGTGGTCGAATACGACAAGAAGATCACGGTTGACGATGCCATGCTCGCCCTGGAGGGCGTTCCCGGTGTGCAGCGTGTGGAGCCCAGCCGCATTATTCGTCCTCATGTCACCATTAGTGATCCTTATTGGAGCCAGATGTGGGGCGTGAATAATACGGAATATCCCGGCTACGACGTAAATGTGAAGGCCGTTTGGGATACGTACGGCACCATGGGCAATGCTTCCGTCACGGTTGGTGTTGTTGACGGCGGTATCCAGCTGAACCATCCCGACCTCAAAGCCAATATCGCTGCGAGCGGTCACTATAACTACGTGGAAGGGAAAGATGGTGCAAACGCTATCGTGGCGCACGACCATGGAACGCACGTTTCCGGAACAATCGCCGCCGTGGGTAATAACGGCATTGGCGTTATCGGCGTTGCAGGCGGCAATGCGGCTGCCGGCAAGCCCGGTGTGAAACTCCTGTCCCTTCAGGTGTTCCAAACCTATGCCAATGGGCAGGAGAGGTCGGCCTACGATTTCTCCCGCGCAATCAAGGAAGGCGCCGATAGAGGTGCTCTGATCTCCCAGAATAGCTGGGGTAATTATTTCGACTTCAACAACGACGGTTATATTACCGGCTATGAATTGGAATATGCCCGCAGCGCTCATGAGAACCCGGAATCCTCATTCGTACAGGCAGTAGAATACTTTAATAAGTACGCCGGCTGCGACAATGAAGGCAAACAGCTTCCGAGCTCTCCCATGAAGGGTGGCGTTGTCATTTTTGCAGCTGGAAACGATAATATTCCGTACGGCGCTCCTGGAAACTATGAGGGATGTATTTCCGTAGGCGCTATTAATAGGAACGGTAGCCGTGCCAGTTTCTCCAATTATGGAGACTGGGTGGATATCTGCGCGCCCGGTGTGGGTGTCTATAGCACGTATCTCAACGGCGGCTATATTTCCTATAGCGGTACCTCCATGGCCTGCCCGCACGTAAGTGGTGTGGCTGCCCTTATTGTCTCCCATTTCGGAGGTCAGGGCTTTACGGCCGAGGAACTGCGTACGCGACTGATTGAGGGTGCCCGGCCGATTGCCGCAACAAGCGGCAGCAAGCCTATCGGCCCTATCGTGGATGCTCTGGGCTCTTTCCAATTGAATGGCTCCGGTGGTATGGCTCCTGATGCCGTCTCGGATGTGGAAGTTGTCCCGGTTGGTCATAATCTTAGACTGGACTTCAAAGCAGTGCAGGCCTATGGTTACATGGCTTTGGCGTCAAACTCTGCCTCTGCCTTGGAAAAGGCTGAACTTGAGAACCCCGGTAGCGATATCAGCTATGCCACAAAGGTGCTCATGAATGCCGAGCCCGGGTCCGATCAAAGCATCCTGCTTACTGGTCTTAAGCCCGACAAGGATTATTACGTATCCATTGTTGCCTACAGCTACGATCGGAAGTATTCCAATCTTTCTGCTGTTCAGAAAGTTCATACTGCTATAAATCTGGCTCCTCAGATTGATGTTCCTGATTATCCCTCCACGGGATTTGAGTTTGAACATTATCAGAATGTGACGCTTCCTGTCCGTATTACGGATCCCGATGGTGATGCTGTGATGGTGGATTTGAGAAACTCCGGTACAGGCCGTGCTCAGTTGGAATCCAACAATGGCTCTCAGCTTTTGTATAATTTCAATCTTCTGTGTCAGTTGTCTCAGCCGAAGACTTATCAGGCTGTTATTATTGCGGTAGATGAGCTGGGTGCGCAAAAGACAATGAGCGTCAGTTATACTATTAAGCCCAATACTGCCCCGGAATTGATTGAAAAGCCTAAGTCCATCTTGTTGGAAGGCGTTGGTAAGGAATCCTCGGTGGACTTGTCAGCTGTCTTCAAAGATGCCGATGGTGAACCGCTTGTCTTCAAGGCTGTCTCCACGAATACTACCGTCGCAAGTGTGAACGTGGAAGGCAAGACCCTTAAGGTGTCTGCCATTGCTGCCGGTACCTGCAAGGTGAAGCTCTCCGGTTATGACCACAGTGACGAGAAAGCCGACACGGAGTTCCTGGTGATTGTGAAGCCGGAAGGCGCCGGCGAGGTGTTCATCCCCGGTGAAACGGTTGTTACCGGCGGTAATCTCACCGTTATCCCCGGTGTGGAGGAATCCGAAGCCACGGTACGCGTGATCTCCGCCTACGGTGTGGTGGTGTACGAAAACACGGGAATCTATAGCGTCAACGCTCCGATTGTCCTGAACCTGGACAATGTGGCTCCCGGAATTTATACGCTGGAAGTTACTTATAAAGAGCAAGTATATACCTTTACGATTGTCAAACGATGAAAGTCCGTCATTGCATACTGATAGCTTCTGCGCTGCTGCTGTCCTGGTCTCTCAAGGCCCAGGAGAGTGTGCCGGCCAATGAAGTATTTGAATTCCTGAGTTTCCCCCGTGGGGTTGCTCAGATGGGAATGGCGGGTGCCGGCAGTACGCTTCTGAACGAATCCACTGCTATGGCCGCCTTTGGCAATCCGGCCGTTCTTCCCCTCGCTCTCGGGCGTGTGGATGCCGCGGTTCAGTATGGTCGCTGGGCTCCTGCTCAGGAGTATACGCTTAGCAATAATTTGGGAGGCGGTGTCTCTGTGCGTCTGGGAAAAGGATTTGCCGTTTCTGCCTCGGTCATCAGCCAGGCACATGCCATCTCTCTCAACGACCTTATTATTGCCGTCGGCGCAGGCGTTTCCTTGGGTGAGCATCTGAGCGTGGGCGTATCGGCCCGTATGGTTCAGCAGACCATCCTGGAAGACACGAAACTCTCTTCCACCGCGTTTACTGCCATGCTGCAGTACCACAAGGCGGGTCTCAACGTGGCCGCCGGTGTGGCCAATCTCGGCTCGGGTGTCAAGTCGGAGAGCGGGGTTACTTCCTCTCTCCCTTCATCGGCCCGCCTGGCCGGCTCCTATGAGCTCCCTGCGGGCCCCGGTGTCCTGACTTGCGCTTTGGATGCAGACTATTTCTTCAGCGGAAAGCTGGGAATTTCTGCCGGTGTAGTTTACGGCTTCAACGAACTGATCTTCGTGCGAGTCGGTTACCGTTACGCTTCTACGGGTTGTGCCTTCCCCTCCCACCTGGCCTTGGGCCTGGGTGCAAAATGGAAAGGCTTTGGCCTGGACGTCTCTTACATAACTGCCAACAAGCAGGTGGGTAATTCCATTTGTATCGGGGCTAGTTATGGATTCTAACCGAATTAATTATTAACCCAAAATAAGTAGTCATTATGAAAAAATCCATTTGGACTGTACTGTTCACTGCGCTGGTGGCGCTGGTGGCAGTAAGCTGCGCCAAGGAAGCAGACGTCAAAGACCTGAAGGAAAAGGTCGATGGTCTGGACAAGCGGGTCACCGCTCTTGAGCAAGCAGTGGAAAAAATCAACAAGGAGACTGTCCCTGGCCTCCAGAATCTGGTGAACGCTGTGAATGAAAAGCTCACCATTACTTCCGTTATTGAAGGTGAAGATTCTTACACCATTACCTTCTCCGACGGTACCACTGCTACCATCAAGAATGGTAAGGATGGTGAAGACGGTGAAGACGGTGATGATGCCGTAGCACCCGTCATCAGCATCACCAAGGGTACGGACGGTATCTATTACTGGACCGTTGATGGCCAGCTGCTGAAAGATGAAGCCGGCAATCCTATCCCTGTCACTGCAAAGGGCGACAAGGGTGATCCGGGCGAGCAGGGTCCCCAGGGCCCTCAGGGCGACAAGGGTGATGACGGTATCACTCCGCTGTTCGGCACCAGCACCGATGGTAAGGTTATTGTTTCCTACGATAATGGTGAAACTTGGAAACCCCTCGGCTTCAGCGTTATCGATGGCAGCGCCTTTACCTCCGCTTACATTGATGAAGAGAAGTCCACGGAAGACTATATCGTTCTCGTCGTCGGCGAGACCGAGGTTCAGATCCCCAAGGAGAAGACCTTCAGCCTGAAGATTACGTACGATGGAAAACTCAATTCCGTGGGTATCAATGCCGGTGAGACCATCGCTCTCGAGTATGCCGTTCAGGGCGTTTCCTCTACCGATGAGGTGACTGTTGACGTCCTCAGCGCTTCCGCTGGCATCACTGCTAAAATTGTTGCTGTCGATGCCGTTAGCGGTTATATTATGATTGGCGTCCCTGCTGCCGACCCCGAGGCTACCGAGCCTGCTAAGATCGAAGGCAAGGTGTTCGTCTTCGCCGACAACAACAAGGGTAAGTCCAACATCAAGGTGATCTCCCTCGAAAAGGGTGAAATCGCCGCTGTGGCCGACGTCTCCGCTCAGGCTCCCGCCGCCGGTGGCGAGTTTGAGCTGACTGTTACCACTAACAAGGAGTATGATGCCAATGTCAATGATGAGGCTGCCTCCTGGCTGTCTGTCGTTGCAACGAAGGCCCCCCATGTCGACAAACTGAAGATTGTCGCTGCCAAGAATGAGACTGGCGCATATCGTTTCGGTACAGTGACCATCAATGATCGCAACACTGCCGACAAGATTGAGGAGTTCAACATCGTTCAGCAGCCGTCTGACGAAGTCGCAACTGATGTTGCCTCTGTTCGTCTGCTTGCCGACGGTGCCGCCGTTACCGTAAAGGATGCAATTGTTCTTGCCGCTTCCAAGAACGGTGTGCTGGTTGGCGATGAAAATGGTGGCTACATTTATGTGGCTCTTAAGGACAATGTGGCCGTCGTTCGCGGTGATGTGGTTTCCTTCACTGGCGTGAAGAAGACGAATGAAACCACTGGTGCAATCTATGTTGAGACCAGCGTCATCGAAGACGATGACTATGAAGGTGAGATTCCTGATCTGACGCTTTATTATTATGGATATGCTTCAGAGAATGACGGCGCGAATAGCATTCATACCACCTTCATTGCCAATCTTGACAAGAATGAGGAAACCGGCGCTTACGTAGCTGTTCCTTTCTATGGTCAGAAATATGTTGTAGAAGCTCCTTTGAGTGAGTATAATGTCGAGAATTTCGACGGGAAACTGGTTGCGATTGAAGGCTATACTAATGGTGGTATCGTTGAAGATTCTTCCGAGGAATACAGTTTTATCGTAACAGGAATCAAAGAAGTCACATATACTGATAATGCTAACTGGAAACTGTCTTGGGATTTGGATTCGAAAACGATTACCAATACCGTGTCTGGTGAATCTTCTGAATGGTATGGAATTTTTGTGTGCAATGCTTCTATTGTCGGCTCTGAGGATGGCTATGCTTCGATTGATGAATTAATTCAGGATGCGATTCCTTATAGTCAGGATGAGGTTCAGTTCGAGATAATCGGTGAATATAATGGCCTGCCCGTGGAACTTATCGTCTATTATGTCTTGGACGATAGCATTATGCAGGGAACGGGCTCCCTTTCCTTAGACATTCCTTATGGAGAATACATCGCAATTGCCTATGGTATGGAAGATGAAACCTTCAATGCTACTGGTAATTATGCTGTGCTGGAGTTTGAGTATCCTGACCCGCATGTGCCTGCTACCTATGATGAATTCATTGGCAGGTGGTCTGCTTCCGGAGAGAGTTATGTGATTTCCGAAAAGGTTAAGGGTGAGTCTTATTCTATCGAAGGCATGTCTGCTCAAGGACCTGTCGAGGCTATCTTTGCTGATGGCGCACTGCAGATTTATGAACAGGACATGGAGGGTACGATGACTTCCTCTTATGGTACAGTT
>Ga0265299_10004214_pt1 | contig 13701 bp, 10 predicted proteins | sample AusTroGonzalo_MG_4_FD_193485 | JGI IMG/M metagenome (GOLD analysis project Ga0265299, IMG submission 193485) | Bovine rumen microbial communities from tropical cattle in Woodstock, Queensland, Australia - Gonzalo_02 | ecosystem: Host-associated > Mammals > Digestive system > Stomach > Rumen ...
TCTCATAACTTGCCCTGCTCGTATTCTTCCTTAGTCCAGTCGTAACCGCGCTCTTCCAGTTCGAGGGCCAGCTCTTTCGGACCCGATTTTACGATTTTGCCATCGAAAAGGACATGCACCACATCGGGGACGATGTAGTCCAACAGTCTCTGGTAGTGGGTGATGACGATGATGGCCTTGTCTTCGCCGCGCAGGTGGTTGATGCCGTTGGCGACCACGCGCAAGGCGTCGATGTCCAGGCCGGAGTCGGTCTCGTCGAGGATGGCAAGGTAGGGGTCGAGGAGCGCCATCTGGAAGATTTCGTTGCGCTTTTTCTCACCGCCGGAGAAGCCTTCGTTCACGGAGCGGTTGCTGAGCTTGTCGGTGAGTTCGACCACTTTCTGCTTCTCGGCCATCAGTTTGAGGAATTGGGCGCCGTTCAGCGGGTCCAGACCTCTGTACTTGCGCACTTCGTTGAGGGCGGTGCGCATGAAGTTGGCGATGCTCACGCCGGGAATTTCCACCGGATATTGGAATCCGATGAACACGCCTTCGCGGGCGCGGTCCTCGATGGACAAATCCAGCAGGTTTTTGCCTTTGAACCAGACATTACCCTGCGTCACCTCGTAGCCGCTCTTGCCGGCGATGGCGGAGGCCAAGGTGCTCTTGCCGGTGCCGTTCGGGCCCATAATGGCGTGAACCTCACCCGCTTTCACCTCCAAATTGACACCTTTCAATATCTCACGATCCTTAATGGAGACGTGCAAATCTTCAATCTTTAACATAGTCGGAAATTAAGGGCGCAAAGGTACGATTTTTTCGGATATGGTTGGTTAGACGGTTACACGGTTTACGTTTGGTTGAGGGTACGTTGCAGAGACGCAAAATTTTGCGTCTCTACGATTGGTTGTTTCGTTGTAGAGGCGTTGCGCGCAACGTCTCTACGGGTGCAAAAACGCCGATTTCATCAGAATCCCATCCGGCGCGACAATGCACGTTGGGACACCCGCGAACGGGAAATCGCGGCTGCCGGAAGTGCCGGGAACCTTCACCATGACTGGACAGGCGGAATTCTCCTTCGATGCAGCAATTATCTGATTCAACAAGGAGAAGTTGCAATTGTCTATACATCCGTTGGAAACAGGCGTTTCCTTGCCGGTGTGCACATCCACGCGATAGAGTTGAACAACAGGCATTTCCCCGTTGTCTGATAGGCCGGGGATATTCTGTAACGTATTGTCGTACAGCTGTCTGACAATGTAAACAAACGTATATCCTTGTTTTTTTGCCTCTTTCAGCAGCTGGCTTTTGAGTTTGCTATGCGGCACGGTGGCCTTGAACGAAAAATCGAGGCGTGAGGTGCCGCGCGTGCCGAAACCAGCCTCCTGGTTTATGGCTATCTGTTGGAATCCATTGCTGTAAGGCGTTGATTTCGTGATGGTTCGGTTACCCATCAGCGCGATTAGCTCGCCATTGCGAATAAGCTCCATTTCCTGGGCCTCAGCTCCTTCTGCGTCGGTTAGAATGTGACGGCAGAAAGGGGCATTGCCAAATTTATCGGCAGACTTGTTGGCAATTACAGATATGTTCTTCGAGGTGATTATCTTGTCAAGATAGTCTTCAAAATCGGCTGTAGGCTCATCGCCCATACCGTATTTTTCGATGGCGGGTTCTCTGTGTGCCAATAGGTTAGGACGTTCTGCCAACAGCATTTTTGCGAGAAGCTGTCCTACAGCCTCGCCCTCCACTAAGACAGGGCCGATGTAGGTCTCTTTCATGCGGGCGCCGGACTTGTGCATCGCTTCCAAATGCGTCAGGAAATCATCCATGTCCGGTTGGATACTCTGCAGATTGAAAAGGAAACCCGTATGCGCCAGAAAAATCGTTTTGGCATCCGTAAACGCCTGTCCATCTGGTTGTTTCACCGTGCCATAAAGTTGTACCCCGATAATTTCCACCGGTTCGGAATACTTCACTTTGTCACTGCCCCAGAAGTAGTATTCCCCCGTCATTATATATATATTGACACCTGAACATTCTAAAAAATCGTGTTTGGCGAGCTCGGCGGAGGCTTCGCGGGCGAAATGCTCAAAATTAGTCATTGTAGGGGTTGAGGATTGGCCGCTTGCTCCGTAAACTTGTCTTGGAATAATATCGGATCGTTCCCGAACAGCCTGTCTTTCAGTAGGTTTTACAACAGCTTTTTTGACGGCAAAGTCCCGTACTGCCTTTCGGTATTCCGCCTCCGTGGCCGCGCGGAAGTCGCGGGTAAACGACTCGTAGGTATCGTCCGTGGACATGTCATACACAGTGGGTACGGACTTGCCTTCCTCGTATAAGTTCTCGTTGTTGAATAAGTCGCTGCCTACCAGCACTTTCGGCACCAACTTTCGGACGTTTTTTTCGTTGGCATAAAAGATGCTCCCTTCTGAGGCCTCCACGGTGAAAATCTGTGCGTCGGTCATCAGGTAATCTTGGTAGTAAGGACCATTCAGTTCGCCGACTTTGAGGAGATTTTCGTCGATATCGCGCTCATCCTGCGCCACTTGAAAGAATAGGGCGGACGGGTCGCCGTCGTTTTCATACTGGGTTGCGCTGAGGTGGGCAATCATGCGGTCAGCCTTGGGCTTGGGCGCGTGTTGCACGGGCAGGCGGCGGAACAACAAAGCAGGTGCCACACAATATGTTGAAAGTTCATCGCCCTTGGTATGACATAAAATCGCCGCCTCTTCACACATAGGTCCACCCGCAATCAGGTTATCTAGCCATTGTTGGGGGGAAGCGGAAATGCAGACCTCGCGCACCGGTTGAGTATCGTCACCGTTAGCGTATATTTTATAACATCTTGTTGGATATATAGTTATAAGATTTGTCAAAGTGTCGCATATCATATCGCAATTCGCCACAAAAATACCGTATTCCAGATTCTGCCGTTTCAATTCCTCGGCAATCAAAGACGTCCATTCCTTCTCGGTCAAAGAATTGTCCACTCTTACAAATAAGGTGGATAGTCGAGCCGAAGGAAGTCTTAGGTTCCCGCGGGCATGACCGTTGGGCGCGTACGCTCCCGACCGCTGCGTGCGCGTGGACAGAAATCGCTCCAACACACCGTGGTTGATTAAAGCCATCTTCTGACTTTTAACACCCTCATCATCAAAGGTATAGCCGAAGTTCCAAGTCTCTTTCAATGGATCGCTGACGATGGAGAAAATCTCTGGCATTACTTTTTGGTGTAGTTGCCCTGCGAAAAGGCAGTTGTCTGGATTTTCCATCGCATGACCAATGAGGTTGTGCATCAATGTCGAAGCCGCTAATCCAGACAGCCATACAGGGCAGTCTTTGTTCTCCATCACTGGCGCGTCACAAATCTCTTGGGTCATATAATTCTCCATCAAAGAGAAGTATGATTCCATCATGTCTGCATCGGGTAACCGCTCGGGGAACCATGCGAAATATGGGAAATCAAGGTGTTCGGTTGTGTTATCTTTGGTAAGGCCCTCTATATGCAGATTCAGCCGGGCTTCAGTATGATTCTGCACGGTGAAGCTGTTTTCGCTGTTGACCAGATAGTTGCGGTTGATCTGATAGGTGATTTCTGCGGATGCTTTCGTCACATTGGGGGAGTGTGAGGATTCGGAGGTGCAGTAGCGTAACCGTGTCAGCCAATCCGCTTCATCCCAATGGTCATCCGAAACGGGCGGTTCGTAGTATTGGTCCATGTCCATCGGCTGGAAGTGGAAAACCTCTGCGCTGTCGTTCCCACAAAGCTTTGCATTTACCAGATTGTCAGCGTATTGCAAAACAGATTCCCGATAGGCACGCTTTGTCTCGCGTTGCAGGATTTTCCTGACCAACGCCGGATTTTCATCCAACGGCAACGCCACCTGTTTCACCGAATAGCTTTGCTGGTCAAGATAGTGGTAATTGTCCGTTTCCGGCTTCCCGACACGCAATTCGATGGTCAGGAACACCGTTTTTGAGCTGGAGTTGTCGTAAATGTGCCCGAAATTGGCGGCCACGTGGTGCGTTTCCGTTTGATGCACCCGGTACGCCATGAAATACGGGCGATAGGTAGTCTTCTGCAAGGAGTCGTAGTTCCGCTTCAACTCCGTCCGCAGCAGCTGCAAAAACTCATCCTCCTCCGGCTTCGTTTGCGCAAAAACAGCCGAAGCACCCACCAATAGCAGTGCGCAGCAAAAGAGCCGCAATAGCCAGTTTTTTGGGTGGGAGGACATGAAACCTGAAACTTGAAACCTGAAACCTGAATCTTGAATCTTGAAACCTGAAACCTGAAACTACCTGAAAATCGTACCTTCACGGTCAGGGCTCACGGACACGATAGAGATCTTCGTATTTGTCTTATCCTCAATGAATTGGATATAATCCTTGAAGGTTTGCGGGAGCTCTTCGTACGTTTTGCAGTTCGAGATGGCGGTCTTCCAACCGGGTAGGGTGGTATAGACAGGCTCAATCTTCACGTCGTTGGCGGAAGGCATCCGGTCGGTCAGCTCGCCGTTCACTTTGTAGGCGGTACAGACCTTGATTTCATCCAATTTGTCCAGCACGTCGGCTTTGGTGAGGGCTATGTCCGTCACGCCGTTGATCATCAACGCATATTGCAGAGCCACCAAGTCGAGCCATCCGCAACGTCTTGGCCTTCCGGTAGTTGCGCCATATTCGTTGCCTTCCTTGCGGAGGAATTCGCCCGTCTCGTCGAAAAGTTCCGTCGGGAATGGACCGCTGCCCACGCGGGTGCAGTAGGCCTTTACAATGCCGAAAACGCGGCCGGCGAAATGCGGGGCCAGTCCTAAACCGGTGAACGCGCCGGCGGCGATGGTGTTGGAGGAGGTTACGAACGGATACGCGCCGAACTCCACGTCCAACAGCGTGCCCTGCGCACCTTCGGCCAAGACCGTTTTTTCTTCCGTAAGATATTGGTGTACAACGTATTCGCTGTCAATAAACTGGAATTTGCGAAGGGTCTCCAATGACTTGTGCCATTGGGCATCCAATTCCGCAAGCTTCTCCTCGTAATCGAATTGGAAATGCTTCAGAATCTCAATGTGCTCTTCGATTTTCTGGCGGTATTTGGCCTCGAAATCGGGCGATTCAAGGTCGCACACGCGCAAACCCGCGCGGGCGGTCTTGTCGGTATAGGTCGGTCCGATGCCCTTCAGTGTGGAGCCGATTTTCATATTGCCCTTGTGCGCCTCCTGTGCAGCGTCAAGCAGCTTGTGCGTGGGCAGGATGAGGTGCGCCTTGCGGGAGATATAGAGGTTGTCGGTAGGGGTCAACCCCATGTTAACCAGTGCGTTAATCTCCTCTTCGAAGATGATGGGGTCAATCACGACACCGTTGCCGATAATGTTGGTTTTCTCCTTGTGGAAGATGCCCGACGGGATAATGTGCAACACGTGGCGGATGCCGTTGAACTCCAGGGAGTGTCCGGCGTTCGGGCCGCCTTGGAAGCGCGCGATTACATCATATTTGGGCGTCAGAACGTCCACGATTTTGCCTTTGCCTTCGTCGCCCCATTGCAGGCCGAGCAGAATGTCCATTTTCATATTTTCGTTGTTTGAAAAACGGGGCAAAGATACGATTTTTTTGGGTTGCACGGTTATACGGCGACAGTTCCGGTTTCCTCCGAAATCCGCCATTTAAAATTAACTATTATTAGTTAAAATTGTGGTAAACAGTTAGTTTCCAGGGAAATATTTTTCTGATTTCGGGCTTGGAACGATTGAAAAAAAGCGTACCTTTGCCCCCTGAAATCATAAAACCTATCAAGAATGGAAAAAGAAGAAATCAAAAGCAATGTGAACGCTGAGAAGCTGAAAGTTCTCAACTCCACGCTCGAAAAACTCGAAAAAACGTTCGGAAAAGGCTCCATCATGCGCATGGGCGAGACGCACATCGAGGAGATGGACGTCATTTCCACCGGCTCCATCGGTTTGGACACGGCATTGGGCGTCGGCGGATTCCCGAAAGGCCGTATCGTCGAGATTTACGGTCCCGAATCCTCCGGTAAGACCACCTTGGCTATCCACGCTATCGCGGAAGCCCAGAAGCAGGGCGGCATCGCGGCCTTCATCGATGCGGAGCACGCCTTCGACCGCTTCTATGCCGAGAAATTAGGGGTAAACACCGCTGAACTCCTCATTTCCCAACCAGACAATGGCGAACAGGCCCTTGAAATCGCTGACAACCTCATCCGTTCCGGTGCCATCGACATTATCGTTATCGACTCCGTGGCCGCCCTTACCCCGAAGAGCGAAATCGAGGGCGATATGGGTGATTCCAAGGTCGGTTTGCAGGCGCGCCTGATGTCGCAAGCTTTGCGTAAATTGACTGCAACTATCAATAAAACAGGTTGTTGCTGTATCTTTATCAACCAATTGCGTGAGAAGATCGGCATCCTGTTCGGCAATCCGGAGACGACTACCGGCGGCAACGCCCTGAAATTCTATGCCTCCGTGCGTCTCGACATCCGTCGCCAGGCCCAAATCAAGGACGGCGATACTGCCATCGGTAACCACGTGAAAGTCAAAGTGGTGAAGAACAAAGTGGCTCCTCCGTTCCGTACGGCCGAGTTTGACATCATGTTCGGCGAGGGCATCTCCAAGGCTGGCGAAATCGTCGATCTGGGTGTTGAATACAATATTATAAAGAAGTCCGGTTCATGGTTCTCCTACGGTGACTCCAAGCTCGCCCAAGGCCGCGACAGCGTCAAACAGCTTCTGTGCGACAACCCCGAGCTCTCCGACGAAATCGAGGCCAAGATCCGCGAGGCCATTAAGGAGGGGAGGCAATAGGCAATGACTTTGGCTATTGGCCATTGGCTTTTAGCTTATTATAGCCAATGGCCCAAAGCTAACGGCCAACAGCCAATATCAAAAACTGACAAAATGAAAAAATTAATAACCTTCTTACTGGCCATATTCTTAGTCTTCGGGGGGTGCCATAGCAAAAAGAAGTACGCAGACCTGCCGCCGGAGCTGGCCGAGCTGTGCATCAATATCGACAGGCACCCCAAAAAGGCCGAAAATTACTACAAACGGGCGAACTACTACTATCTCAACAAGGAGATCGATAAGGGTATTGCCGACATGCAGACCGCCATCCGGCTGGCACCCGACAGCAGCAAGTACTATGTGACGCTCTCCGACCTCTACTTTGCCCAGCACGAGACCGACCTCACCGAAGAGATGCTGCTCAAGGCCATCTCCAAAGATGAGGACAATAACGAAGCACGTCTGAAACTGGCTGAGTTACAGTACTATACTCGGCAGTTTGAGGACTGCGAAAAGACTATTGACGAGGCGGTGCAACGGCAACCTCATAACCCGAAAGCCTACCTTATCAAGGCGTTCATGCTGAAGGATATGCAGGATACGGTTGGCTATCTTCGTATGTTGCAGCTTGTTATCGACCAGAATCCGAAAGAGGTGAAGGCATATAGCGAGCTCGGTTACTTCTATCAGCAGAAGAACGATCCTATCGCGGTCTCCTATTACCAGAACGGGTTGAAGGTGGAACCCAACAATGTGGAACTTCACTACAACCTCGGCACGATGTTCCAGGAAATGGACAAATTGGAGGAGGCGGAGCAGGAGTATAAGACGGCCATATCCATTGACTCTACCCACATTCCGTCGCTTAACAATCTGGGTTACTTGTACTTGGACGATAGCCTTGCCCGATATGACGAGGCAGTGCAGCTCTTTACGCGTGTGCTGCAGATTAACCCGAAGTTCGTTTACGCCCTCTGCAACCGTGGTGTGGCGTACGAGTATTTGGGCAACTATACGGCCGCCCGAAAGGACTATGAGGAAACGCTGAAGCTTTCCACCAATTTTGAGCCGGCCATCAAGGGGCTGAACCGCTTGGACAAACTTCAACACTGATTGCGTATGAACGAGAATCTGGATCCCACCCAACAACATTTGTCGGCATCGGACAAAGAGTTCGAGCGTGCGATACGTCCCGCGCAGTTCACTGAGTTTCAGGGACAACAGCAGGTTTTGGAGAACCTGATGGTCTTCGTGCATGCCGCGAAAGGTCGTGGCGAGGCATTGGATCATGTCCTTTTGCACGGGCCTCCAGGTTTGGGCAAGACCACGCTGTCGCACATTATCGGCAACGAGATGGGGGTCAACGTGCGGGTCACATCTGGCCCGGTCATTGACAAGCCTGGCGACTTGGCCGGTCTGCTCACAAACTTGGAACCCCACGATGTGCTCTTTATCGACGAGATTCATCGTCTGTCGCCGGTGGTGGAGGAGTACCTTTACTCAGCGATGGAGGATTACAAGATCGATATTATGATCGACAGTGGTCCGAGTGCACGGAGCGTGCAGATCTCCATCAACCCGTTCACGTTGGTGGGCGCAACTACGCGTTCGGGTTTGCTGACGGCACCGTTGCGGTCGCGTTTCGGTATCAACTTGCGTCTGCAATATTATGATGCCCAGACGCTTGGCAATATCATAAAACGATCGGCTTCCATTTTGGACATCCCGATTGAGGACGATGCCGCTTACGAGATTGCCAGTCGCAGCCGAGGTACGCCGCGTATTGCCAACCTGCTTTTGCGGCGCGTGCGCGACTTTGCCCAGATTAAGGGCGACGGTACCATCACGCTGCCCATCACGCAACTGGCCCTGTCGGCGTTGAACGTCGACCAGCACGGTCTTGACGAGATGGACAACCGCATCCTGAGCACCATCATCGAGAAGTTCAAAGGCGGTCCCGTGGGTTTGAGCACCATCGCCACGGCGGTGGGCGAGGATTCCGGTACCATCGAGGAGGTCTACGAGCCGTTCCTCATCCAGGAGGGCTACCTCATGCGCACTCCCCGCGGCCGCGAAGCCACCGACCTGGCGTTTACGCATTTGGGCAAATCCCGGTACGTTTCCGGCCAAGGGGAATTGTTTTGAGGTTTCAAGTTTCAAGTTTCAGGTTTCAGGTTTCAAGTGCCGAAACCTGAAACCGAACGAGGTTTTAACTATGTTGAAAACAAAAAAGTTTGAAGATTTAACCATCTTCCAGATGGCACGGAATTTGTGCAAAGAAGTTTACGCAATCACTAACAAAGGTGAGTTTCATAAAGATACAAGGTTTGTTCAACAGATTCATGCCTCGGCGGGTTCTGTAATGGATAATATAGCAGAGGGTTATGAACGTGATGGTAATAAGGAACTTGTCTATTTCTTGTATATCGCCAAGGGCTCCTGTGGAGAAGTTCGTAGTCAAATTATCAGAGCTTTTGATGTGGGTTTTATTAGCAACGAAACTGCTACGCGACTCTATAACGACTGCATCAATCTTAGTAAAGCTATTGCTAGGCTCATCTCTTCTTTAAAAAGAAGCCCCATCACCGGACTGAAATACCTGAAACCGAAGCCTGAACCTGAAACCTGAAACCTGAAACTTGAAACCTGAAACTTGAAACTTGAAACCTGAAACTTGAAACCTGAAACTTGAAACCTGAAACTTGAAACCTGAAACCAGAAACCTGAAACCAGAAACCTGAAACTTGAAACCTGAAACCTAAAACCTAAAACCTGAAACCACCAGTATTCCCCTCTCCTTACCGATGTTGAAAAAATATTTCCAGTCACTACATGGTTGATATTAAAAAAAGTGTATTTTTGCCGTCCAATTTTAACGGCTAAAAAAATAAGAGATATTATGAAAAAAGACATCCATCCGAAAGAGTATAGAACGGTGGTTTTCAAGGACATGTCAAACGATTATGCGTTCCTGACCAAGTCTACTGTGAACACGAAAGACACCATCGTTTGGGAAGACGGAAATGAATATCCGCTCGTAAAATTAGAGATTTCCAGTACTTCGCACCCCTTCTTCACCGGCAAGATGAAGCTGGTTGACACGGCAGGTCGTGTGGATAAGTTCCGCAACAAATACGCCCGCCACTTCGAAGCTGGCAAGTCCAAGTAATACATATTTTTTGTACTTTCGCTGACCTTTTCCGACGCCCGAAAAAGGTCAGTTTTTGTATTGTAACCTACTGAAATGATGAAAGATATTTTTGCCGTTGGCGGTTTTTTCAATGCGGAGTCAAACGTGATACCCATCCTTTCGGCCGAAGATGAGGTCAGGATGAGCGAGGAGGAACTGCCGTCAGTGGTGGCTCTCCTGCCCATGCGCAACACCGTGCTTTTCCCGGGCATGGTCATCCCCATCACCGTGGGGCGCGAAAAATCGCTGCGCCTCGCCCGCGAATGTTCCGGATCAGATGAGCCCATCGGCGTGGTGACGCAACGCGATAATAACGTGGAGGATCCCACTATCAAGGACCTCTACCGCGTCGCCACCCTTGCCCGCATCATCAAGACCCTCAACCTTCCGGACGGCAACGTGATGATGGTCGTGCAGGGCATGAAACTGTTTGAGATCGGTCGCGTCACCCAGTCGCGGCCCTACTACCGCTGTACTGCCCGCCCTTACCCCACCAATGATCTCAACCCCGACATCACATCGAGTGAGGAATTCCAGGCCAAGATGATGCTCATCCGCGAGACGATGGGCAACATCCTGCAGCTCACCCCCGGCGTGAACCGCGATGCCATGACCGCCGTCAACAACATCGAAAGCAACTCTTTCCTCATAAATTTCATTGTCTCCAACCTTGGCATAGAGGTGAGCGAGAAGCAGGATATTCTTGAGACACAAGATATTATGGTACGATGCGACAAGGTTATCTCTTTGCTGACGCACGAGCAGCAGGTGATGGAAATCAAACACCAGATCCACACCAAATCGCATCAGGAGATGGAGAAGCAGCAGCGCGAGTACATCCTCAACCAGCAGATGAAGACCATCCAGGAGGAACTCGGCGGCCCTTCCACCGAAAAGGATTTTGACGACCTGCGTGAGCGGGCGGCCAAGAAAAAATGGAGTCAGGAGACCGCTGACCTCTTTGAGAAGGAGTTCAAGAAACTGCAGCGTACCAATTTTATGTCGCCGGAATACTCCGTGCAGCTCAACTATTTGGAGCTGATGCTCGACCTGCCGTGGAACGAATACAGCGAGGACAACTTCGACTTGACGAAAACCCGTGAGATTCTCGACAAAGACCATTATGGTTTGGAGAAGGTGAAGGAGCGCATACTCGAGTATCTCGCCGTCTTGAAGCTGAAAGGCGATATGAAGTCGCCGATTCTCTGTCTGGCGGGGCCTCCGGGTGTGGGTAAAACCTCCTTGGGCCGCTCCATTGCAGAGTCCATCGGCCGGAAGTACGTGCGCATCTCCCTCGGCGGCGTGCACGATGAGGCAGAGGTTCGCGGTCATCGCAAGACCTATATCGGCGCGATGCCTGGCCGCATCATCCAAAGTATGCGCAAGGTCGGTTACTCCAACCCTGTGTTCGTGCTTGACGAAATCGACAAAGTGTCCGGTATGAGCGTCAACGGCGACCCGTCTGCGGCGCTTTTAGAGGTCATGGATCCCGAACAGAACAGCACGTTCAACGATAACTACCTCGAAACCCCTTACGACCTCTCGCGGGTGCTTTTCATCGCCACCGCCAACAATATCCAGAACATCCATCCCGCCCTGCTCGACCGTATGGAACTCATCGACATCCCGGGCTATCTGGCAGAGGAAAAGCTGGCCATCGCGATGAAGCATCTCATTCCGAAACAGCTGGCGGACAACGGGTTGACAGAAAAGCAGCTGACGATTCCCGAGGAGACGGTCAAGGCGGTGATTAGCGAATACACCCGTGAGGCAGGTGTCCGTTCATTGGAACGCACTCTCGCGAAGATAATCCGCAAACGTGCCGCACAGTTGGTGCAGGAAGGTAAGATATCCAAAACGGTGAAGCCCAAGGAGTTGAAAGAGATACTCGGGTCACCCATTTTCCAGATTGAGAAGGCGTTGGACGGCCGTGTGCCGGGTGTGGCCACCGGGCTGGCTTGGACGGCTGTGGGTGGTGAGATTCTCTTCGTGGAGGCACTCACCAGTGAGGGCAAGGGCGAACTCACCATGACCGGTAACCTCGGCGACGTGATGAAGGAGTCGGCTACCATTGCATACGAGTACCTTAAGGCACATGCTGCCGACTATCGGATTGACCCAGAGGATTTTAAGAACAAGAAAGTGCATATCCACGTGCCGGAGGGTGCGACTCCGAAAGACGGTCCTTCGGCGGGCATCACGATTCTCACTGTTTTGGTCTCCGCGTTTACGCAGATGCCTGTGCGTGAGAAGGTTGCCATGACCGGCGAGATCACCCTGCGTGGGAAACTCTTGCCCGTGGGCGGTATCAAAGAGAAGATTCTCGCGGCCAAACGCAGCGGTATCTTCGACATCGTGATGTCCAAGGAAAACAAGAAAGACATTGACGACATCAAGGAGAATTTCATTGACGGGATGACCTTCCATTATTTCGAATCAATGAAAGAGGCGGTCAAATTCAACTTCAATTGGAAATAATATGGCGAATCCCTATTACGAATCGGCTTTGACGGAGCGCGCGGGCGTGGAACAGCCCATGCAGGTAAACCCGAACTTCAGACGGCACAAGAAGGTGGATCTCACCGTTGATGATTACGTGAAGGGAATTTTGGAGGGTAATCGCACCGTCCTCAGTCGTGCTATTACGATGATTGAGAGCGAGAACCCTACGCATATTGCTATGGCCCAGACGATTATCGAGCGTTGTCTACCCCATTCCGGCAACTCGCTGCGCATCGGCATCACCGGTGTGCCGGGCGTGGGCAAGAGCACGTTTATCGAGTCGTTCGGCGGAATGCTGACCGCGCAAGGGCACAAGTTGGCGGTATTGGCCATTGACCCGTCAAGCGAGCGCACGAAAGGCAGTATTTTGGGCGACAAAACCCGAATGGAGACGCTTTCCGTGGATCCGAACGCCTTCATCCGGCCCTCGCCCTCCGGTTCCGCATTGGGCGGTGTAGCCCGCAAAACTCGGGAATCCATCATCCTATGTGAGGCCGCCGGTTTTGATGTCATCATCGTGGAGACCGTCGGGGTCGGGCAATCCGAAACCGTGGTCAAGTCCATGGTCGATTTCTTCCTGTTGCTGATGTTGGCCGGTGCCGGCGACGAACTGCAGGGTATCAAGCGCGGCATCATGGAAATGGCTGACGCACTGGTCATTAACAAAGCCGACGGCGACAACCTGCCCAAGGCCAAGGGTGCCGCGTCGCAGTATCGTGCCGCCTTGAAACTCTTCCCGAAGAACGACAACGGCTGGGACGTGCCCGTGGAGGTCTGCTCAGCGTTGGAAGGTTTTGCCTTGGACAAAGTGTGGCAAATTATCCAGGATTTCGTTACGCTGACCAAAGGCAACGGCAGTTTCGAAAAGACCCGCAACGACCAGTTAATCAATATCTTCTACCATTGGATAGAATACACCTTGCACAACCGCTTCTACAACAACGAAGCCACGCAGACCCGCATTGAAGAGCTGATTCCGATGATCCAGTCAAAGCGGATTTCCCCGTATGCGGCCGCGGCGGAATTGACGGAATAGGGCATAATGCACAATGTATAATGCATAAGGATTACACCACAATCATCTTGGACGGAAGAATACGGTCCACGACCACTGTGTCGTCTTCTATATGGAAAACGTAATTCCATTTGCGATTATGGGATAGCATCCTTCTGGCGGTAGGGTGTATTTTACGGATAACCATTGATCGGCTCTGCTGGTAAAGTCCGGCAAACAGGGAC
>Ga0265299_10004216_pt1 | contig 13699 bp, 8 predicted proteins | sample AusTroGonzalo_MG_4_FD_193485 | JGI IMG/M metagenome (GOLD analysis project Ga0265299, IMG submission 193485) | Bovine rumen microbial communities from tropical cattle in Woodstock, Queensland, Australia - Gonzalo_02 | ecosystem: Host-associated > Mammals > Digestive system > Stomach > Rumen ...
AACGGATACCGCAGATGCAATCTCGTTAATAGGTTCCACCATTTGGTCCGTCACATTATGAATGAACGAAGACTTCAATCTATCTGCCTCACGGGCTTTCTCACGGGCTTTCCTCAAGGCGTTCGTTTGTTCTTTAAGTACTTGGGAGTGCTGACGAATCTCTGATAGATAGTTTGCCAAAGAGCATTGCATTGCCCTGAAACTACGCTGCAAACCACCAATCTCATCATGACGAAGACTGTTTGCTATCGGCTCTTCGAAACGACCTGAAGCCAAACGCTGAGCAGAGAGGTCCAGATACCTGATAGGCCTCATTAAGAGATGAATGAGATGAAAGCAATAGACGAGCAATAAGAGCAGACTGACACCTATGATAATCACCATATAGGTCTGCAATCGATAATAGGTGGCAAACACATCTGATTTTGGACAGACAATATCTATGCTCCAACCCATGTTTCTAAAAGGCTTATAAAACACATAGCAGTCTCTTCCATAAATACTCACTGACATATAGCCACTTTCTCCATTCAACATGGAGTAAGCCAGTTGTTTTGATGCCTTATCAGGATAGTGCTCTAATCGCTTCAGAATATTGCCAGAGTATAGACGAGTGCTATCCTGATGGATAATGAAATCGCCATTCTTATTCAACAACTGACAGTGGGTACTGGGAAATGGACGGACCTCGTCTATCGTACGAGATAACCATTCCAAAGAAATTGCCGTGACAAAGACACCAATGACACGATTATTTCTTCGAATAGGAATACTATAGCCCATAACCGGATAACCTCCGCGTAGAGGTTCAATTGTGGGATCACTCCACTCCACCTGACAGGTGGACATAGGGCGCACGTACCAGTCTTGCTCGGTATAAGGTTTATCTCCAAAACAATCAGAATTCGCAATAGAATCTTTTGCACGATACGAGCAGAACATCGTCCGTGTGCCCTTCCCATTCCATTGCATAGGATCCATCGCCACAGTACATCCCACCACAAAAGGATTCTCTTTCACCATCCTATGTGTAATATTTTGTAACACATCTGGATTGTCTACAGAACTCTCTACACACCAATAAAGATTGTTTGCAGCCACTTCCACTTCTTTCAGTTTGTTGTCGATGCTCTGTATCATACCATCAAGGGCTGCTTCTGATTTTGCTAAGGCCTCAGCTTTGACAGCCCTGCGAGCATAGATAAACATCACAAAAAGAGCAGCTACCAATAGGACTGCCACAAATGCGACCAGCCAAAGACTCAACTTTGTTGAGAGCGACTGACGGATAAGAGAGGGCCATTTCTTCATAAACGCTTGCAAAGATAACTATTATCTACGATATGAACAAAAGAAAACCCACAAAATTATTGTCGTTTTCTTACATTAGTAAAATATCCTGTCATTACATAAAATGACAGGATATTTCCAACTATTTTCTACAATAATATATCTGCGTCATGGAAGTATCGGATCACCCATTTCTGAGTTCTCTTCATCCTTGTCATCCAACTTAAAGAGCATGAATTGGGGAGCCTCCGTAGTACAAACGTTCCAACCCAATCCGTTCTCCCCTTTGCCGTTAGGGTCACTGTATTTCGCAAAGTTTGTCCAGGCTGTCAACATCTTCTCCGACAAGTCCCAATCCCCCTTGGTCCAAGGACGCCAGCAATGTTTCAACGACTTGAAGACGAACCAGAGATCAGAAGAGTGGAAAGCACCTTTCAAACGATTGGTCACCTCTGGATGCTGTCCATCATCAGGCAACGGACGGGCAAATTCATAAGCCCAGGCCTTATTGCCCTGCTGCTGGCGCACTTTGCAGAACTCGGCAATACCAGGAGACATATTTCCCATATCGTTCAATGTATAGCCAATCATATAAGGAACATCAGCAATAGAACCATCACGTGTGGCCTCATCAAAACTCTTTTTTGAAACATAGCCGTCAACAATAGGGCGTTGCATCAGGAACACGTCACTCTTATTAACCATATTATATAATTGGGGAATGGAATAGAGCAACTCTGTTGAGGCCTGTCGCAACTGCTCCAGATTTGTCAAGCCTGCCCAATCCATCACCATCTTAGTCTCAGCCTCACTCTCCTGCAACGTAGGATTATAGGTAAAGAACTTGTTCATCGGCGTTGCAGGTTGGGCTTCTTCACCCTCCTTGGCAGGAACATTTATACCACCGCCACTCATGATGACGGCTTTATGGAACAAGCCACGAGCCAAAGGCGATTCACACAAAGTACGTACACTGCCTGCACCAGCACTTTGACCGAAAATGGTAACGTTATCTGGATCTCCACCAAACTGAGCGATATTCTCTTTTACCCACTTCAGTGACTGAATCTGGTCGAGGATGCCATAGTTTCCACTGACGTGGTTAGGACTCTCTTCCGACAACTCAGGATAGGTCATGAAACCAAAGATACCCAGGCGATAGTTAATCGTAACGAGCACCACATCCTTAGAAGCCCACTCCTGCCCATCAAACTCAGGTTCAGAGCCCCAGCCCTCGCGATAGCCTCCACCATGAATCCACAAAGCCACGGGCAGTTTCTTATCAACCTGTCCAGGAGCCTTTGTATAGACATTCAGATACAAGCAGTCCTCACTATAGGGAGCCTCATCACCATAGCCCCACTCAGTGGTATAGCCACCAGGGTAATGAACAGACTGGTAACCAGGATGGCCAAACTTATCACAGAGTCGCACGCTGTCCCAAGCCACTACAGGCTGCGGTTCTTTCCAACGCAAATCACCAATAGGAGGTGCAGCATAAGGAATACCTTTGTAAACATACACATCAGGATTCTCGCATTTAACACCCTGGATCTGACCACCTTCAACACTCAACACAGGACATGCAGCCTCTTCATCAGAGGTGCAGCCCATCAATGCCATAAACGGCATCAACAATAATAATAGTTTTTTCATTATGATATGGTTAATGGTAAAAATTATATTTGGATATGATCTGTGATTTCTGAATAGGATTATTTCTGGGGGAAGATGACGCGATAGTTGCCACTCAAGTGCATATAAGCAAAGAGCCTGAGCAATCCGTCATAATACGCATCAAAATAACCATCTTCAAAAGGTTTGTTCTCTGCCTTCCAGAAGGCGTCTACGAACTCCTTACTCTTATCATGCGAGCACATCACTGAAGCAGCAGCCGTTGTAGCTACTAGTCCAATGCTGTGACGCAACTTACGGAATCCACCAGCCTGCAGAATCTCATTCTCTTCAGGCAGGCTACCATCCACACGATACTGGTCAACAAACTTGTCAACGCCCTGCTTATAGAAGAAATTCTGAATACGCTCACCATACTGACGCTGCCATTCGCCATCGGCACAACTCCACTCATAGTCCATAGCGATATTCATGGGCACACGCCATGAGTCATAACGGAAGTTATTGCTGCTGTTTCGACGACCACCCCAGCCTTCCATCAGACTACCATCGTAATTACACATATCAGGATTAAGACCTGTCTCAGGATGAATGGCCTTATGCAGGAACTCACGACTCTTTGCCGCACACTCGTTCCAATAGTCAGAGCGTCCATCGTCTGCCCATTTAGCCCATACCTCGTAGAAAGCAGGGATATGGTACGATGGATCAGTATAACGCTGACCAAAGCCATCGGGAGTGAAGGTGATGAGCTTTGTTTCTGGATCAACAAGGAACATCTTCTGAGGACCTTGTGGTTGCTGCGGACGCTGAGCACGTTGTGGTCCGCCACCAAAGCCACCAAAATTAGGTCTTGGTTCTGGTGTATACTCGCGAGGCATGGTGCAATTCAAAATACGCTGAGCCTCAGTCTTGTAGTTGATTCCCGTGTTGTCGCCCCAGCGATTGGAAGCAAAGATGAGCGCTGTGATATAATACAACTCACCATCTGATGCCGCACCAGCAGAATTCTGCGTACCATCAATCTTACAGCTCCAAGCAAAGTAGCCCTCACGAATACCATCCTGATGCTGCATATACTTCTTGCCCCAACGCCACAGCTTATCGAAGATATCCTTTTTGTTCATCTGAACGGCAATCATCATGCCATAGCTCATTCCCTCAGTACGAACATCATGGTTCTTTATATCCGAGATATAAGCCATGGTGTCATTCACTTCGAAATACACTTTATTAGGGCCATAGAACACTTCATTAAACACCTCCTGCAAACGGGCATCCACGGCTTTGGCGTCATAACCCATCTCTACGAATACATTTCTATACTTCTTCGTCTCGAAAGCGCCCTTTTTCCAAGGAGTTAGCGACCAGATGCTTGCACTAACGGCCAGCATCATCATACAAGTAAACAATCTTTTCTTCATGTTGGTTTTATCGTTTAATTAATATCTTTCCATTACGAATAACAAATCCTTTTTTCACATCACTTACCCGCTGTCCCATAATGTTATAGACAACCGACGAGTTCGAAGGTTGTTTTGTGACATCACATATTCCTGTATTGGTGAGATCAAGAGGCAAGAAGGTCGAGGAAGCAGCGGGGAACTGTGCATAGACATCAAAGGGTGACAGTGTACCATTCTCCGACAGGCGAGTGAAGCCCCATTCGTTCTGTTTTTGGCCCAACACAAAATCTCCCTTATACAGCGGAATCTGCGTATAAGTACCACGATAGTTGGCATCTAGCGGACTGGTAGCAAACGACACATCACCCGTTCCAATGAAAGAAAATACTCCATAACCACTAACCAATACCGGTTGATGAGCTGCTATAGTAGTAACAGGATGTAAAGTCATGTCATCATCCAAGATATAAGCCTGGACATCCTGAGGCACCGCTGCCCCAAACGGCAACATCAACATACGTAGACCGTTGATGGTGCAAGTCAACAAAGCAGTATTAGCCGTAAAAGCTTTAGACGGGCGGAAGTCTCCGTTGTCAGTCTTCAGTACCAAACTCTGGCAGTTGGTTCCTGATATCACATTGGCAATATTGACCTGTTCACTTCCCTCCTTGACATAAGCCACGCGGTTGGTACCAGCAAGCCAAGGTAATGTGACAGGCAGTTCTGTAACATTAGTCATATCCAAACTAGTACAAGCCTCATCAGACGTATACTCCATCACATAGCTATCGTCAGCCACATAAGAACCGCTCAAGGTAGCAGCATAACGACTGCCGTTGTCCAGATAAACATCACCGAACGTGATGGTTAGGTGTGACTGCGAGTTGTCACAAGTCAGTGACAGCAAGCCAATACAGCCATCTGTTAGTGTTGCAGGCGATAGATCGAAGACGATATCAAAGTTCTGGCCGATACTTAAATCAAGACGTTCATACTCATGACTAACGGCCTGCCCATTGGCATTCACATAATAAAGCGTTGGCTTGCCTGCCGTCAGAGAGTTGGTTGACGTCACCTTCTTGACCCTCATCACTAGACGAGCATAACGATCGTTCAGGGCGATGTAACCTGAACTCAGATTTTTCCTCGATGATATGAGAGGATTAGAACTATCAAAGGTTTTTGTCTTATTTGAAAGCTTATATGACGTACCAAAACTCGTCTTGGTAACTGTCATATCATCAATGCGGTCAAAGCGAGTAGCAGTTCCTGTCATGTTAGAAACCTGACGGTCACGCGACTTAACAAAAATAACTGTCACCACACTCAGAGGCTCAACAGACACTACTGGGCGACAGGTCTCTACTTCAAACGTCAGATCTGACTTTTTAAAGCTCTTTGACTTTCCTGTTATAGCAAGCTGTCCCTGCTGAGTATAGAAAGGCAAATCAAGAGTCAAGTCCACAGTCTCTTCCGAAGTATTAGCCATTACAGCCACAACTGTATCGCCAGCCTGTGAAAGATATGCCGAACCCTGTAGTCCACTACCACTGAAAATTGCATCAACACGAGTCATTCCTGTGACATATTTCGCAAAATGCGCCATGATATAGCCACGCTTGGTTATTACTCCGCTACTGCCGGCACCACGTTGCCCATCACCCATAGGCCCGTAATAGCGCTTCGCAGCATAATGAATCCAAGCATTGAAATCACCCAGCATACAGGTATTGATGGCAGTAAAGAAATTAAAGAAGTCTTTCGAGAAGTCGTAGTTACGAGTATTATTCTCTATTTCATTCCAATTAATCAGATACTCTGTCATCCAAACTTCCTTACCTTTCTTTGCCAAATTCTTATATGCACTTTGGATGCCACCATACTGATGACCGCCGTAGATATCAAAGCATGGTAAAATGTCCGTCTTGTTCAGAGCATTAGCATAACTATCACTCACAGCCAACGTCTCTGGCGCCATAATCTTACAACTAATGCTTCGTCCATAGGTCTTCACGAACTGGGCAATTTCAGATGCATCCCATAAGCACCCTGCATACTGAGCGGGCCAGTCAGGCTCATTCTGAATACTAATAGCATCAAGTTCTACGCCATTCTTACGCAGATACTGTACATAATCTTCCAGGTACTGAGCATAATCTGCCCAGTTTTCCTTTTTTAGCTTTCCTGTAGTTCCATCATCATTCTTGGCATTCGACGTTCCGTTTGTCTTCCACTCAGCAGGCTGTCCCCATGGCGAGGCAAACACAATCAATCCTAACTGTTTGGCCTGCTTCGCTGTTGCCAACGATTGAGACCAAGCATTCCTTCCAATCGGAATATATAGACGCATAATGTTACAGCCTACCGTACTAGTCGAGCCCCACACTTTTTTTATTTCAGATGTCGACATATGGTTATAAGCGAAACCAGGTGAGCAGACGAAAGCGCCAAAACCTGTGATACGCTGATGTTGGGTAGAAGCATCAATTTTTAACGTTGATTTCCGTTGTGCAGATACTACCGCCAAGGTTAGCAGTAGCAAGGTTAAAGTCAATACTCTTTTCATCTTTAGTTATTTTGGCTGCAAAATTATGAAAAAAGCAGGAAACAACTATGTGTCATACGTTTCGTTATCTTTATTTTTTGTTGCAGAACAAAAAGATTGTCGGCTTAAGTCAGGTTTCTTCTGACTTAAGCCGACCTTTAACATAGGCTAGGTTATTGATGGTTTTTTAATCTTATTGGAAAAGCCTTTGTGCCATCTGATAGAGGCTACGACGCCAAGTCAGGAATTCGTGAGCAGTACCCTCACTGACATATCCCTGAGCATTGAAGCCTGCTGCCTTCAGAGCATTTACGCTACTGTTGATACCATCAGGATTTTCCTTTGATCCACAGCTTTCGAAGATATACTTCACCTGCTTGGGATCCTTGATATCCTCGGGGCTGTAAGTACCGCCACTCAGCAAGCCATATGAGCCAAACATCTCAGGACGACGCAGAGTAATGGTCTTGGTCTCCATGCCACCCATTGACAGACCAGCCATAGCACGGCTTTCCTTCTTTGCAATGGTATTGAAATGGCTATCGATATAAGGCACAAGCTCGTCACAGAGAACGGTCTCGAACTCCTTAGCAGTAAAGTTTCCCAGTCCACCAAACTTAATATCGTTGGTCATACCATAAGTCATGACGATGATGAAAGGCTTGCACTTACCCTCAGCCAGCAGGTTATCCATGATAAGGTTTGCATGACCCTGGTTGCTCCAAGCATATTCATTTTCGCCCCAGCCATGCTGCAGATAGAGCACGGGGAACTTCTCTTTCTTGTTCTTGCCATAGGTAGGTGGCAGATAAACGAAAGCGCGTCTCAGGCAGTTGGTGCTCTCACTCCAGAAGCGAACCTCGCTCACCTGGCCATGCTCTACGTTCTTCTCTGCATAGAAGTCCTGATCCTTAGCGGGAATCTCGATACCGCTTTCCCAACGGCATGAGCCAAAGTAGTTATTTGTGCCAGGGTCATTCAGAGTACCACCATCAACAGTGAGGTGATAGTAGTGGAAACCTTCATCCATTGGGCCTTCAGTCTGGCCAACCCATGAACCGTCGAAGAAACGGCGCAGTTTGGTGCCGCCCTGTCCACCCAATCCGAGACTAACAGTCACAGCCTTGGCATCGGGAGCCTGCACACGGAAACGAACATAGCCCTGAGAGTTCACCTGAGGATACTCCTGACCAGGCTGGTTCTTTGAAGAAGGCTTGAAGTCATCAGCTACGCCCTCCACCTTACGGAAAGCCATAGAAGCATTGAACTGCATGGGCTGCTGCTGACGCTGCTGAGCACGAGGCTGACGAACGGGCTTTTTAGGCATATCCCATGCGGGAGCCTTCTTAGCTTTAATGAAATCGTATGCCAACTTAGGCTTGTACTCTGAGTCGAAAGGCAGAGGATAGTTGGCTGCACCCAACCAAGAGTCGCGGTCACCCAAGTTCCAGAAAGTCACACAGTCGATGACATCACTGTGCTTACGGAACACACGGAACACACGAGCATACTGGTCAGCCAGATACTGCTTCACAGAGTCGGTGACGGTAGCGCCCTCACGGCTGAAGCGCAACTGTCCACCCATCTCCTCGTTGACACGGATGTCAAGCTCAGTCACATGGATGTGCTTCACAATCTTCTTATAAAGAGTGATAGCATCGTCAACTTCCTTTTCTGTAGGACCATAAATATTGTAGTGTCCCTGCATACCGATACCGTCGATAGGCACACCAGCCTGCTTCATGGCTTTCACCATATTATATATACGCTGGCTCTTCACGGGGTCACACTCGTTATAGTCATTATAGAACAGCAATGCTTTGGGGTCGGCTTCACGAGCAAACTGGAAAGCCTTGGCAATAAACTCATCACCGCAGAGCTTATACATCGCACTCTGACGATAGGGATCCATTGCGTTCTTGTCGTCGGTCATGGCCTCATTGACCACATCCCAACAATAAACCACATCCTTATAGCGGCTCACCACCTGCTGGATATGATTCTTCATGCGAGCATAGAACACTTCCTTAGTAGGGTTATCACCCAACATCCACTCACCAATCTGTGAGTGCCACATCAGACAGTGGCCACGCAGTTTGATACCATTCTGGCGAGCGAAGTTGGCAATGCGGTCAGCTGCTTCCCAGTTGAACTGTCCCTCTTTGGGTTCTGTGGGCTGAGGCTTCATGTCGTTCTCAGCAGTGATGCTGTTGAACTCTTTTTTGATGAGAGCCATCTGCTCAGGATTACTTACGTTGCGGCCATTGACTGCCACGCCAATCATAAACTCTTTCTTGTAGGCGTCCTTTAGTCCTTGTGCCCAGACAGCCGTGCTGCTCATAGCTAACAGCACAACAACGGCTGATTTGATGGTTTGTTTCATTTTTGAAAAATTGGTTTAGTTATCGTTTATCGCGTGCAAAATTACACATTTTCTCCTAAAGAGACATCTCCGTTTGTGTCTCATACTTTCAAATATGTTTCATATCATGAAAAAAAATGCAAAAATAGCGCTTATTTCCATTAGTTTTTGTACTTTTGCCGCTGAAAAAGAAAAGCCGCCATTTACCAAGCCAACAAAAATACTACACTATTTAAATACAACTACACAACTACAATGAACAAAAGATTATGTTTAGCAAGTCTTCTATTGCTGTCTCTTACTGCTGCGACAGCACAGAAGTACCAAGTCCCTGTATCTGAGACACACGAACAGATGCAGAAAGGGCAGTATGAACCTACGTGGCAGTCTCTCGAGACACACCAGACACCAGAATGGTTTCGCGATGCAAAGTTTGGCATCTGGGCCCATTGGGGAGCCCAATGCGTGGAAGGCTCCGGCGACTGGATGGCTCGCGAGCTCTATATGGAGGGAAGCGACAAGTACAAATATCACGTAGAACACTACGGTCACCCATCAGAATTTGGCTATAAGGACATCCTACCCCTATTCAAGGCCGAGAAATGGGATCCCGAAGCACTGGTCGAGCGATACAAGCGGTGCGGTGCTCAGTATTTCTTTGTGCTGGGCAACCATCACGACAACTATGACCTATGGGATTCAAAATACCAGCCTTGGAACTCCAAGAACATCGGTCCTAAGAAAGATATCCTCGAAGGATGGGCTCGCGCTGCCAAGAAAGCAGGCCTGCCTTTAGGCATTTCATTCCATGCCGACCATGCATGGACATGGTTCGAGCCATCACAACGCTATGACCTGAAGGGAGACAAGAAAGGAGTATACTATGACGGCAACCTCACCAAGGAGGATGGTAAAGGAAAATGGTGGGAAGGTCTTGACCCACAGATGCTCTACCAACAGAACCATCCCATGAGTCAGGGGTCATGGGACAACGGCCGCATCCACGCCCAATGGGGCTGGGACAATGGTGCCTGCCCTCCATCACAGGAGTTCGTCACTAATTTCTACGACAGAACACTTGACGCCATCAATCGCTATAACCCCGATTTGATTTACTTCGACGTCACCGTACTGCCCTTCTACCCCATCAGTGACTGCGGTTTGAAGATTGCCACACACCTTTATAACAAGAACCCTCGTGGTGTGGTGTTTGGCAAGATTCTAAATGAAGAACAAAAGAAGGCCCTGACCTGGGACGTAGAACGAGGTGCGCCAAATGCCATCATGCCCGACCCTTGGCAGACCTGCAACTGCATTGGCGACTGGCACTATAATACTGGCGTCTATAAGCGTGGTTATCGCACAGCAACCAACCTTGTGAAACAACTGGTTGACATCGTATCCAAGAACGGAAATCTGCTGCTCAACATCCCTCTGCGAGCCGACGGCACCTACGACGACAAGGCAGCCCAGTTCCTTGACGAGTTGGAAGCTTGGATGACACAGAATGGCGAAAGCATCTTTGGCACTCGTCCTTGGGTAAAATTCGGCGAAGGTCCTGTAGCAGAGAAGACCATCGAGATCAATGCACAGGGCTTCAACGAAGGTCAGTATAATGGCATGGATGCTCGCGACATCCGTTTCAACCAGACAAAGAAATACCTCTACGCCACTGCAATGGGTTGGCCCAAGGATGGCAAGCTCGTCATTAAATCACTGGCCAAAGGCAACAAAGACTTCAAGAAGAATATCAGCAGTGTGCATCTCCTAGGCTATGGCAAGCTGAAGGCCCGCCAGACAACAAAGGGGCTGGAAATACAATTACCAGCCCCCTGCAATAAGATTGCACCCGTATTGAGGATCAACAAATAATCCCATCCATGGGTTTGCGTTTTTTCTCTTTCAGTTCGTCGGCAGCATAGCCAATGGGAATCAATACAGCGGGCTCTTCGTTCTCAGGCAGGGCGAAGAGCTCCTTGCATTTCTCAGCATCGAAGTTACACACCCAGCAAGTAGCCAATCCTTGCTCTGTGGCTGCCAGACAGAGGTGCTCCACAGCAATGGCGATGTCGATATTACCATGAGGTTTTCCATCAAAGCGCACCCATTCCTCATCGTGAAGGACAGAACAGATGATGTACATCGGAGCCGAAGCCAGCCAATCACGACGATAGGTAGTCAGCAACTTGGCCTTGTCAGCCTCAGCCGTGACAAAACGAAACCTCCAAGGCTGCTTATTCACTGCCGAAGGTGCCATACGTACACATTCCATGATGTAGTCTAATTTCTCCTGCTCCACAACCTTCGCCTGATAGTCGCGACAGCTGTATCTCTCTTTCACTAAGTCCAAAAAGTTCATATTCGAATACTAAAAATTATCAAATTCTGCCACAAATATACACAATTATATCGGAAAGTCAATCAAATTCACTAATTTTGCAAGAAATTTTAAGAAAATGACTAAAAACTTACTCCTAACAACCATTTTGGCCTGCATGGCCACACTTTCAACCCAATCACAAAACCCCATTATCTGTGACCGCTACACCCCAGACCCTGCACCATACGTACATGGTGATACACTCTATCTATTCGTGGACCACGATGAGAATGAGACCCTCAATGGCTATTTCACCATGAAGGACTGGCTACTCTATAGCACTGTAGATATGGTAAACTGGACCTTTCGCGGCACCCCCATCACATCAAAGACCTTTTCCAGCTGGGCGAAGCAAGACAATGACTGTTGGGCCAGCCAATGCATCGAACGCAACGGCAAATGGTACTGGTATTGCACTGCCACCATCAAGGGCGAGGCCTATCCAGGTATTGGCGTGGCAGTAGCCGACAATCCCGCCGGTCCCTACAAAGACCCTATCAAGAAGCCATTGGTAAAGGGATGGTTCAAGATTGACCCTACCGTGATGATTGATAACGATAACCAGGCTTACCTTTTCTATGGTAACAACATGCTATGGTACACCAAACTGACAAAGAGTATGACCGCCATCACTGGTGGCGAAAAAGAAGTAAAGACCAAAGACGAGGAAGCCTTTGGTCCCTATAAAGGATATAACGACGACGGAACTCCCAAGACCAATTTCGAGGAAGCCTCGTGGATATACAAGAAAAACGGCAAATACTATCTTGAATACGCCGCTGGTGGTGTTCCAGAACATTGGGCCTACTCCACTGCCGACAAGATTACTGGTCCTTGGAAATACCAGGGAAAGATACTCGGTCAAGCCCAAAACAGTTTTACTATTCACGGTGGTAGCGTAGAGTTCAAGGGACATCATTATATGTTCTATCACAATGGCAAATTATCTGGTGGTGGCGGTTATAAGCGCTCTACATGCGTGGAGGAATTCACTCCCAACGAAGACGGCACCATTCCCCACATCAACTTCACCACCAAGGGTGTCGAGCCCCTTCAAACGCTTAATCCCTTTGTCCTGCAGGAAGCCGAGACCATCAACCAATGTCAGGGTGTGCTTTGTGAGGGAGACTATACCGGCTGCTATGTCACCAATATCAGCACCGGCGACTATATCAGAGTACGAAATGTGGATTTCGGCGATGCAGGAGCCAAGTCATTCAAAGCCAGAATCAAAGCCAACGGCAAGGCAACACTCTTCATTCGCATAGGCTCAAAATCAGGTTCTATCAAAGGTCGCCTCGCCATTGAATCGACCAACGGAGAATGGGCCGACATCACTTGCGACCTGACACAACCCATCACAGGCATCCAGAATCTGTTTTTCACCTTTTCAGGTACCGGACAGTCGCTGTTCGATTTCGACAATTGGCAGTTTTTCGATGTTCCCACAAGCGTTGAGTCCCATCAGAACGCCGTTTCCCTGCAGCAAGACAAGACCTACGATCTTCAGGGCCGCCAGAGAAACAGGATGAGTTCTGACAAATCTAGACTATCCATCATCAAAAACAAAAAGATACTAACTCCATAACTAACAAAAAAATGAAAAGACTATTATCTCTGGCCATCTTGGCCACTGGTTGGGCTCAAATCCAAGCCCAAGACGTGAAGATTGAATTCATCACCCCATCCATTGTGCATGTGGTGAAAGGACAACCCACCAAGACACTCGTTGTGACGGCAAAGCCCGAACAAGTCAGCGTGGTGAAGAAAGGCAACACAACATCGAGTAAAGACTTGACAGTAAAACAGGATGCACAGGGCAACCTGACGTTCCTCACGAACAAAGGAAAGGTACTGCTCCGAGAAAAGAACTGCGATGTAAAAGAAGCACGCCAGACCTTCACCCTCGACAAGGATGAAGCCATCTACGGACTAGGCACCATCCAAAACGGTAAGATGAACCGTCGCGGCGAGAAGAAACGCATGGAGCAGTCCAACCTCGAAGACTTCCAAAACGTGCTGCAGAGCATCAAGGGCTGGGGCATCTACTGGGAGAACTATTCACCCACCCTCTTTGAGGA
>Ga0265299_10004217_pt1 | contig 13697 bp, 12 predicted proteins | sample AusTroGonzalo_MG_4_FD_193485 | JGI IMG/M metagenome (GOLD analysis project Ga0265299, IMG submission 193485) | Bovine rumen microbial communities from tropical cattle in Woodstock, Queensland, Australia - Gonzalo_02 | ecosystem: Host-associated > Mammals > Digestive system > Stomach > Rumen ...
GGATGCCGCGGTTGATCTCGTCCCGCTCCTCGGGGCCGAGCTCCATCCCGCTGGCGGTCAGGATCTGGCTGAAGCCGCTCAGGATATTCAGCGGCGTGCGGATCTCGTGCGAGACCTGCTTGATGAAGTGCGATTTCATCCGCGAAGACTCCTCCGCGCGGAGATTCGCCTGCGCGAGATCGCTGTAGGCGTCCTCCAGCTTGCGGTGCTCCGCCGACAGCATCTTGAGGTGCTGGCGGTGGCCGCGGTCATAGATGATGAAGAACAGCGTGACCAGCAGCAGGATGCCGATGACGCCCCAGGCGCGCAGGCGCGACATCTCCGTCTGCTGCTGCGCGATCTGCTCGTCCTTCAGGTGCGTCGCATAGATCGTCGCCAGCTCCGTGGCGTTGTCCTGCTTCTCCCAGTCCAGCGCGCGGTCGAACGACTCGCACAGCTGGGACGCCAGCTCCATCGCCTTGGCGGTGCGCCCCGCCTCGATATTCGCGCGCAGGCGCGGCACGAGGTCGTCCTGCATCGTGATCAGGCTCGTCCAGACGGAACCGCTCCCCTGCTGGCTCGCGCCCGCCTTGTCGTAGAAGTCCGCCGCCTCGGAGAAACGCCCCGTCTCCATCAGGTACTTCGCCGCGAGCTTCATCCCCTCCGGGGACTTCATCAGCAGCGGCAGCACCTCGCGGAAACGGTTCTCCGCCTCCTGCACGCGCCCCTCGGCGCGTTGGATATAGACGCGGGCCAGCGCGATGCGCCAGGTGTACTCCTCCTTCAGGTCGTGCCGGTCGGGGGCGTAGTCATACACGCTCAGCTCCTCCTCGCTGCGCGACTGCCAATAGGCAGCCTTGGCCATCTCGCCGCGGCGCACGTAGGCCGACGCCATCGAAGACGTGAAGACGAGCAGCCGCGCCGTCGTGCGGTAGCCCTTGTTGCGCGCATTCTCGCGCAAACTGTTGTATATGACATCGCTGATCTCCTCCCAATCGCTGATCATCCCCATCTGCAGCTCGCACTTGGAGACGTTCCACAGCGTCACGATCCGCCGCTCGTCCGTCAGTTCGCCGGCCTTCTCGGCCCGGTCGAGCATCTCAGAACCCACGGTCAAAGCCCCCTCGTAGTCGTCCAGCTCCATCCGCATCGACGACACCCGGTCGCCGATCGTGAAGTAGTTGTCCCAGCCCTCCACCTCCGGGTCGCACGCCTCGAAGGCGCGGTGATAGTACATCTCCGACACCTGGTTGTGCTTCATCATATCGTAGGCGATACCCCGGTTGAAATCCGCCTGCATCTGGCTGAGGCGGCCGGAGCGCTCCAGGCTGTCGACCCGCGCCAGCAGACGCACGGCCCCCTCCGCGGACCATTCACCATAGTCAAGGAGGACAGGTTGCTTCTGGCGCGAAGCGTCCCGGCCCTGCCGGCTGTCGCAGGAGTTCAGGAGTGTGAGAGCCGCGCAGAACAGGATCACTGCGGCGGCGAAGGATGTGCGTCTGATCATTACCCTATGTGTTCAAGCAAATATCGTAAAATTATCGCGTATCTGTCAACGTTTCCGCACGAAATTTTCCTTTTTTTCGCCTTGCGATACGCAAATCGTGCGTTAATTTACGCAAAGCGGGGTGCGTCAACCACACGAAATAATGCTTACATTTGGGTGGACCAACAACAACACCGATGGCAAAGATCTACGTCGCATCCAGCTGGAGAAACCAGCACTACCCCGAAGTCGTACGGCGCCTGCGCGAGGCGGGCCACGAAGTCTACGACTTCCGCAACCCGCCCCACGGCGGCGCCGGCTTCCACTGGACCGACATCGACCCCGCCGCCCCCGACTGGACCTTCGACCAATACCGCGAAGGCCTCCGCCACCCCAAGGCCGAGCGCCAGTTCGCCGCCGACCTCGACGCCCTCCGCTGGGCCGACACCTGCGTCCTCGTCCTCCCCTGCGGGCGCAGCGCCCACACCGAAGCCGGCTGGATGGCCGGCGCCGGCCGCAAAGTCCTCGTCTACATCCCCGAGATGCAAGAGCCCGAACTCATGTACAAACTCTTCGACGGCGTCGCCGGCACAATTGACGAGCTCATCAGCCAGCTGTAATCCCATGATCCTCTACCTCGCCCTGCTCATCCTCCCGGCGCTCGTCACCGGCCTCTTCCTCCTCCACTTCGGTAAGAAGGAGGGCAATAAGCCCAAACGCACCGCCGGCCTCATCCTGCTCATCCTCGGCTTACTGATCGCCCTCATCTGCGCAGCCGCCTTCCTCCTCCTCCATTTCGCCCTCAGCAGCCATGTCCCCGTGGGGCTGTAGGCCCGATTCTCGTTCCACAAACTTGTGGCCCGAAAAAAATCAGTATTTTAAGGCGCCCCTGACAAAACCCGTCAACATTGCGACGTACCTTGCCGCCGCAATGCTTACCTACTACTTCCGAAATCCCGAAGACGCCCTCAAACGGGCAAAAGCCGACAGCAAGCACCCAGGCTGCTACTTCGGCGGCATCACCCTCCCCTCCGGCAAACGCGGCTTCGCCGTCTACAAAGACGGCAAAATCGTCACGCAGTATATCGCAAAAGAGAGAGCCCCCCAATAGAGTATGCTAGAAATCTGATGCCACTATCCGTGCTTTACGAAGAGAGTTATAAAGATGTTGACCGATAGCATCTTTGTGGAACTCTCGTTCATGCATAATTGGAACCGTAGAAAGACGAACCTTCGCAATGCCGGAGGCAAAAAAACCAATGTCCTTTACATCTACAGGAAACTCCGCCATAACGTTTAGTTCTGTTATCGGGAGCACAACATTATTAACCAATACGCCAGCCGTTTCAGATCTCGCTTGCAAACTAATGCCTTCCAGTTTCAGCACTTCTCCCTTGAAGTTCTTCAACATCATAGTGGGCTTGCTATCGAAAACAAGCCGGTCGGACTTAACGGTCACAACGATCATCAGCTGGCCTCCATTCTGAGAAGTAGAATATGATACCGAACAGCCTTCGGCCGCAAGCGGTTTGTGCAAATAGCTAACACTCTTAGCAGTACCACACGAAGTGAGTACCGCGATTAAAACAAATAAATAAAACAGTTTCTTCATATTACAAATCTTCTCCATGAGCCTTGTTGTGAAGGTTATCATAATAAAGGCCAATATGATACTTTGCTCCGTTTTCGATAATCATAAACCAAACATCACCGTCAGCCGCGGACTTCATCCCATCGAGAAAGGCCATTATAATCTCGTAAGCCTTCATTTCGTCTTGACCATATATGCGCTGTAACTCTGCAGCGACTTGCAAAGAAAGAGTGCTTTGCTCTTCATCAGACCGGTCCACGCCGCCAATTATCAAATCATTCAGCTTGACCAGAATATCATCCGGAACCAATCCCGCAAGGCTGGCAACCGCCTTCTCCGTTATTTCCTCATATCCCCGATTCGCGTCATAATACTGAAATACAGCTTGATAACGTTTGTCGTGGACCGTTATCTCATATGAGATATCCTCACCATCTGGAATCGGTTCATTAAAAGAGAAATCAACATATTTATCGGATTCCTTAAATTGCTCAAGTAATCGATTGAATTCTATTTTGATATCCCCCTCCGATTTATCTGGGAATGTCACAAAAACACGATCTACCAGATCATGGTTCGTGTGGACATATACATTCACACTATATCCGTTAAACTGCCCCTTGTAGCCCTCGGAAACAGTGCTATAATAAAACCCCTTCGCCTTCAACGCCGCAACAAATTGAGCCTTAGGCCCATCAATAGGAATTCCGAGGAACTTCAGTGCGCCAGAATTCTGCCCATACGCCGAAATGGCAAGGAGAGATAATACGATAATGTAGAATACCTTCCTCATAATGGTTAATAGTTAGTGCTGGCGTAAATATAGGAAAACGGATTGGAAATATAATTACAGAATCAGATAACCCGGCATCACGCCTTCCGACTCGATGTTCACGCCCCACAACTTTGAGCCCCCCTCCCAGAAGGCACCGCTGGGCGAAAAGGGTCAAAATAATGTAGCATGCTTTATTTGTGGCACAAACGGATTTTTAATGGGATGTTTATATCTCCATCATTCACCCAAATCTTGTCATAAGGGCCTATACGAAAGGCCTGTCCGAAATATCTGCTTGAACTATATTCGTTTATCCAAAAAGCATCCTTCAGGTGAAAATGTATCGACTTCCCGTTTGGCCCAGTCAGTACGAGATGTTGAGATCCAGAATCAACCGTTTTTTGGCATTGATTCTTCAACTCATAAACCTGCTCCACAGAAGGAAGATAATGGAGATATCTCGCCCGAGCAGGACAATATGGCAATATTTCATCACAATTATATTCTGCCCATAAAGTACCAGAAGGAAGGCCCAGATCGACCCACTCCATAGAAGAAATATCTGTTTTCGTCTCTATCGACAAGGGCTGTAGTGGTTGTTGCACAGTAGTTTTGTCAAATACCCGACGCGGCAATTTTGAATATACATCCGAGTACTTCTCGCAATTGTCTGGCGTAAAGACCGTCTTTCGCAGAACGCCTATTTCAATATTATCACTGAAATTGAACAGTCGCGTTGAATCCGACCTTTTCACAGGTAGAACGACCTTGTGCTTCCGAAACTGTTCCAGATCTGCTTCTGAGGAGATCTTAATTTCAAGTATCTTCCCCTCGCTCCTCTTTTCCGGGATCGTTTCGTGGGTTACCCATATTTCAACCCACAGTTGATCCCCATTAACATTTGTCAAGAGAATATCTGGACGACGAAAATGATCCTCAACTTGGACATTTTTCTCCAGTTCAATTCTGTCATAACGTTTAGTCAAATCGATTTCTGTTTCATTGTGTAGAATGCTACAGATCTCGTCAACCTTATGAGAGCAGGGCCGATGGCAGTCTAATGAGGAATGGTATTCTAAGACAAAAGGTTCTTTGTTTTCAAGACACAACTGGTATTGCTCCATAAAGACTCTTTCGGCTAAGGCATGCAAATACCCATCTCGCTTACACGATGCACCATTATGGCGAAAATGAGGGACTTGTTTCGGGCCAAATGTTGGATACATTTCCCCATGACAGTTCGGGCAAATATACTTCTCTTTTCGACACTCATCCTTGTCCAAAGAGTCTATTCCAACGATCTGCCCATTCTCTCCGGTCATCGCATAGCTGAATAAAACATAATCCTGTATCATAACGATTAATCGAGGAGAATTATTTACAACAAGGCAATTGTAGTATTCCTATCAACAACGCTACGGCAATTCCAATCCACGACATTGTAAAGCTCCACCTATATCTAATGTCCTCCTTTGATTTGAATCCATTCTTAACCAACGTCATCAATTCATCCGTCGCGACAGCCTCATAATTAACTCGTCTCTCCACGAACTCTTTATCCTCTTTATTGATAAGGAAAAACAATTTGCCATATGTATCCGGCGTCTCAGGAACCGTTCCTTCATTCACCCATAGGATGAGACGTTCTTCTTCCAGCTGACGCAAGAGAAGCAGCCGCTGCTGAACTTGGATTTGACAGACCTCAGTTAGATTGTATCGCATATACGTCTCTTTCCGCACATCCCGCGAATGAGGGAGAGTTTTTCTATCCATATGCACATATACCTCTCCAGCATAAGATGAGAAAGAAAGCGATGGATTTATATCATGGAACAACTCAGAGAAAAGTAGCCCCCAATGATTTTGGTCAGACACTCTTTCATTAAGTGATTTGTTAAGAGCTCTGTTCTTCCTCTCAACAAGAGCCCGGAGAATTGCTCGGTCTGAAGAATATATGTTCATTTTAGTGTAAATGTGGATTATTATCAACTCTTTTGTAATACCAAACAACACACAACCCGAGAGAGACTTTCTCTCGTCAGATTAATGTATTAGAAAACAAATCCCAGGTATCGAATTCTGATGTTTAATGGAAGACAGCATAATCCAACTATTCATTAGCATCATTTATGCACTTTATTCCTATTAACTTCAAGTAATTAAAAACACTATCGTATAACGCAGGATTTCTTGTTGGATCTGTCACATCTCCCTCAGGGACAACTATAACCATGCCCTGACGTGCTCTCGTAAGCAAAACTCGATAAGCGTTAAGCTGATATGCCTGATTAACTGGTTTCTTGATTCGGTTCCACTTCGTTCCTCCGTGAATATAATAATGCTGCCATTCCCCGTCCTTCCCAAGTGGCATATCAATATCCCAAATCACAGCGGCCCAATCAATTTCTAGACCTTGAACCTTGAATTCAGTCAGTGTATCTTCGAGCCGATTTGAAGACCTAATATCTCTTTCATCTTCAAGAAACCAATTTATAAACTTAGGCTGATATCTGACATTAACAGAAATAGACTTTAATCGTTCAGCTTTAGAACTCGCCAAAAGACCACATCTTTGCGACCCCCTAGTATGACGCCTCAACCATATTTTTGCGGCATCTAGGGAACGAGTTAACACTATAGGATATTTATCAAGGGACTTTAGGGTCTCTGAAGCATCAGCCACCTTCAAATCAAGAAGCTGATGAATGAACAAAGATACTTTTTCTGCTCTAAATGAGCGCATAGAAACAGAGAGATGAAGCTTAGGCTCTTCATGGACACGGTCTTTATTGGAAATACAGTCCAATCCCGCACCATCCATATACTCTTTATCGACTAAACGATTAGATACATATACATGCCAATGTGGGAAGCTTGTGTTTAAAGCCGCTATCCATTCTTGCATCCCAGCTTCACCCTTATTAATCTCTTGGCCCCCACCAACGAGACAAACAATCACACCCCAATCAGGTTGACGATCCATGCAAGAGATCAAAAACTTTGGCTCCGAGTAGGGGAAATTACTAATCTTATTCTTGCTCTTCATGAAGCGAGCTAACTCTTTTTTAGTCCAAGAGCGTTGAGCCTCATCGAATATTGCAACTCTTTCCACTGGAATAAAAGAAGCATCTGTTTTACTAACGAAATAGTCGGGATTCATCACAATTTCTCCCTTAACTATTTTTGTCCCAACCAAATAATTGTCCCTGTAGTGATGGATCATTTGAATGAAAGCTTTGACTCGGCCTATGGCTTCCTTCTTGGTAACTTTATTTACCGACTCATCCTGTTTTCTTTCCTCATTATTTCGTTTAATGTAGTCACGAGCAAGGGCCTCTTTTAAAACTTCAACAAGCGGGTAGTTCCCTGACAAATACACAGCTTTATTGCCGTTGTCAAACTCCTTCATCGCAGTCTGAAGCCCCACCAATGTTTTTCCGGCGCCAGGCACGCCAGTGACAAAACAAATAGCCTTCTGTCCATTAATTCGGCAGGACTCTATTATCTCTGATATCTTTTGAATCGTCAGATCTATATCACCATCATGTCGAGTAATCTCTTCTACCGAGTGGTGACTATATAAAGCTGTTGCGGCTTCAATTATTGTAGGCGTCGGAGAGTAACCACTCTTAGCCCAAATCATATCAGCAGCAGTTCCCTTTTCCTCAGACGAGCCACTCATACATGCAGACAAAACATTATTAATAACCAGCTCGAGATTGCTATAATTCGTGAGAATCGGGAAGTATACACCATCCTCGTATGGGCACAAATCTTCTTGTCTTTTTGATTTCGACAGTCTCTGAAATACAGCTATAGGGATTAGCTTTCTATTAAAAGACCCTTCATGGAAATTCTTTAGATCCAATGCGTAATCCCAGGCTTGAATCATCGCTTCCCTATAATTCACCTGTTCGGATCCCGTCTTAAACTCAAGAATAAAAACGATTCCATCAATCAAAAGAGCGACATCAACACGATGGCCCATACGCGGAATACTATACTCGAAATAGACGCTCCCCCTTTTCTCATATTGCGACAAAATAGATTTTAATACTCCTATCTCCGCTAACCAAGAAGAGAGCGTTTCACCATTAACGTCATGAGCGCTCGCCCTCGTCAAACGACCAATAATGGCGTCGCTCTCCGTAGAGAGAAAATCCGAAATAGAATCGGAGTAATAATATCGTAACATCGGCATTGATCAAGAGAGATAATCGTTCATCGGAAGACAAATATAATAAAATCAATACTGAATTATAACCAGTCAGTCACTGCTTTATGATTTATCTATTCTATGACAATACGATTATACGGCATGACCATATAAGTGAGAAAACACTGACGACTCTATTTCTCCGAAAACAGAATCATCAATATCAGAACAATTATTATCTTTGTACTTCTCTCAAAGAGAGAAGAACAAGCTAATATCTGTATGAAGAATAATGTGAATAAATTCACTTGTGTAGAGATTTGCGCTGGCGCGGGAGGACAAGCTCTCGGATTAGAATTAGCGGGTTTCTCGCATCTGGCCCTAGTAGAACTAGAATGGCAATATTGCTCGACGTTACTAGTAAATCGTCCAAATTGGAACGTTATAAATTGTAATGTCAAGGACTTTGACGGGAAGAAGTATAAAGGCGTGGATTTATTCGCTGGAGGTGTTCCCTGCCCTCCTTTTTCGGTCGGCGGGAAGCAACTAGGGAAAGATGACGAACGAGATTTATTTCCTGAAGCACTTCGCTTGATTGACGAGATTCAGCCTAAAGCAGTGCTTCTTGAAAATGTTCGAGGAATCTTCGATGATATCTTTACAAGCTATAGGGACCATATAGCTTCTCGTATCAAAAAGCTTGGGTATAACGTTTATTGGGAGCTGCTGAATTCTTCCGATTTCGGAGTACCACAATTACGCCCGCGCGCAGTTCTTGTTGCCATAAAAAAAGAACTCGATAGAGGGTTTAAGTTCCCAGAACCAACTGGTGAAATTTGCACTGTCGGCGACGCATTATATGATCTAATGTCCGAGAATGGATGGAAAAAGGCGGCTGAGTGGAGAGAGATTGCGTCCTCTATTGCCCCGACGATTGTTGGTGGTTCAAAGAAACACGGAGGTGCAGACCTCGGTCCAACTAGAGCAAAAAAGGCTTGGATGGCGCTCGGAGTAGATGGCTCAGGCATCGCCGAAGAAGCACCTGAAAAAAACTTCATGGACACACCTCGGCTTACGAATAAGATGGTAGCACGCATTCAAGGATTTCCCCCATCCTGGGAGTTCACAGGAAAGAAAACTGCCGTTTATCGCCAAATAGGTAATGCTTTTCCCCCGCCTGTAGCTGAAGCCGTCGGGAAGCAGATAATTGCTTGTTTAACCACAAATAAAGGAGAAGAGTGATGGAAAAGAATTCACTAATTAATGACGCAAGAAAAAAATACCATGCTTGCTTAGTTTCGGAAGGCATCTTAACCATTAGCCCGGAAGGAGTAGCAAGCAATGCTGACAAGAGCAACGAGTCATCCAAAAGGATTGCATATAATTTAGCCAATATAGTTGGAGCTCGAAACGGCGAGAAGAAAAAGGGGCAGACTCTCGGAACGGAATTTGAGAGGATAACAGCAGACTTTATTTCCGAATCTTTCAGCCTTTTATCCCACATTAGGCCTGCGTCATGGCATGTTTTGCGTGAATCCGAAAAAGGGTTATTTCTTGGGTTATCGAGTTTTGAACAGTATTCGCATTTGGAAGCATTAGATACACGAATTCAAGAAGCACCAGAACTTGCTACTATCTTAGGGAATGACTATTTTGTAAAGCCCGACATTATCATCTACCGAGACACTCTTGAAGATGAGGAAATCAACTCCGTCGGGAACATTGTCGATGACGAATCCGCCCTTATGACGTCTCTTCGAGCACGCAATGGCGGGAAGTTCATTCTACATGCCGACATTTCTGCGAAATGGACCATGCGCTCCGATAGAAGCCAAAACACGAGGACAGAGGCTCTTAACCTTATCAGAAACAGGAAAGGGCATCTTCCTCATATAGTCTGTGTAACAGCCGAACCACAGCCTAGTCGGTTAGCATCTATTGCTCTTGGAACTGGTGATATCGACTGCGTCTATCACGCATTTCTTTACGAGCTAGAAGATGCGATAAAGCTAAGCGTGCAAGAAACTGGGAAAGATGAAGACGCGCTGGACCTTTTAAGAATAATGATTGAGGGGAAACGGCTTAAAGACATTTCTGACTTACCACTTGATCTAGCCGTATAGTTCACTGCCCTCTTCTTCGATCACCATATTTGTGTTCTAAAGATGTGTTGGATTGGTTTAGTATTATCTCTTAAGGTCGTTATTTGCGACTGCCTATCAAATACCGGATGGATATACTAACACTGGAGCAGCGTCATCGGAATATGGCAGCGATACGCTCTTGTTCAACAAAAGCGGAAATAGCGCTCGCTCACTCTATATGGCACAAAGGCTATAGGTATAAAAAGAATTGTCGAAATCTTCCGGGCTCTCCGGATCTTGTTCTCCCCAAATACCGCACCGTCATCTTCGTCCACGGATGTTTCTGGCACGGCCACAAGGATTGCAAATACTACACGGTCCCAAAGACAAACACGGATTTCTGGAAGGCCAAAGTCGCCCGAAATCAGGAGCGGGACCAGGAGGTCTGGCGCCAGCTGGAAGCCAAAGGTTGGTTTGTCATCATTGTGTGGGAATGCCAGGTGAAGAAGGCCCATCTGGAGGAGACGGTTAATGCGGTTTCTGCCGAGATCCGCCACAATGGCGAGACACTGAAAAAGGCCAAGGAAGAGCGCAGAAAAGCACAGGAGGCCTACCGGGTGGAGCAAAAAGCCCGGAGAAAGAGAGAAGCCGCGTTACTTGCTAGGCTAGTTAATTGTAAAACTAACGAACAGATCTAAGATAGAATAATCCTGCTGGGAAAAGGATTAGTTTTGTTCACATAATTGCGCATCCTCCATTAAAGAAGACTTCAACTCAATAACGTTTAGTTCCGACAAGGTATATTTATTGATCGAAGCAATTATTAACTGGTGGTCTGAGAAATCCCTACTCAAAATCTCCATCATCTTTTCAACATTATTTCGATCGAGCTCTTTGCCAGATGGAGAGTCAAGTATAATGGGTAGTTTTATTCCATATTTGTTTTTAATCTCTTGAATATAGGCAAGTCTAAAAGAGAAAACTATCTTATGGAGAAGTGCTCCGGACAATACCTTGAGATTACTAGTAAACAAATAACTTTCAGCACTGTATATGCTACGCTCTATTCCAAGTTCAGAAGCATATTTTACTATATTCCCATGCAAAGACGTAACAACATCATTACCTTTTCTAGTTGCTTCCACTATTAAATCTCGAATACGCTTTATTTCATCCCTCAGATTCTCGATAGCGCTCTCGACATCAACCTGGGTAAGAGGAAGTTGCAGAACCATAGAATCAAATATATCCGTAATAGACTCCACATTAACAACGCTAGGTTCTTCGAGATTCTGTTTCTTTCGGATTAGCTCGTTTAACTCATTCGAAAGCTGCCGATTCTCAGCAGCTTTTATTCTTCGTTTAGCAATTAGAAAATCTATACTATCATCAAGATCAATAACCCTCTCTGGGGTTACAAGAAGTGATTCTCCGTTTGGCATTCTCACGCGAAGCTTCAAGTCTTCCACATAAGATCTAACCTGCCGGTTGTCACGAAGCACCCTATCAATTCTACTAAGCTCTGTTTTTACATCGTTCAGTTCAAGCTGTTTTTGCGCGATACTTACATCAATCTCGTTATCAAATCGTTCAGTGATTATCGAGCCGGACTCTTTATCTAAGCTCTCTCTATATTTTTTAACATTAGAAACCTGCAGATATCTGGTCAATTCACGATTCAGTTTAATCTCCTGTTCTTTAAGTTCTGAACAATCTTTATTAGATAAACCTTGAATCAACTCCTCAATATTAAAATGGATACTCCCTATCACGGTACCCCTATTCAACAATGTCCAACCTTTTTCTTGGTCAAGATAGAAAGTACCCAAAAGGTTGTTAAGGACTAAATCATTTGAGATTTCGAATAACACTTTGTCCAACTGATTTTTATCATCAGGAAGACAAATTGTTCTTTGAACATCATCAATACTCAAAACGACATAATCAGAAGAAGGACGAACGACTATAACATCCTTCCCCGAATCTGTAATAAGCTTAACCTCGGTTGTACAATTCTTGAAAATGAATCGCTGTGTACTCGGGATACTATACCCTAATGAATACAACAAAAGACGAAGAAGAGTGGTTTTTCCTCGGCTGTTATTTTTGCTGTAAACAAGGTTATTATGTTTAGAAAAAGTGAAGACCTTTTCATAAAAACCCTCTCTGATCAATAAACTCTCGATAATCATAGATTACAATAGTTTTTAACGGAGTCAATTGTAAAGCGACTGGATATAACATTACTAATAACGACTTTTATAAGATTCGGACGAATAGTCAAATCTATCGCATCACTTTTAAAGTCTTCTAGATAACGCGCCCAATTATCTTCCACAAAAGAACGAGCAGTATAAGACTCGTTTGTCCTTGAATTTTCATAATCCGTAATAACTCTAGTTACAAACTCAAATCTCTCACATTTCGAGTCAATTATCGTTCTATATTTATCTACCAACTCCTCTACTTCGATTTCCTCCAGGCCCGAATAATAAACGCTCTCTTCTGCTTTATGTGATGTATCAATAAGACAAACAATTAATGGCCATAGAATGTCTTCCTTTGTCAGTTTAATATTTATATCCTGTTTTGTTCCATTATCAAATACACTATTCATCCACGCATTATGAAGTCTTATGCGCAAGCCATTACGATAAATTCCCAATTTATCCCCAAGAAAATCTCCGATTATATTCCTGACTGTTTGATATCTTTCATCAAGATTATCCGATTCAAATGGGAGTCTTTGAATCACCAATTTCGAAGTATCTAACGGATTATTAATTAAACTTAGATACCCTTGAATGATAGACTGAGCTTCTTGTGGTAATTCTAAAAAACTAACATGACTTGGTCCAAAAAAACGAGCCCTCGAAAGCACTTCATCGAATGGATTTGAAGAGTTAGTAATATAGATTAATTGACTAACCTTCTTTACGCTATTAGAAGCCTCAGATAGAGTCATTAGTGCCTTCTTTAGATTATAATGCACTCTTCTGAAATCCGTGCTTGCTTTCACAACGCTCTTCGCTTGTGCTAAAATATATGAACCATCTTCGAGCACAATCTCAACATCTTCCTTCCCTTCTAGCCTAAGTGTCTTTAATGAACGAATATTCTCAAGCATCAACACAATTGCACAGTTCACTTGAAAAGCGAAGCCAAATAAACCGGAAGAGGCAGCACGATTATTGGAAGCCATATAAAATAACGTTCTGTTAAAAATACATCAGCCATGTTATTTGCCTACAATCCAATCAAACAAATACATCTTCCTCCTATGAACTCGCGGAAATTCAGCAATAACTTCGAAGGATAAAAATAACAATTCTTAATAATAATCCAACGACATAATCAAAACTATGCGTATTGCTACCGCGTCCGGAAGGTCCTGTGTAATAAGCAAATATATCTTCGACATTTTTTCGCAAAGTTATTTCGACACTTTAGCCGTTGCTTCGGCGACTCATCTGTCCTAGTTTATACTTGAGTTTCTATGTTTTTGGAAGCAGCCTTACGTAGCTGCTTCCCATTAACGGTCGATTCGGAAGCAAAGATGGTTTTCCTATTCTCGAGTCTATAGCTTGTACCAGCAAGCTTGATTACCTCACAGCGATATAGCAGGC
>Ga0265299_10004218_pt1 | contig 13692 bp, 13 predicted proteins | sample AusTroGonzalo_MG_4_FD_193485 | JGI IMG/M metagenome (GOLD analysis project Ga0265299, IMG submission 193485) | Bovine rumen microbial communities from tropical cattle in Woodstock, Queensland, Australia - Gonzalo_02 | ecosystem: Host-associated > Mammals > Digestive system > Stomach > Rumen ...
ATGACGGCATGGCGTTCAGTATCTGCGTTTGTTCTTTTTCTTTCCGTGCTGCTGAGAGCGCTGCTGGGGCGGTGCCTGTGCAAACTGCACGTTAAGGTCACCCTCCTGCAGGTTCAGGCGGCCATGTGAGAAATAGGCCAGGTCATCGGCAATACGCTCATCACTTACCATCTCCTTGTTCCAGGTCATGAGGTCCTTCTTCATCTGCACGGCAAGCAGGCGTACCAGCTGGCTGCGCTCGGGGCCCTCGGGCATATCAACGGCCACCTTGACAAGTGACGGCAGGATATGTCCGTAATGGCGGTAACGGATATCGCCGGCCGGATAGTCTATATGGTCAGGAACCTGCTTGGATTTCTCCAGACGGGTTATCTCACACGGATAGTCTATATCAAGTTTGTAGTCTGACATGAATGCCAAATGATCCCACAGCTTACCCTGGAAATCAGGCACATCACGCAGTGTGGGGAACATGCTGCCCATGATGTTTATGATTGTGTTGGCGCAATGCTGACGCTCGGCGCGGTCAGGTATTGTCACTGCGTACTCAACCATCTCCTGTACGGCACGTCCGTACTCGGGCATTGGCATTTTCTCACGTTGGGTATTATAGTTCATCAAACCAGTTTTTTAGGTTTAACAGCAATAAAATCCTTCAGGTAGTAGGGCTCAAAATAGGCCACGTCACGGAACTCCTCGCGGTTGAAAGCCTGCTCTGCCAGCGGGAACATCCAGCGTGCATCGGGGTTGATGTCATCCAGGAACCGTGCGTTGGGATGGTTTATGGTCTCGCGGCACTTGGAGGCACCGTTACCCATGAACCACACCGGGTGGCTGTCCAGGAACTCGCGGTATGTATCGGGCGTTACTATATCGGCCTGAATCTTACGGACCTCATTCAGGGCGCGGTCATAGACGGCGCTGTACACCTCCATACGGCGGGCATCGATCATGGGACAGAGCAGAGCGTCATCGGGCAGTTCAAGTGACAGCAGCGGCTGCACGCAGAGCAGCTTTAGCGTTGAGACCGATATCAGCTTGAGCCCACGGCCGTAGCATACGCCCTTGGCCATGGATACGCCGATGCGCAGGCCGGTATATGAGCCCGGACCCTCACTCACTGCCACGGCATCCAGCTTGAGGCCACGGCTGTCAACCAGCGCCAGAGCCTCATCAACCAGCACTCCCAATGATACGGCATTGTTATGCCCCTCACGGTCAGCCTTTTCAAACACAAGCTGGCCCTCATCACTTACTGCCACTGAGCAACCGTCAGTGGCCGATTCTATATGCAGAATGACACTCATTCCTACTAATCTTCCTATTAAATTGCAAAAGTAACGAATTCTTTCAACAAGAAAAAGCCGTATCGGGATCTAATTTCCACCCCGATACGGCCTTTAGTCTGATTTAACGCAGACGGTGACGTTTATTTGCCGAAATAGCGCTTGTAGAGAGCCTCGAATCCCTTGCCGTGGCGGGCCTCATCCTTGGCCATCTCATGAACGGTGTCATGTATGGCATCCCAGTTCTGGGCCTTGGCGGTCTTGGCAATCTCCAGCTTGCCGGCACATGCTCCGTGCTCCGCTTTCATACGCTTCTCAACGTTGGTCTTGGTATCCCATACAACCTCGCCCAGCAACTCGGCGAACCTGGCGGCATGATCGGCCTCCTCAAAGGCATAACGCCTGAAAGCCTCGGCAATCTCGGGGTAGCCCTCGCGGTCGGCCTGACGGCTCATGGCCAGGTACATGCCCACCTCGGAGCATTCGCTGTTAAACTGCATACGCAGCTCATTTATCATAGCCTCGGTAGTGCTCTTGGCGGTGCCAAGCTCATGCTCACAGGCAAACTGCAGTGACTCTCCGTCATCTACTACCTCCTTGAATCTCTCTCTGGGTGCTTTACACTGTGGGCAACGCTCCGGTGCCTCGTCTCCTTCATGTACATATCCGCATACGGTGCAGATGAACTTCTTTTTCATAATCCTTTTGTATTAATTGGTTTGTAAATGGTCATTTTGCGAATATATGTTTTTTTGTGGGAATTCACTAATTTTGCACTCAAATTTATTGAGTATTATGATTCAGTCAATGACAGGCTACGGTAAGGCTACAGCCGAGACCGGAAACAGGAAAGTGATAGTTGAAATAAAGTCGCTCAACAGCAAGGCTATGGATATATCCACCAAGATCATCCAGGCTTACCGCGACAAGGAACTGGACATCAGGTCCCGCATCACAGCAGCTTTGGAGCGTGGTAAGGTGGATTTTGCACTTTACATCGATGCCGCTGCGGCCACTGGTGCACAGACCATCAACACAGCCATTTTCAACAACTACCTGCAGCAGATTGAGTCCATATCGGCACAGACCGAATACAGGGTACCCGAGGATATCATATCCACAGTACTGCGCATGCCCGATGTCATAAGCAACAACCAGCAGGATGAGGTGAGTGATGAGGAGTGGGCAGCAGTATCAAAAGCCGTTGACCAGGCTATCAACGCTCTGGTTGAATACCGCAAAGTTGAGGGCGCCGCACTGGAAAAGAAGTTCCGTGAGAAGATTTCCAACATATCGGCCCTGCTCCAGTCTGTTGAGCCGTATGAGAAGGAGCGTGTAGCCAAGATCAAGGAGCGTATGCGTGCATCGATGATTGATGCCGTTGGCAAGAACTATGATGAGAACCGCTTTGAGCAGGAGATGATATTCTACATTGAGAAGCTGGATATAAGCGAGGAGAAGCAGCGTCTGGCAAACCATCTGGACTACTTCATCAAGACTCTTGAGGAGGGTCACGGACAGGGCAAGAAGCTGGGATTCATTGCACAGGAGATGGGACGTGAGATCAATACCCTGGGCAGCAAGAGCAACCAGGCCGAGATGCAGAACATCGTGGTCCGCATGAAAGATGAGCTGGAGCAGATAAAGGAGCAGGTTCTTAACGTGATGTGATTATGCGCGGAAAATGTCTTATATTCTCTGCCCCTTCAGGCTCAGGCAAGTCTACCATAGTAAACTGGCTGCTGCAGCATCCTGAGCTTAAGATGGTCTTCTCTATATCGGCCACAAGCCGTGCGCCGCGTGGCACCGAGCAGAACGGCGTTGAGTATTTTTTCCTTACAGCCGATGAGTTCCGTGCCCGTATTGCCAAGGGTGATTTCCTGGAGTATGAGGAGGTCTATCCCGGCTGTTTCTACGGCACCCTTAAGGAGCAGGTTGACAAGCGCCTGGATGAGGGTCTGAACGTGGTCTTTGACGTGGATGTGGCCGGCGGCTGCAACATCAAGGAGTATTTTGGTGACCAGGCTCTGAGCATGTTCATTCAGCCGCCATCGGTACAGGAACTGGAGCGCCGCCTCAAGCTGCGCGGCACTGACAGCGACGAGATGATTGCCAAGCGTGTGGCCAAGGCCAGCTATGAACTCACCTTCGCCCCCAGGTTTGATGTCGTTATTGTGAACGACAACCTTGAGGAGGCACAAGAGAAGGCTCTCTCTACAATCAAGTCATTCCTTAATGTCTGAGCCCATCAGGACAGCACTGCTGGGAGGAACCTTTGATCCTCTCCACAATGGCCATCTGTCCATTGCCAGGAGCGTACTGGAACAGGGTCTGGCCAATGAGGTCTGGATGCTTGTAACGCCCTGCAACCCCTGGAAAACTGGCCAGGACCTGCTGGATGACCGTATGCGCTATGATATGGTGGCTGAGGCCGTAAAGGATATACCGGGCATAAGTGCATCGGACTTTGAATTCAACCTGCCTAAGCCGTCATACACGGCCAACACCTTAAGGCAGCTCTCAGCCCGTTACCCCGACCGCCGGTTCATCCTTACCATAGGCGCCGATAACTGGGCCAAATTCAATAACTGGCGTGAGGCCGGTTTCATTCTGGACAACTACAACATCATTGTCTATCCACGCCAAGGCTATGACCTTACCGCCCTACCCCAAGGCGTAACCAGCCTCAATTGCCCCCTGGTAAACATCTCCTCCACCCAGATCCGCCAGATGGTCCGCTCCGGCCAACCCATAAACCAATATGTCCCGGCCTCCGTTGCCGCGACAATCCAATCTCTCAACCTCTACACCATCAGCCGTTAAAACGGCAATCAAATATCCAATACCTACGGCATTGGTATTAACGGGATGTAATGCACATTAATCCAGCCATTAAAATGGCTGGCTACCATTATCTAATGCCTACGGCATTCGTAATGGGAATGGGATATTCAATCATCCAGCCGTTGAAACGGCTGGCTACCATTATCTAATGCCTACGGCATAAGATGTGCCGTTAGGCACATGAAACGGCGGGACATCTATTGATTGGATTACGGATACCATTTTATGACACATACGGCATTGGCGATGTGCCGTTAGGCACATGATAGGGGTAGCCAGCCAATTCATTGGCTGGGTTTGTGATATTATTCCCCCTTATTTCACCCCGTAGGGGTGTGATTATTATTCCAAATAATTACATTTGCAAACAAGAATAACCTAATTGTTTGCAAAACCACTAATACAAATAACACATATTATGGCTAATACGTATACCCAGATCTACATGCACATTGTGTTTGCAGTTGCTAAACGTGATTCTCTAATCTCAGACCGATGGGTTGACGAACTCTATTCTTACCTATCCGGGGCATGTCAGAACCGTCATCATTTTGTTTACGCAATTAATGGGACATCCGATCACGTTCACATGCTCATCGGCTTACATCCAACAGAAAGCGTAGCTTCATTGGTAAAGGAGATAAAAGGACAATCGTCACGTTGGATAAATGATAAGTATCTTAAAGGAAAGTTCTGTTGGCAAGCCGGTTATGGTGCATTCTCTTACAGCAAATCTCTTATTCCGGCCGTGAAATCATATATTGATAATCAGAAAGAACATCATCGTCATGTGACGTTTCAGGAGGAATTGGCCGATTTTTTCATGAAGATTGGTATTGATTATAATCCGGAATATATGATGAAAGGTTTTTCCGATGTTGAGACACATCAAACCAGCCGTTGAAACGGCTGGCTACAACAATCCAATACCTACGGCATTGGGATTATAGGGAACGGGATGTTCAATCATCCAGCCGTTGAAACGGCTGGTTACCGTTATCTAATGCCTACGGCATTGGTTATGAGGGGATGGGGTTGCGCAATCATCCAGCCGTTGAAACGGCTGGCTACCATTATCTAATGCCTACGGCATTGGTTATGGAAGATGGGGATACGCAATCATCCAGCCGTTGAAACGGCTGGCTACCGTTATCTAATGCCTACGGCATAATGTGTGCCGATAGGCACATGATAGGGGTAGCCAGCCAATTTATTGGCTGGTGAATCGATTTTTAAAGCTTTTCGATGAGGGCGACGGCGTGGGCGGAGATGCCTTCTTCGCGGCCGGTGAAGCCTAGCTTCTCTGTGGTGGTGGCTTTGATTGAGAGCCGGTCAGGGTCGATGCCCATGACCTGCGCCATGACACTCTGCATTTGGGGGATGTGGGGGTTGAGCTTGGGACGCTCAGCACAGACGGTGGCATCAACGTTGACAACCTGCCATCCTTTGGATGCCAGAAGGTCTACGGTACGTTTAAGCAGTATCTTGCTGTCTATATCCTTGTACTGCATATCGGTATCTGGGAAGTTATAGCCTATGTCACGCAGCGTGGCGGCGCCCAGCAGGGCATCACAGATGGCATGTATAAGCACATCGGCATCAGAGTGGCCCAGCAGGCCAAGGGTGTGCTCAATCCTGATTCCTCCAATCCACAACTCACGGCCCTCAACCAGGCGGTGAACGTCAAATCCGTATCCTACGCGTATGTTTGTCATCGGCCAAAGATCTGTTTAATGCCATCCATATCAAATGACAGTGTGAAACGTAATGTCTGGTCCAGAGGATTGCTCTGGGCGGTTGATATGAGGTAAGCCGCATCAAGTGAGAAGACGTTCATCTTGAAACCGGCACCCAGGGTAAAGTACTTACGGTTACCCTTATACTCGTTCTCGTAGTGATAACCACCGCGAAGGAAGAACTGGTCATTGTAGTTGTACTCGGCACCAATACCCCAGTAGATCTCACGCAGCTCCTCCTCAAAACCGCCGGGTGCATCGGAGAATGACTTGAATATTCCTGATATGGCCGACATCTCATTGTAGCCTGTTCCGGCCAGCCACTCGGCATACTCGGATGTGTACTGCAGGTCGTTGGGATCCTCACCCTGATGCTCCTCGGACATAAACTGCCTATAGGTAGGTCTTGTGGGGACCATCAGCTTGTTGGCATCGGCCGATATGGCAAATGAGTTGTACTCATCAATAGGCACGGTGAGCGATATACCCAGACGCAGGTTGGTAGGTATGAACTCATTGGTCTGACCACCGTCATATGATATCTTGCTACCGATGTTAGAGGCGTTGAGTCCCAGACCCAGCAGACAGTCACGACGGCCCACGCCGATGTAGTTCTGATAGAACATGGAGATATCGGCCGAGAAGGCCTTGCCGGGGAACACATCATCAGTGTAGTTATACTGCAGGTCGGAGTAGATGAACCTTAGACCTACGGCTGCCGAGAAGTTCTCAGAGAGCTTGCGTGAGTAGTCAAAGTCAAGGGCCATCTCATACGGACGTATAATGATGTTGCTTGATGTAGCGGTGCCGGAGCTGCCGTTGATGACCATGACATCACCCAGTGAGAAATATGTGAGTGATCCGCTCAGGGCTGAGTAGTCATCCAGCTTGTAGTAGCCTGTAAGGTTGGCCAGATCAATATCATTGACCAGCTTACGCAGCCAAGGTGTGTAACAGAGTGAGACACCGGCCTGGCTGTTGGTGAAAGGATACTTGGAGGGGTTCCAGTACTGGCTGTTGTTGTCCATATAGGGATCTGTGGCGCAGCCTACATCACCCATGGCACCGGCACGGGAGTCAGGAGCGATGGAAAGCGATGTCACACCCGTATAGACGGGATTGAATATCTCCTTCTGGGCATATATGGTCTGTGCAGACAGGATAAGTCCCGCCGCCACAATCATTCTCTTTATTGTCTTGTATATCATCATACTAATAACTGCAAATTATGACTTTTATTATGTCATCGGCCCACAATGACGAGCTTACACGTTGCCTGTGCCGATTCTCCGCCACTGCCCACCGTAGCCTTTATCAGATAGAGTCCGGGCTGCATCCTGTGGCCTGAGTTGCCATGCAGGTTCCACTGTATGAGCGTCACCCCGGAGTTGGAGTTGTCTGTCTCAGAGTGGGTCCACTGTATGGTGCCGTTCATATCGGCCACCTGAACGCTCACGTTGGCATCCTGGCCGGGACGGTCATGTGTTATCACCAGCGTGGTGCTCTCACGGGCGGGGCTGTCGGTGACATCGATGGTGAACTTGGGCTTGAGGTCATCCACAACCTTGAATCCCAGATATACGGTCGATGAGTTGTTCATCATATCCCACGCACGTACCATGAGGGTGTGCTTGCCCTCGGGCAACTCAGGCATGGGGAACGCCACTGTGCCGCGGGTGTAATCACCCGGAGTCTGCTTATAGTAGCCGTTGAGTACCCATGTCCAGTTGGGGTTGTTATCCACAATGACAATCAGGTCATGTCCCAGTCCGTTACCGGATGTGTTGATACCCGAGCTGTCCTGCAGCTCAACCACAAGCAGAGGGGTGCTGTTTACGCTGGCTCCGTACTGGAATGTGGGGGTGTTGAGATAGAGTCCTACAGACGGCCCTACAGTGTCAACAGCCATGGACGTGGCCGTACCTCCAACCGTGAAGTTATCAAACTGACCGTGAGCTGTCAGACCCTTGTTGCTTATGCCATAAAGCATGATCTGACCCTTGGCATCGGAGTAGTTTATGTCCATGGGAACGGGGAACGTAAGGGTGAACTCACCGTCACGTACAGAGTCCGATCCTGAATAGAGCACACGGTCACGGTATTTGAACTGGAAGGGGCTATCGGCAATCTTAAGGTTGTCATAGCAGGTGATGAGGCGTTCGCTGTCATAGACGGTGCCGTACAGCATGCCGCCAAAAGAGTCAACCTTCTCACCACAGTATTCTATGTGTCCGCGGACGGTTATGACAGCACCCGCTGCCACTGATCCCATGGCCGATGCCTCCACGCCGCCTATAGAGTCAACCACAGCCTTGAGCTGAGGCACAGCCAGACGCAGTGCAGGGTCACCCAGCAGCACGTAGTGTAACTTGTTCTCGGACATATCGGTCTCACCCTTGCCCGCTGTCACCAGCTCGTTCTTGGCCAGACGCAGGGCATCTCCCAGAGCGTTGGTAACGCCATATTCATCTGTAGCCAGGATATACTTGTTGAAACTGAGGTTCATACCCCTGTTCAGTGAGGCGTATACAGTCCTGGTGGTTGAGAGTATGCCAATGGCACCACCCTTCTCATTACGTACCAGATTCAGGCCAAAGCTCTCCATACGAGAGTCAAAAGGAGCCACGTCACATGAAGCGGTTATCCAGAACGGCAGACGGCTGGATTTGAGATCCTTCATGTCATTCTTGCTTACTACAAGCTCATGTGAGAGCACCTCAGTGCTGCCATGGCCCGAGTAGTTGACTATGAGTGCTCCGTTGTCAAGCTCCTCAAGCAGCTGCTTGCGTACCGCAGGGTATCCGTTGTTTGATGCCGATACCTCCATCCTGTACGCATCCCACATTATCTTGCGCACATCAATATCGGGATAGAGGTTTGAGTAGAGGTTTCCCAAGTCATTGGCATCTTTCATATGGGTGTTGTTGTCACCGTCATCACCCAGCACCAGTATCCTGTTGGTCCAGGTGCCGGCCCAGCGTCCGTGCATATAGTCAATGATCTGGTCCACCTCGGCCTTGGCCTGTGCGGCTGTCATCACAGGGATACGGCCCACGCCCAGGTCAACCTTCTCAGTGAGCAGGTTCACGCCCTCAGAGTCATCAAGCAAGCCATAGTAATCCTCCATCACGTATGATGCGGTATGGCTCAATGACTCATATGACTCATAACAGAGCAGGTAATCATCAGGGTTCTGACCTGCCCAGTCCGATACATGCATGCGGTTGTCCCATGCACCCTCGCCCATAAGCAGCAGATAACGAGGTGCGGCATTGCCTCCGCGGTCATAGAGCATCTTCATGAAACGGCGCAGCGCAGTGGCATCGGGGGTGCCCGATGAGAACTCGTTGTACACCATATCGGCCCTTACCACAGCCACGCTGATGCTGTCAATGGCTCTGTGTGCCTGTGCCAGACGCTCGGCCTGAGCGGTGATACGGTCTGATGCCGGCACCACAATGACCATATCGATGGAATCCAGCCCGTGAAGGTTCTGGTTAGCGATAGAGCCCACGGTCTTAGGCTCCGGCAGCTTACCCTCCGGGTTCACTGCAATAAGGATATCGCTCTTGCTGTAATCGGTTCGTAACGTATAGGTCTTGCCGTCAGAGTATACGGTGGGGATAACCTGGGCTGTCCCATCATCCTTAATTCTCCATACCATCACGCCGGGAGCGGAGTTTGATATGCAGAAACTGGTGTTATTGAGGTTGTACCTGGTACGGAACATGGTTGTAGGACCGTACATGGCCAGCTTGCGGTTATAGTTCAGGCGGATAAAATCCAGATGCGCGTTGGTGCCCGACGGGGCGTTGTACGTAAGACGTATGTTGGACTCATCAGTGAACTGTCCGCGGCTTATGAATGACTGCTCCCTGACACTCGCTACGCTCTGGCCGGACGCGGTACCAAGGCTCATCACGCCTGTCTCTGAACCGTTCACAGACACCGTAAGCCTGGTGACGCTGCTGGCCGATGTGGAGAACGCCACTGTCACGCCCACGCTGTCAGGCATGATACCGGGGGCCGAAAGCTTGTACGTGCGACCTCCATCAGCATAATCATAAGCCTCAAACATACGCCTGCCCGTACGGTACCAGCTGTACTCATCGGGGTCTATAACAGCGTAATCGGGATATGAATGGAGCACATTGTCCGATATGGTGTCAGACTCAACATCACTGAATGATACTGTACTGGGCTCTGTACCCTCTGTCAGGAAATAATAGCCCCAGTCTGAGTAGGTGTTCACCTCATGCACATATCCCTGCGTTTTCTGTTTCCAGCTTACAGGACCCTGTGCATAGAACAGCACGTAGCCGTTCTCTCTCCACAGCGGCTGCTCCGGCAGGTCATCAGTAAGACTCTGCAGGTTGGTCTCAGGCAGCACCGCACCGCCGTAGCCATACAGGCGCACCAGTGAGGGATCCTTGAATCCCATTGAACGCAGCGTGTTGTTGGTTATCTTGTAGACACCGCTCTCAGATATCTTTATCTTGACCCACTTACCGCTGGAGAGCACGGAGTTATGTGTGTAACGTTCGGCCGTGGTTCTGAGCGGCGCTCTCTGCACATTTGATCTGCGGGCATCTATCACAGCCTTATACGATGCTATGGCATAGACAGCACCGTCACGTTTAAGCAGAGGCATGAAAACGGCATCCAGCGTTGCCTTGCCGTGTGACTGACCTATCGATGTGTTCACATCGGGCCAGGCGGGTATGTCATCGGGCGTGAGGGCCCATCGGTCCAGATCATCCCGGCCTATCTTAACCAGCTCAGGATACTCTATTGATGCTGTGTATACCGAGTCCTGCCAGTTGCCCTCCAGAGCTATTCCGAACCCGCTCCACGGACGTACGGAATCCAGCCTCATGGACTCCCAGCCGGTATCCACAAAACTGTTTCTCTGCGCGTGCAGGCCTGCGCCCGCACACAAAAGCATGACAATAATGGCAAGTGTCTTTCTCAATCTATCTGATATGAAAATCCAACACGTTCTTTCCCTCAAGGAACCCCTGCAGATGCTGTCCGATACTCACGGGACCCACTCCCACCGGTGTTCCGGTATAGATAAGGTCACCTGTCTTAAGGGTACAGAAACTGCTCACATACTCTATTATCCGTGCCACCGGAAATATCATATCGGCCGTATGTCCCTGCTGCACCGTCTTGCCGTCAATGTCAAGATTAAAGTGCAGGTCCTGCAGGTTACCTATCTGATCCTTTGGAATCCACTCACCCACAACAGCCGACTGGTCAAAGCCCTTGCACAGCTCCCACGGCTGTCCTTTGGAGCGGAAATCATTCTGCATGTCACGCGCCGTGAAGTCAATGCCCAGCGTCACGGCATCCCAGTAACGGTCTGCAAAACGGGCGCTGATGCTCTTGCCCAGACGGCTTATCCTCACCACAAGCTCCGTCTCATAATCCACACGGCCCAGATGGTCGGGCAGGAAAAAGGGACGGCGGTTCCTTAGGATCGCAGAGTCCGGTTTCATGAAAATGACCGGATTCTCCGGTTTTAATAACGTTTCGCCCAGTTCTTTATTGTGCTGGCAGTAGTTCATGCCTACGCAGATGATTTTCATAATCGCATTATTAAGTGGAGCAAAGTTAGTAATTTTGCCACTGTTATGGGAAAGAATACAGGCAATGATTGGAAGGACAGGCTTGGAGTAATGTACTCCACCAACCCTGATTTCAAATACGAGACTGATGAAGAACCTGAGCAGGAGCTGTTGCCTGCGCAGCAGCAGAAACTGCGTCTGAGGATGGAGAAAAACGGCCGTGGCGGCAAGACCGTAACCGTGATAAGCGGTTTCGTGGGGCCCGATGCCGATATGGAAGCCCTGGCACGCACTCTCAAGACATTCTGCGGCTGCGGCGGATCGGCTAAGGATGGGGAGATTATCATTCAGGGGGATTTCCGCGAGAAGCTGAAAGCTAAGCTTCTTTCTTTGGGCTATTCACAAACCAAGGGGTAAATCCATGCGGCGGATTACTCGCACCTTCGGTGCTCGAATGTTTTTGACTTTTATGGCCCTTAGGGCCTAAAAAGTCGCTAGCTGGAAACCTATCTGCGTATTAGAAACAACCTTTCTTTAGTTTGGGGCGGCGACGCCCCAAACCCGTTCCATTACACTTCGTTCCATTCCACTCTACCGGCCTTCCAGGCCGGGTAAAACCATACCCTCGCTAGCTTCGCTCGCGAGGGTATGGTTTTACTGAACTGCAACTGGGGAACGTGCTGGTGTGTGCAATGGGTAACATTGTGCGGATTAGGGATACGCACGGGGAAACGTATTTATGTATGGAAAGATCCAGCCGTTGAAACGGCTGGCTACCATAATCCAATGCCTACGGCATTAACCTGTGCCGATAGGCACATGATAGGGGTAGCCAGCCAATTTATTGGCTGGGTTTTTATGGATACATATAAATGGAAGACCGAGCCGCGAAGCGGCGAGAAACCCGCCGCATGGAAAAAAAAGGAGGCTTCCCTTGCGGAAAGCCTCCTTTTACTATAGAGAAATCTTGAATTATTCAGACTTCAGTGTGAATCTGCGGAAAGCAGTTACGGTGAGGTCCTTATCCAGAGCCTTGAGGTACTCGGCAACGGTCTTCTTCTCGTCAACGATGTACTTCTGGTTCAGGAGGCAGCTCTCATCGTAGAACTTCTTCATACGACCCTCAGCGATGCGCTCAATCATATTCTCGGGCTTGCCCTCCTCGCGTGCCTTGTCAGCAGCGATCTCCTTCTCACGTGCAACGATGTCGGCGGGAACCTCCTCGGGCTTTACAGCGATAGGATTCTGAGCGGCAACCTGCAGAGCGATCTCATGAACATACTCCTTGTCGGCAACCTCCTTGTTGAAGGCAACCAGGCAGCAGAGGAAGTTCTTACCCTGGTGGTTGTAAGAAGCGATCTCAGGAGCCTCAAGATAGTTGTAACCATCAAGCTCGAGCTTCTCACCTACAATACCGGTACGCTCCAGAACGATATCAGCAACGGTCTTGCCCTCGAAAGGCAGAGCCTTAACCTCGTCAAGTGACTTAGCCTTAGCAGCAACAGCAGCATCCAGAATGCTCTGGGTAAGAGCAATGAAATCCTTGTTGTTAGCTACGAAGTCGGTCTCGCACTTAAGAGCTATGGTAGCACCGAAGTTGCCGTCAACCTTAACCAGAACGCAACCCTCAGAAGCCTCACGGTCAGAACGCTTTGCAGCAACTGCCAGACCCTTCTTACGGATTATCTCGATAGCTTTCTCAAAATCGCCTTCAGCCTCAGTCAGGGCCTTCTTGCAATCTGACATGCCGGCACCGGTCTTGGTGCGCAGAGCTTTAATATCATCAAGTGTTACAGCCATTTTCTTTAATGTTTTTACGGTTAATGAAAATCAAGCCTCAGCTTCGCCCTCTGCCTTGGGAGCAGCAGCCTTGCGTGTACGCTTGGGTTTTGCGGGAGCCTCCTCGGCGGGAGCCTCAGCAGCCTCAGCGGCGGGAGCCTCTTCAGCAGCGGGAGCCTCTTCAAGAGTCTCTTCCTTCTTGGCTACCTTGCGGATACGCTCCTTGCGGGGCTTCTCAGCCTTTTCACCAGCCTCGTCATCAGCAGCCTCGTCGCCCTTCTCAGCCTTACGCTCAGCAAGACCCTCAGCGATAGCCTCGCAGCAAGCGGTCAGGATAGCGTCAACTGACTTGGTAGCGTCATCGTTGGCAGGAATAACGTAGTCGATGTTTGAAGGATCACTGTTGGTATCAACGATAGCGAATACGGGGATACCCAGACGGTTGGCCTCACGTACGGCGATGTTCTCCTTGAGAAC
>Ga0265299_10004220_pt1 | contig 13692 bp, 8 predicted proteins | sample AusTroGonzalo_MG_4_FD_193485 | JGI IMG/M metagenome (GOLD analysis project Ga0265299, IMG submission 193485) | Bovine rumen microbial communities from tropical cattle in Woodstock, Queensland, Australia - Gonzalo_02 | ecosystem: Host-associated > Mammals > Digestive system > Stomach > Rumen ...
TCCGATCATACCAAGCACAGTACCGAACAGAGCGGTCAGAGTACCCAGAGATACGATGGTAGCAACCATAGGCATGTTCATCTGCAGAGTAGGCATCTCGAGCTGAGTAGCCTCCTCGTGAGCCTGCTGGATCTTAGCAATCTTAGCAGCTTTCTTCAGCGTAGAGTCGGTCTCAACGGTCTGATACATCTTGATAGAAGCCTTAACGACGTTAGCTACAGAACCCTGCATCTTGTCGCAGAGAGCGTCAGCCTCAGCAAACTTCTGGTCCTTGATGAGGGCCTTTACTTGAGCAGTGAACTTAGCGAGGTTAATCTTACCAGAAGCGCTCTTGATAGCGAAGAAACGCTCGATACCCAGACAGATAACGGTGAAGAGAAGGGTAAGGATCAGACCTACGACGAAACCTCCCTTATACACTGTACCCAGCAGGTTTGCGGGATGACCAGAACGGTCGCCACCTACGAAGTTGTCGGGGTTACCCATAACGAAATACCATACAGAATAACCTGCGATAGCACAAATCACGAGGATAATCCATGCAGCTTTTACACCCTGAAAGCCCGATTTTTTAGCTGGGGCTGCAGCCTTTGTTGTTGTTGCCATAAATGTAATTTTTTAATTTTTTAGTTATTAAATAAATGATTTGAATCTTTTTCGCTTACGTCCCGCAAAGATAACAATTTAAAGCGGACTAACCGCCTAATTAAGAACTTTTAACTTGATATTTCTCAATTTTTACGCCAAAACAGCCAAAACGTCCTTAATACGACGCATTGCTTCGACAATATTCTCGTCACTGGTGGCATAACTCATGCGGAAACATTCGGGGTCGCCAAAGGCATCACCACCCACTGTTGCAACATGTCCTTTTTCGAGCAGATACATGGCCAAATCGGTGGAGTTTGCAATGGTTTGTCCATCGGGCGTCTTCTTTCCATAGAAGCTACTGCACTTGGGGAACAGGTAGAACGCACCCTCGGGGACATTAACCTCGAGGCCGGGGATGTCCTTGGCCAGACGTACGATGAGGTCGCGACGGCGCTCAAAGGCCTTACGCATCTCCTCGACACAGTCCTGAGAAGCCGTATAGGCATACTCTGCAGCCTTCTGACTGACGCTGCACGGACCGCTGGTGTACTGTCCCTGAAGCTTGTTGCAGCCCTTCACGATCCACTCGGGGGCAGCAATATATCCGATGCGCCAGCCCGTCATGGCATAGGCCTTCGACACACCATTGACAATGATGGAACGTTCCTTCATGCCCGGGAACTGGGCTATCGATTGGTGTTTGCCAATATAATTGATGTGCTCGTAAATTTCGTCCGCGAGGACAAACAGGTCGTCGTGGGCCAGAATAACCTTCGCCAGACCTTCGAGCTCCTCCTTGGAATAGACGCTGCCCGTAGGATTGCTGGGCGAGCAGAGGATGAGCAGGCGGGTCTTGGGCGTGATGGCGGCCTCCAACTGGGCGGGCGTCATCTTGAAGTTCTGCCCGAAGCCAGCCTCGACGATAACGGGGTTACCGCCTGCCAGCAATACCATCTGGGGATAGCTGACCCAATAGGGAGCGGGGATGATGACCTCGTCGCCCGGATTCACCAACGCCATCACTGTGTTGCAGACGCTCTGCTTGGCACCATTCGACACCAGAATCTCGGCAGGCGTGTAGTGCAGCTGGTTTTCGCGCTCCAGCTTGCGGGCTATGGCCTGACGCAGGTCAGGGTAGCCGGGAACGGGAGAATAACGGGAGTAATTCTCGTCAACAGCCAGCTTGGCGGCCTGTTTGATGTGGTCGGGCGTATTGAAGTCTGGTTCACCGACGCTCATGTTGATAACATCGATTCCCTGAGCTTTCATTTCAGAACTTTTCTGCGACATGGCCAGCGTTGCTGACGGGGCCAGTCTCTGCAAACGGTCAGATAATTGTGCCATAATGATGCTTTATGTATAAATTTGGCTGCAAAAGTAAGCAAATTAATCGTGAAAAACGAATAATTGCATCACTTTTTCACTTTTTTACCTTTTCACTATTTTACCTTTTTTCCTTTATTTCAAATGCAAGGTATGTCCCATGCGGTCCTTTTTGGTCTTCAGATAACGTAGATTGTACTCGTTGGGGGTGATTTCAACAGCCACATTCTCGACGATTTCCAGTCCATAGGCCTCCAAGCCCACACGCTTGACGGGGTTGTTCGACATGAGGCGCATCTTCTGGACACCCAGCAAGCGGAGAATCTGTGCACCACAGCCGTAATCGCGTTCGTCGGCCTTGAAACCCAGGCAGAGATTGGCGTCGACGGTGTCGTAGCCTTCTTCCTGCAGCTTATAGGCCGCCAGCTTGTTCATCAGGCCGATGCCCCTACCCTCTTGCTGCATATAGACGATGACGCCCTTGCCCTCCTTTTCTATCATCTGCATGGCGCGATGGAGCTGTTCACCGCAGTCACAACGCTTCGAACCTAGAATATCGCCCGTAGCACACGACGAATGGACGCGCACCAGTATAGGCTCGTCCTGCTTCCACTCGCCCTTGATGAGTGCGAAGTGTTCCTGACCATTACTCTTCTGGCGGAAAGGAATCATGCGGAAATGGCCGTATTCAGTAGGCATATCCACCTCAACGCCCTCCTCGACAATGCTCTCCTTCTGCAGACGGTAGGCTATCATATCCTTGATGGTGATAATCTTCAGCTGGTGCTGCTTGGCAAACTCCATGAGCTGGGGCAGACGGGCCATCGAGCCGTCTTCGTTCATAATCTCAATCAGGGCTCCGGCAGGATACAATCCCGTCAGTTTGCACAAGTCGATAGCGGCCTCGGTATGGCCCGAACGTCGCAATACACCATTGTCCTGAGCATAAAGGGGACTGATGTGACCGGGGCGTCCGAAGGTCTTGGCGGTAGATGCCGGATCGGCCAACGCACGGATGGTGGCGGCACGGTCGTGGGCAGAGACACCCGTCGAACAGCCTTCTATCTTGTCGACCGTTACGGTAAACGGAGTACCCAGCAGCGAGGTATTGTCCTGGACCTGGTGAGGCAGTTCCAGTTCGGCGGCACGACTGATGGTGAGAGGGGCACAGAGCACGCCACGAGCATTCTTCAACATGAAGTTCACCATCTCGGGGGTAATCTTCTCAGCGGCGCAAATCAGGTCGCCTTCGTTCTCACGGTCCTCGTCGTCGACCACAATGACGAACTTGCCGTCACGGAAGTCGTCCAGTGCTTCCTCGATTGTATTGAGTTTCAGTTGCTCCATAGTTCTTTATACCTTATTATATATATTAGTAGTTGTTATTTGTCAGTAACAGTAACGCTTCCCTCTGCCAGCAGGTCACCCAATTCAACAACACGCGGAATGAGTTTCTTGTTGACGCGGATGATGTGCTGCAAATCTCTATAGAGACGCACTCGGAAGCGGATCATGCGGATGTAGAAGAACAGGCCCGTAGGCAGGAAGAGTCCCGTAATCACATTCAGCCACTTGCGCCTAAAAGGACGCGTGTGGGCATGAGTGGCCACGATGGGGAACTGGTTCAGCTTCATCAGCACATAAGGATTCCTCGTATACGAGAGATCCTCAATGGCAGACTCGAGCACGGTATTGATATGTTCAATCTCGTGGTCGTCGCCAGGACGGAAGAACACCTTGATGGGATTGGGCCAGTGCAGCAAGTGGTGGACCTCGCCATAACGCTCGATTTCGAGACTGACGTTCTTCAGCATCTCGGCATCGGTCAGATACTTCGGATCTTCGATGATAACCTCCTTACGGGCAATGTTACGCTTCGAGCGCAGACCCAGCATACGACTGAGAATCTGCTTGTAGAGGTCGATATTGAACACCACCGAGTCGTTGTTGGCCTTATAGGTGAAGAAGATGGCAATGGGCGAGAGTACAGCTGTTCCCAGCAGTTTGCCAAACCAAACGGTCCAGTTATCGTCGCGGGCCATCCTCATGCCCGTATTGTCGAGAATGTAGAACACGATGAACACCAATACGCTGATAATGACAGGCACGCCCAGACCACCCTTACGGATGATGGCGCCCAGTGGTGCCCCGATGAAGAAGAAGATGAGACACGAGAGCGACAGCGTCACCTTGTTGATGGCCTCCATCTGGTGAGCACGATCCTCGCGGTTCAGATTTTCCGAATAGTCCACCTTGAACTCCATCTCACCAATAGCTGCCAGGGCATTGCCACTGGCCCTCGTAATCACCTGTTGTTTCTTCTCGCCAGAGAGCTTTTCATAAGCCGAGTCTATATCAACAGAGTTCCCGGCAACGAGCTTGACAACTTCCAGCGAGTCGACCTTGCCCAGCGAAGCCCGATGATCGGGACTCAGGCTGGAATCCTTGTAGAACTGGTGACCCACCGAGTCGTTATACTCACGAATAGAGTCCAGGTCGTGCAGAATCTTACTCATGCTCTTGGCACGGGCATCCATCGATATCCAGCCAGCCTCGGCCATATCGAAACCGCTATCAAAATCGAGCACAATACGCTTCGTCGAGAACGTTTCCCGGCGATAGGGTACATTGGCAGCCACGCCCATGCCCGACTGGCGCATATTCTCGAACCATTCGCCACTATAGAGCGTCAAAAGCATGTGTTTCTTCTCGGCTGTAGCCTGAATATGACCAGAATCGGCCAGAATGACGGCAGCATCCTCGTAACTGCCGTTCATGCGGTAAATCATGATGCCATATAGCATACCCGTCTCTATATCTTTCTTCTGGACATAGAGATTCGAGCCTGGTATACCGTCGTAGAAAATGCCCTCGGGAATCTCGACCTCAGGATTCTTCTGTTTCATGGAGATCAGCAACTGACGGAACGAGACAAAAGCCTTGGGGCCGATGACTTCCTGAAAGCAGAACGACATGATAGCAATGCCCGTCACAATGACAATCAGCGAGCGAAAGGCCTGCATCAGCGAGATACCTGCCGACTTGATGGCGGTCAGCTCCGAACTCTCACCCAGATTACCAAAAGCTATCAGCGATGACAACAGGATGGCCAAAGGGAAAGCCTGAGGCATCAGCATCAAGCCCATATACCAAAAGAACTGTGCCATCACCTCCAATGAGAGACCCTTACCAATCAGCTCGTCGACATAACGCCACAAAAACTGCATCATCAGCACAAACTGGCAGATGAAGAACGTTGCGAAGAACAGCAGTCCGAACTGTTTGGCAATAAATATGTCTAATTTCTTGAAAGGCGATCTCATGCAGCATGCCCTTTGTTCATACGGACGGCAAAGGTACAACAATTTTGGTAAACTGCCAAACCATTCGCCACATTATACGAAGAAATTTAGTTTTTATTTGGTTTTTCGTTCGAATTACATTATCTTTGCAGCCGTTTATGATGACGCGCGAGAAAGAAATATACAAAGTGACGCTGGTGGGCAGTGCGGGCAATGTGGCTCTGCTGACCTTTAAGTTCATTGCAGGCGTGACGGGGCACAGCTCGGCTATGATTGCAGATGCCGTACACTCACTCTCCGACTTCGTGACCGACGTGGTGGTGCTGTTCTTCGTGAGCATCAGCGCAAAACCGCAGGACCAGTCGCACGACTACGGACACGGGAAGTTCGAAACCATTGCCACCTTCCTTATCGGACTGGCTTTGGTGGGCGCTGCAACAGGCATCGTTGTGACTGGTGTCATGAAACTGACAGCATGGTGGGGCGGCGACCAACTCGAAGCCCCTGGGTGGATAGCACTCTGGGCGGCTTTGATGTCAATACTCATCAAGGAATTGCTTTTTCAATATACGGCACGCAAAGGCCGCAAGCTCGACTCGCAGGTGATGATTGCCAACGCCTGGCACCACCGCAGCGACGCCCTCTCGTCCATCGGTGCCGCCATCGGCATCGGAGGAGCCATCTTGCTGGGGCAGCGTTGGACTGTGCTCGACCCTCTCGCGTCCATCGTCGTAGGACTGATGCTGGTCAAAGTTGCCTACGAACTGCTGAAGACAAGCATTGGTGAACTGACAGAGTGTTCACTGCCTGCCGAGACAGAACAGGAAATCGAAGAAATTATCCAGTCGTTTGACGATGTACAGGAGCCTCACAACCTGCGTACCCGTCGCATCGGTAGCCGCATCGCCATCGAAGCTCACGTGCGCATGGACGGAGATTTGTCGTTGCAGACTGTTCACGAACGGGCAACGACCATCGAACACAAACTGAAAGAACGTTTCGGTGACCGCACGCACGTCACCCTGCACATGGAACCTATCAAATAGGAATTACAAGCCACTGACACGGTGCAGACGCTCGAGATTGTCGTCCCAAATACCACGAAGGTCGGCTTCCTCTTCATCGTCGGCAGCATAGTCGGTAATGAGAAGGCTCAGTTCACCGGTGATGGGACTTTTCTCGATACGCATCTCCCAAACGGCATCAGGTGTATCGGCATGGTAGTCCCACAACATACGTATATGATCGTACTTCTCTATTTCTATGATGCATGCCTGTTTCGTGTCACGTTCCGTCCAAGGCTGGCCCCACGTAAAAGTCATCAAGTCGTCTTCGGAAGTCACCTTGTCGGCCAGCCATTTCTCCAACCCGTGGGCATTGCTGATAAGGTCCCAAACTATCTTCGGGGACTGTGTTGACAGCGGGTATTCAATCGTTAGTTTCTGCATAGTCAGTCGTATTTAAAGGTGTTTCAGATTTCGTTTACCCTGCAAAAATACAAAAAATAATCCAATCACGAAAGTTTTTTGGGGAAAAATTTTGGTAATTCGAAAGATTTTCTTACCTTTGCAGCCGATTTTGAGAGGACAACCTCAAAAATGGCGGGGTAGCTCAGCTGGTTAGAGCGTCGGATTCATAATCCGGAGGTCGAGGGTTCGGGTCCCCCTCCCGCTACAGAAAGGGAAGTTTCCACATTAGAGACTTCCTTTTTTGTTTCTCTTTCTTTATTCTTTTCAACATGTTACATTTTTTATAGTATTTGATACAAATAGCAAGGAATCATACAAAATTATTGCGTACCTTTGCAGCAAAATATGCTATCAAACCAACAAACAGATATGAAAAGACTACTTTCGTGTGCTGCTTTGATCGTTGCAGCCTCACTGGGATTGAATGCCCAAAAACCCATGAATGCCCCCAAGGGCGGAAAACAAATTAGTGACGAACTAATCGGTATCTTCTTCGAGGACATCAGTTCTTCGGCTGACGGCGGTCTCTATGCCGAGCTCATTCAAAACGGCTCGTTTGAATACAGTCCTGCCGAACGTGACGGTTGGGGAGCAGGAACCGCTTGGAAGCAGGTACGCCCAGGTCATTCGCTGGGTACCATGCAGGTTCGTATGGACAATCCGCTAAATGCCAATAACCCCACCTATATGCGTCTGCACACCGAACGTGCCAAGGAATACTACGACTACCGCGGCTGGAAGGGCTATGGACTGGAAAACGGTGGTTTCGACGGCATCTCGGTGAAAGCCGGTGAGAAATACGACTTCTCAATGTTCCTGCGTAACATCGGTGGTGCCAAACAAGTGCGTGTAGTACTCGTTGAGCCCCAGCAGGGCTGGCCACCCCGCGATCCAAAGCTGTTGGCAGAGGCCACGTTCGACGTCAGTTCGCCTTCATGGGAGAAGTATGAGGCTGTGCTGACCGCCGACACCACATCGACGAAGGCTGTGCTGCAGATTCTGGTGCTAACCGTCGGAGACCTCGATATCGACCAAGTATCGTTGATGCCACAGGACACCTACAAGGGTCACGGTCTGCGTAAGGACTTGGCTCAGGCACTGGCCGACCTACATCCGAAATTCATGCGTTTCCCTGGCGGCTGTGTGGTACACGGCGGCGGTGACGGTTTCTGGGATACCTATCGCTGGAAGACAACCATCGGTCCAAAGGAACAGCGTAAAGGCCTGAAAAACACATGGGGTTACCACCAGTCGATGGGTCTGGGATACTTTGAATATTTCCAGTTCTGTGAGGATCTGGGCATGCAACCCCTGCCTATCTTGCCCTGTGGTGTATCGTGCCAGGGTACCAATGGCGGTTGGGGAATGTATCCCACTCAGGCTCAGGACGCCTGTCCGATGGAAGACATGGACGAGTGGGCCAACGAGGCTCTCGACCTGATAGAATGGGCCAATGGGGACCCCGCAACGAGCAAGTGGGCCAAGATGCGTGCTGATGCTGGTCATCCAGCTCCCTTCAATCTGAAATATCTGGGTCTGGGTAACGAGGAGAAAATCTCACCGGAGTTCGAAGAGCGTTTCAAGTATATATATAATAAGGTAATGGCAAAATATCCGAATATCGTCATAGTAGGAACGGCAGGCCCCGGTTCTCATCCTGGCAATAGCGACTTGGAGAACGGCTGGCGCATTGCTGATGCTGTGGGTATGCCCATCATCGACGAGCACTATTACGAGCCCAATGCATACTTCCTGAGCAGTCGCCAGTATGACTATTACCCCCGCGACCGCAAGACGAAGGTGTATCTGGGCGAGTATGCCGCCAAGGACAAGAAGCTCATCGACGCACTGGCAGAAGGCCTGTATCTGCTGCATGTAGAGCGCAACGGTGATATCGTGGCCATGACGAGCTACGCTCCCCTCTTCGCCAAGAAGACCAATACCAACTGGAACCCGGACATGATCTACTTCGATAACGAGCGTCCCTATCTGACTTGCAGCTATTATGTTCAGCAACTGTTCGGACTGTCGAGCGGTCAATACTACTACGGTGACTGCGTGAAGATTGACGATCCCGAAGTAGCTCCCCGCTGGCAGGGTCTGCCTGAAGGACAGGAGAGCGGTTTCCTGCAGGGACAGAGCGTTGTGCTCAACGTGAAAACACGCAAGCTGTATGTAAAACTGGTGAACGCTTCGGACAAGGAAAAGGAATTTGAGGTTGACCTGAGCCGTTTCGGTGTAAAGAAAACTGCTGTCAAGACTGTGCTCACGGGTAATGCCAACGACGAGAACAACTATGAGGCTCAACCCATTTTCCCCAAGAAGGAGACTATCAAGGCCCAGAAGAAGTTCGATATCAACGTAGCTCCATACACAATGATTATGTTTGAGTATACTTTGTAATCCCCTACGACAGACGATATGAAAAAAAAATTGCTAGCAATAACACTGTTCTTTTGTGGATTGTCCGCCAGTGCACAGAATCCGTACCTCCCGTTGTGGGAGCACCTGCCCGATGGCGAGCCACGTGTATTTGAAGACCCTGATCATCCCGGCAAGTTGCGTGCCTACATCATCGGTTCGCACGATGTGACCTATACCGCCTATTGTGGTCCTGACATCCGCATGTGGTCAGCTCCAGTAGAAGACCTCTCGCAATGGCGCGACGAGGGTCCCATCTTTACGTGGTTCGTCAGTGGGCAATGGGACACCATGTTTGCCCCGGACCTCGTAGAGACTATTGATAAGTCTACTGGCAAGAAGACCTACTGGCTCTATCCCCACAGCCGCGGTTGGCGTCGTGTGCCAATGGTATGCAAGAGCGACCGTCCGAACGGTCCTTTCGTGCCAGTCAACCTGACTGAAGACGGTACACAGTGTCTACCTGGTTCGCTTATCGATTTCGACCCGTCAGTATTCATCGAAACGATTACAAACAAGAAAGACAAAGACTACGACAAGGGCTTCCGTGCCTATGTATTCTATGGTTTCCAGCACTCTACTGCATGTGAGCTGGACCAGAACACAATGTATTCGAAGCGCGAGGGAACAGAGTTGATTGATCCATTTATTCCTGCCAGTAGTGCTGACGGACGCCTGCTCGACAAGGAGGGCAGCATGTATAAGGCCCTCTATGAGGGACAGAATCCGTTGGACTTCAATTTCTTCGAAGCATCGAGCATCCGTCAGGTAGGTAATAAGTACGTGATGGTATTCTCGGGCTACTCCGGCAAGGAGTATGGTCTGGGCAATACAAACAGCGCCCTGCGCTATGCCTTCGGCGACACGCCGTTGGGTCCTTGGCGCTCAGGCGGTGTACTGGTTGACTCGCGTGGTGTCGTCCTAAACGAGGATGGTTCGAAGCTGATTACCACCAATGCGGGACATAACACCCACGGCTCGCTGCAAGAGATTAACGGTCAATGGTATGTGTTCTACCATCGTCCTCCCCGTGGTTTCGGTTATGCCCGTCAGGCGATGGTGGCTCCTGTGAAGATTACATGGGACAAAAAGCCCGTTGCCAAGGGTGGTATGGTGAAGATTACCGCCTATGACCCATACACGAAAGATAATGCGTGGACGGCCAAGGCTGCCAACGGCAATGAATATACTGGTGCTGAGGTGACCAGCGAGGGTTTCCAGATCTTCGGCTTGCCACCCTATAATTATTACAGCGCAGGTCTGGCCTGCTTTATGACTGGTGGCACGAATGCCAACGAGTGGATGCAGGACAACTTCGACGTATGGAATAACTCGATGGATTTGGCTGGCATTACGAATGGCGGTATCGTCGGTTTCAAATACTTCGGATTCGGCGGTCTGGCTCAGGACACGAAAGGTGTGAAGGCCTTTGAGGGTACGAAGAAGGGTGACAACACTCATCTTTACCTGAACCTGACCAACAATGGTAAGGGTGCCTTTAAGATTCATATCAAGCTGGATGATCCTTGGAAGGGTAAAGATCTCGGCCTCATCTATGTCGACGATAAGACTCCTGTCAATCAGGCTGTGACGATTTCTCATTTAGTACCAGACGTTGAAGGACTGACAGGCAAGCATGCCATCTACCTCGTTGTAGAAGGTCCTGATTTGAAACAGCCCGAACGGCCTCAGGGACCGTGGGGACGCCGTCAACAGGGTCCCGAGCGTCCGCAGGGACTCTTCGACCTCCACGGCATCGGCTTCACCAAGACTGACGCCAAGCCCGTTCCCTTTGTTCCTCAGGTTACTATCTCCGTCGACGGCCAGAAGCTGAACATCCCGGAACGGCCCATTATGTCGACAAACGCCAATGGTTATACAGATTACACTCACTACCAGCTCTACGCTCCGCTGAAGACTGGTTCTAAGTTACAGGCTACCTGCGAAAAGGCTCCTAACGCTGTCAAGTTCGATATCAGTCGCATCGTCAACGGTCGCGCCACGGTGAAGGCTACGTACAAAGGAAAAGAAAAGATTTACCTTATTAATTAAACAAACAAATAACAGAGAATAAAAAGTTCTTTTACCAAGACTATGCAAAGAATTATTAAAACCATTATTCTACTGGTAGCCGTAGTGTTGCCAACAGCATCATTTGCCCAGTTAATAAACCATCCCGACAAATTTCTGGGAAACATCACCACCAGAGGTAGTGTAGATGCAGGAGGCGGCTTGCCCAAGTTCTATGAGCTCTGGAACCAGATTACCTGTGAAAATGAGTCGAAATGGCAATCTGTTGAAGGCAGTAGCAGGGGCAATTTCAACTGGGGTTGCGACAATGCATTCAAATATGCCAAGCAGCACAATTTCACCTACAAGTTCCACGCACTGGTATGGGGTTCACAGTATCCCACGTGGATAGAAAGTCTCTCGTACGCCGATCGCAATGCAGCCATTGTGGAATGGTATGACGCTGTCCAAGAGAAATATCCAGATTTGCCCATGATTGACGTGGTGAACGAAGCCGTTGAAGGTCACCAGTCTGGCACTCATTACATGAAAGAAGCGTTAGGTGGCGGTGGCAAGACGGGATACGACTGGCTCATCAAAGCCTTCGATATGGCTTACGAGCGCTGGCCAAACACTATTCTAATCTATAATGACTTCAACACCTTCCAGTGGAATACCGATCAGTTTATTGATCTGGTTCGCACATTGCGTGACGCAGGTGCTCCTATTGATGCTTATGGCTGTCAGAGCCACGACCTGACCGACTGCGACTTCAACAAATTCGAGCAGTCAGAGACTAAGCTTCAGAATGCCCTGAAGATGCCAATGTACAGCACGGAGTATGATATCGGCACCGATAACGACAACCTGCAACTGCAGCGTTATAAGGAGCAAATCCCCTATATGTGGGAGAAGCCATATTGTGCCGGTATCACCCTGTGGGGTTATGTCTATGGTGCCACTTGGACCACTAACGGAAACTCAGGTCTCTACAAGAATGGCGCAGAGCGTCCTGCCATGACTTGGCTGAAGAAATATATGGCCAGCGACGAGGCCAAGAATGCCGTCAGCCCATTCCCCGGCATGAAGAAAGAGGCCTCTATCTATATCCGTCCAGCTGCTCTGAAAGTTGCCAAGGACGATGTGCTGCCCATCAAAATACATGCCCGTCTGGCCACTAAAACCATTGAGAAGGTAGATTTCTATGTTGACGATGAATTAGTACAGACGATGACAGAGGCTCCATATATCGTAGAATATACTGCGAGCACGGTTGGAGATCGAAACACGAAGGCTGTGGTTACGGCTACCGATGGTTCTACCTATGAGCGTTATGGTCGTTTTAAAGTATCAAGAGGCACTAAACGTTCACCCTACAATGAAACCATTCCTCAGATTCCTGGCACTATCAACGTTACAGAATACGACAATGGCATGTCCGGTGTATCTTATTTTGATGCTTCTCGCTCTTCAACTTACACTAAGGATGGGCAGTGGATGGAGTACACCGTCGATGTGCAGGAAGAAGGTTACTATACTATGATTGCTGAGGTTGCCTCCGCAAAAACCGGCGGCATATTCCATTTGTCAGAGTATTCTTTAGACAAGCTTTCATTCTTTACTGATTTCACCGAGGTTCCCAACACGGGTGGTACTAGTCAGTACCAGACCCTTCGTTGCCCGATGAAGGAGTACTTGACAGCTGGACGTCACGTCTTCTGCTTGAATATTGACAAAGGTGGTTTCTATATTAAGAGTCTGACCTTCAAGCATACACCGACCTTTAGCTTGCCAGGACTTGTCGAGGCTGAAGACTATTTCCTGAGTAGCGATGGCATTAATATCATCGATGGCAATGGCGGTTATGTTATTAACAACACTAAGCAAAATGTGTGGACGGAATATTTGGTTGACATCACACAGATTGGCAAATACTCTTACGAGGCCACAGTATCTTCTGATGTTGATGGTTCGAAAGTTGCTATCAAACTGATTGAAAACAATGGTAATGAGAAGTCCCTCTCCACAATCACCGTTCCAAATACTGGCAGTAAGAACGTCTACCAGGTGAAGACAGGCACAATCAGAAATGCACTCAAGGAAGAAGGCATCCATAAGCTGCGTTTTATTGTCACAGCAGGTAATTGCAACATTGACAAAGTGAATCTCATTTGCACAGAACCCTATTCTGGTATTAGCGAGGTAATGAGCGAGGACACTTCCGACGCCCCTGCCTATAACCTCATGGGAGTTCCCGTGGGAGAAGGATACCGTGGTATGGTCATTAAAAACGGTAAGAAGATGATAGTAAAATAAAAAACGGAAATGAAACACATTTTATTTACAGCAATGCTGCTGTGCTCAGTGATGGGCGCACAGGCTGAAGTAGACCCTAATTTCTACATCTACATTTGTTTCGGGCAATCCAACATGGAGGGTAATGCCCAATGGGAAGCTCAGGATGTGGGCAATGTAGACCCACGATTCCAGATGCTGGCAACATGCAATTTTAACAATCCTAAGCGTACATTGGGCAACTGGTATACGGCGGAGTGCCCGATTGTCAGTCCTGTGGG
>Ga0265299_10004221_pt1 | contig 13691 bp, 5 predicted proteins | sample AusTroGonzalo_MG_4_FD_193485 | JGI IMG/M metagenome (GOLD analysis project Ga0265299, IMG submission 193485) | Bovine rumen microbial communities from tropical cattle in Woodstock, Queensland, Australia - Gonzalo_02 | ecosystem: Host-associated > Mammals > Digestive system > Stomach > Rumen ...
CCGTACATATCCTACAGGTTACGACTACAAGCGTGTAAACGTTCGTTCAAACCTCGACTTCAATATCACAAAGTCTACTGTATTGAAGGTTAACATCGCAGGTTCTAATGGTAAGCAGATGACTCCATGGAGTAACTCTGTTAACAACGACTGGCAAGTATCACAGCAGTGGGCAGGTGTTTATAACATCTCTCCAAATGTATTCCTTCCAAAATATAGTGATGGTTCTTGGGGATTCCTTCCTGGATCTACCAACGTAAGTAATGCTGCTGAAAGTATCGCTCTGGGTGGTACACAGTACATTACTACAACCCGTATCACTACCGACTTCGTACTCGAGCAGAAACTCGACTTCATCACAAAGGGTTTGAATGCTCGCGCTATGATTGCTTGGGACAATAACTTTACTGAGGGTGGCCGCGGTATCAACGACCTCTATAACAACGCTCAGGAGAAGTGGATTGATCCTCAGACAGGTATCACTACCTATAAGGAACCATATGAGGCATACGACCGTTTCGACTATATCCCTTCTGATAGTAAGTGGTCAACAAACGGTGGTAGCGTTAACTATGTAACACGTAACCTGAACTATCAGGTACAGCTGAACTGGGCTCGTAGCTTCGGTTTGCACGATGTTAGTGCAATGGGTGTATTCGCTCGTCAGGAGAATGCTTCAGGAAACGTTATCCCAAGTTATCGTGAGGACTGGGTATTCCGTACTACATACGCATACGCAGGCAAGTACTTCTTAGAGTATAACGGTGCTTACAACGGATCTGAGAAGTTCTCTAAAGACAATCGCTTCGCATTCTTCAATTCAGGTGCTATCGGTTGGATGATCAGTGAGGAGAAGTTCATGAAGACGCTCCGTGAGAAGAAGATCATCGATATGTTGAAGCTCCGTGCATCATATGGTGAAATCGGTGATGACAATGTTGGTGGCCGATTCCTCTACATGACACAGTGGGCTTATGGTGGAAAATCTACTCTCGACGTTAGTCAGAAGGGTTCTCCTTACCAGTGGTATCGTGAGGCAACCGTAGGTAACCCTAACGTACACTGGGAGACTGTTAAGAAGTTCAACTTCGGTATCGACTACGGATTGCTTGGTGGTCTGTTTGCCGGTGCTATCGAAATCTTTAGAGATAAGCGTACCGACATTCTTGTACAGGGTGCTGATCGTGCCGTTCCTGAGTACTACGGACAGACTCCTCCAACAGCTAACCTCGGTGAGGTTAAGACTAAGGGTTATGAGATTGAGCTCCGCTTCAATAAGGTGCTGAATAACAAGATGCGTATCTGGGCTAACCTGAACATGACTCATGCCGAGAATACCGTTATCGTAAAGGACGACCCCGAGCTCTATCCTGCATATCGTAAGCAGGCTGGCTACTCTATCGACCAGGTTCGTACATTCCTTGATAAGGGTATGATGCAGAACTACGATGATATCTATGGTTCTCCAAAGTATGATTCTAACGATGGTATGAAGTTGCCAGGCGACTACTACATTGCCGATTTCAATGGTGATGGTGTAGTTGATAATGTAAACGATAAGGTTCCTTATGGTTACTCTGGCTTCCCTCAGAATACATATAATACAACTATCGGCTTCGAGTGGAAGGGTTTCAACTTCTTCGCTCAGTTCTATGGCGTAACTAATGTAACCCGTGATGTTACCATGGTAAGCTTCTCTGATGTGATGCTGGCTAACGTTTACGACCAGGGTACATGGTGGAGCTTGGATCACAACAATGCTGATAAGGTTACTCCACGTTATAACGCTAAGCTTGGTAACGACGCTCTTTATCATGGTACACAGTACCTCTGCGATGGAAGTTACATCCGTCTGAAGAATGTTGAGATTGGTTATACCTTTACTCAGCCTTGGATTCAGAAGATGGGTATGAAGAGCATGAAGCTCTTCGTCAGCGGTAACAACCTCTGGCTCTGGACCCGTATGCCTGATGACCGTGAGTCTAACTTCGGTGGTAACCACAATGCAAGCAACGGTGCTTACCCAACGTTCAAGCGCGTTAACTTCGGTGTAAAGTTCAATCTTTAATATGTAGAAACAATGAAAAAGTTTAGTAATATATATATAATAGGTGTAGCAGTCTTGTCGCTCATGTTTGGAGCAACATCTTGCACAGACTATCTTGACAAGTCACCTGACTCTGATGTGAATCCGGAGACCGCCTTCAAGAACTTTACTAATTTCCAGGGATTCGTTGAGGAAATCTATAACTGTATTCCTAACAAGGAGTCAAATATGTGGTGTACCTCATTCAACTGGGGAGAAGACGAGATCTTGAACTCTGGTCTTGGCGACGGTCACGTTACTGCTCATTTCGACCTGGGCGACTATCGTAACTGGTATAGTAATAACCAGAGCTTCCTGCATGCTGATAGCCCATCTCCTACTTCTACCGATAAATATGCTCATTCACTGGAGCATGCATGGTATTGCATCCGTAAGGCTAATCTTGGTTTAGAGAACCTCGACAAGCTTGTTGATGCTACTAAGGAAGAGAAGAACTTCATCAAGGGCCAGCTGCTCTTCTTCCGTGCATGGTGGCACCACCAGCAGATGGAGTGGTATGGTGGTATTCCTTATATCGATCACTCACTGCCTGCCGACAGTACTTTCAATCTTCCACGTCTCTCTTTCCGCGAGTGTGCTGAGAAGTGTGCAGCCGACTACCGTGCTGCTGCCGATCTGCTGCCCGATAACTGGGACAACACCACTGTTGGTAAGAAAACTCTCGGTCTGAACGATCTTCGTATCACTAAGGTTTGTGCTCTTGGTTATCTGGGTAAGGTCCTCCTTTGGGCTGCTTCTCCATTGAATGTTAATGGTGCTCAGACAGGTGCTTCAACCAATGGTGTTACTTATAAGTACGATGCTGAAATGGCAAGAAGAGCTGCTGAGGCCTTAGGTGAGGCTATTCAGCACATTGAGAGTGGCGAAACTCCTTATGCTCTTGCAGAATACAATTATGCAGAAGACGATGCTAAGAACCGCCCAGGCTATGGTATCTACGACCATATCTCTGCCAAGGGTTCAAAGAGCAACTTCTCTGATATCTTCCGTACAACCGGTCAGAGCTGGAAGATGCCAGGTAGCGTTGAGGCTATCATGCGTGGTCCAGTGCCCGATGTCAACGGTTCTAACTGGAACTTTGCTAAGCTGTGGGGTCCAAAGGTTAACAACCTTGTTGAGCACGACGCTCTGATCCACATGCCAACAGCCAACTATGTAAACTATGCTTACGGTATGGCTAATGGTGAGCCTATCTTGCTGGCCGACGGAAGCCTGAATCCTAAGTCAGGTTTCGATGCCAAGCATCCTTATAAGGATCGTGACCCACGTTTCTATCATGATATTATGTTCGATGGCTTCCAGTTCCTGAACACTAAGCCTTCTGGTGAAGATGCTCCAAGTGCTATCTACCAGTATCTTGAGCTGTATACCGGTGGTAACATGGTTCCAACAGGTAACCCTGAGCGTAGTGCAAATGGTAGCCGTACCGGTTACTTCTGCCAGAAGCTCGTTCCTCACCAGTGTAACAAGTTCGACGGTATGTACAACTGGGGTGGTGCTCTTCAGTGCTATCTGCCTTACATGCGTGTAGCTGATATCTATCTGCTGTATGCCGAGGCTGGTGCAGCTGCTCAGGGCGCAGGCTTCAAGGCCAACTGTGCTCGTACAGCCGAAGATGCTATCAATGTCCTCCGCGACCGCGTAGGTGCCGGACACGTTGCTGCTGAGTTTACAGCCGACCAGAATAAGTTCATGGACGAGGTTCGTCGTGAGCGTGCTTGTGAGTTGGCATTCGAAGGTTTCCGCTGGCAGGATCTGCAGCGCTGGTTGCTCCTCACCGAGTATCCTTACAATGTTAAGACTCGTCAGGAGTTCAAGCGTGTTGGAAACTACGACTTCGTAAACAAGGATCCCAGAAATGCTGAGGTAACAGGATTCGATCCTACTATTAAGGGTCAGACAACTCTTGTTGAGCGTAAGTTTGGTACCAAGCATTATCTGCTGCCATTCAAGGAGAGCGAGGTTTACCTTTATGCTGAGTTCCCACAGAACCCTGGATGGTAATCTTTTTAAAAGTAAAAAAGTAAAAAAGTAAATGAGATTATGAAAAATAATAAATTTATCATACTGTCAGCTCTCCTCGCTCTGTCGGCAGCTACTCCTGCCGAGGCTCAGATTGATGCTGCAGACTCAGCCCAGGTCAACGTGGCATTCCGCAAGGTAGCCAAGGAAGACATTATGGGTGGTGTCTCGAGCGTTAACTACAGAGATCTGATGGAGAAGAACTACAATACCTATAGTCTTGATAACATGCAGGGCTATGTAGCCGGTTACAACGGCAACGGTATGTGGGGTTTTACTGATCAGCTTGTTCTGATTGATGGTGTTCCTCGTGATGCCAACAACGTGTTGCCTTCTGAGATCGAGGAGATAACATTCCTGAAGGGTGCTCAGGCAGTTGTTCTTTATGGTAGCCGTGCTGCCAAGGGCGCTGTGCTGATTACCACTAAGCGTGGTCGTGTTACCGATGGTCTTAAGGTTGATGCTCGTGTAAATACCGGTTGGAATGTAGCTAAGGCTTATCCTGAGTACCTCAGCTCTGCCGAGTACATGAGTCTCTACAACGAGGCTCGTGCAAACGACGGTCTTGCTCCTCTGTATTCATCAACCGATATCTATAATTATGGTAGCCGTGAGAATCTCTATCGCTATCCTGATGTAGATTTCTATTCTTCTGACTATATCAAGAAGGCTTATAACCGTACCGATGCTACTCTTGAGATTGAGGGTGGTAACGATCGTGCTAAGTTCTATTCAAATGTCAGCTACTATCGTTATGGCGACTATCTGAACTTCGGTGAGGCAAAGAAAAACTACACCGACCGTTTCAATGCTCGTGGTAATGTTGACGTTCGTATCAACAACTACATCACTTCTTTTGTCAATGCAAATGCTACATTCTATAATGCACATTCTGCAGTCTCTAACCATAAGAAGATCGACTCTAACGGTGCTGTTGCAAAAGATTCAAACGGCAATGATATTATCTGTAACTATTGGGAGGCAGCTGCTAACTGGCGTCCAAACCGTTACAGTCCTCTGATTCCTATCTCTTATCTGGATCCTAATGCTATCCAGCCACAGAATGCACTTGCTTCTTCTTCTAACATTATCGATGGCAAGTACTTCTTTGGTGCAGGTGCAACCGATGTAGATAGAACTAATATCTTTGCTTCATATTATGCAGGTGGTAAGAGCACTTGGGTAAGCCGTCAGTTCCAGTTCGATGCAGGTCTTAACTTCGACCTCGGTTCATTGCTGAAGGGATTGAGCTTCCACGCTCTGATGGCCGTCGACTACAAGACAAGTTACTCTCTTACTTATAGCAACGACTATGCTACCTTCGAGCCTTCATGGAGCAACTATAATGGTCCCGACCTCATCCTGTCACTCGACAACCACGAGACACAGGACAAGAAGTCAGGTGTACAGAACGTAAGTGGTGCTGTCGACAACCAGACTATCACTTTCAATGCTCACTTCGATTACAACCGTACTTTTGCTAACGTACACAATGTAAGTGCTATGGTGCTGGCAAATGGTTACCAGACTACTAACTCTGGTCAGTACCACAAGATCAGCAATGCCAACCTTGGTGTGATGGCATCTTACAACTACGATCATAAGTACTATGTCGATGCAGCTGTAGCTCTGCCTTGGACAGCTAAGTTGGCTGAGGGTCATCGCGCAGGTGTTTCTCCATCGCTTACTCTTGGTTGGAATATTGCTAAGGAGAAGTTCATGGAGGGTAGCATCTTCGATAACCTGACCATCAGTGCAAGCGCAAGCAGCCTGAAGACCGACCTTGATATCGATAACTACTACATGTACCTCGGTGCATATCAGAGTGGTGGTTGGTTCGACTGGAACGGTCTTACCGGTTTCTCACTCGTACAGTCTAAGCGAGGTGGTAACGAGAATCTCGGTTACATCAAGCGTAATGAGATCTCTGCAAACATCCACGCTGAACTGCTGAAGCGCAGCCTGGCTATCGATGCTTCATTCTTCCGTAGCGTTATGGACGGTGGTATCATCACTGCTACCAACCAGCTGCCAAGCTACTTCAAGGTTTACTATCCTGAGTCTTCATTCCTGTCATACCTGAACTTTAATAAGGATCAGCGTACAGGCTTTGATCTCGCAGTTAAGTACAAGAAGAACTTCGGTGAGCTCGGTTTCGAGGGTGGTGCTAACGTTACTTACTACACCACAAAGGCTTCTAAGCGCGATGACGATGCTTATGAGTATGCTTATCAGTATCGTCAGGGTAAGGCCCTCGATGCTATCTGGGGTTATGAGTGCCTTGGTTTCTTCAAGGACGAGACCGACATTGCCAACTCTCCTGAGCAGAAACTCGGTGGTACCGTTAAGCCTGGTGACCTGAAGTATAAGGATCAGAACGGCGACGGTGTTATCGACTCTAAGGACCAGGTTGACCTTGGTAAGGGTGGCTGGTATGGCGCTCCAATGACCTTGGGTGTAAACCTCACCTTCAAGTACAAGAACTTCTCTCTGTTCATGCTGGGTACCGGCGGTTTCGGCGGTCATGGTGTTAAGAACAACAGCTACTGGTGGATCTCTGGTGAGGACAAGTACTCTGCAGCTGTTCGCGGTCGCTGGACTCCTGAGACTGCTGCTACTGCAACTTATCCACGTCTTACCACTCAGAGTGGTGCTAACAACAACACTACTTCTGACTTCTGGATGTATTCTACCTCTCGTTTCGACCTGGCCAAGGTTCAGTTGACCTACGACTTCCCAAAGAATATCATTGGCGAGGGTATCGTAAAGGGTCTCTCTGTATATGTAAGCGGCAACAGCCTGCTCACATTTGCCAAGGAGCGTAAACTGATGGAGATGAATGTAGGCAGCGAACCTCAGTCTCGTTTCTACAACATCGGTGCTAAAGTATGTTTCTAATAGATTAAAAGGAATATAGATATGAAACTTAAGAATATTTTTCTCCTCGGTGTAGCTACAATGGCACTCGCTTCTTGCGAAGATTTGTTCGAGCCAGCCATTGAGAACAATCAGGATATCACAAAGATGTATACTGATGCTACGTTTGCTCGTGGAATTATGGACAATGCCAACCTGGTATTGCCATACGAGGAAAACCCCACAAACACAACAGATGTAGCTACCGATGATGCTGTATCTAACAATATAGATAACAACTACAAGAAGATGGCGTCTCAGAGTATCTGGACCTCTCAGAACAACCCCATCAACCAGTGGGAGACACGCTATCATGCCATTCAGTACCTGAACCTGTTCCTCGAGAACGCCGATCAGGTACAGTGGGACTACTCTTCAGAGGCACTTAACGAGATGCATAAGGATAACTATAAGGGTAATGCCTATGCACTCCGTGGCCTCCACTTCTTCTATCTGCTCCGCGCTCACTGCGGTATGGTTAACGGTCAGCTGATGGGTGTGCCCATCCACCTCACTTCTGAGGATGCTTCTTCTGACTTCAATCTGCCTCGTAACACCTTCAAGGAGTGTATCGACCAGATTATGTCCGACTTCGACGAGGCTCTTAAGTATCTGCCTCAGGAGTATGGCGATGTAAGTGCCAACGCTGTTCCTTCAAAGTACGCTCAGATGGGCGCTACCGATGGTGAGTACAACCGTGCATTCGGTAAGCTCCAGCGTGGTAAGATCGACGGTCGTATGATTGCAGCCTTCAAGGCTCAGGTAGCTCTCTTCGCTGCTTCTCCTGCTTATGCATCTGCTGGTGCCATGACTTACAAGCAGGCTGCTGAGTATGCTGCTGCTTCACTGGCCAATGCTGGCGGTCTTGCTGGCATGGATCCTAACGGCTGGCGCTGGTACAACGATAAGGATATGATCGAGAGCTTTGCATTCGATGATGCCGATCCTGCAGAAATCTGCTGGCGTGGTGTTGTTGGCGATAGCCACAACTACGAGGAAGACAACTATCCTCCTTCGTTGCAGGGTAAGGGTCGTGTAAACCCAACTCAGAACCTTGTCGACGCTTTCCCAATGGCTAACGGTTATCCTATCTCTGCCGCAGCTTCTGGCTACGATGCAAAGAATCCTTATGCTAACCGCGACCCACGTCTCAAGGCTTATATCGTAGTTAATGGCGATGCTATTGGTGCTAACGATACTCCAATCAACACTGCCAGCGATAACACCGAGCTCGATGGTATCAACCGTGAGAGTGGTAAGTCAACCGTTACTGGTTACTACCTGCGTAAGTTGCTCCGTAGCGACGTGAACCTGAACCCTGCTGCCGATAAGCGTCATTTCGGTGCTCGCGTACGTTATACCGAGATCTTCCTTGATTATGCCGAGGCTGCTAACGAGGCTGCTGGTCCTAAGACCGCTGTTGGCGCAAGCTTCTCTGCATACGATGTTATCAAGGCTCTCCGCAAGCGTGCAGGTGTTGGTGGTGCCAACGACCCATATCTTGAGGAGTGCGCACAGTCGCAGGACAAGATGCGTGAGTTGATTCGCAACGAGCGCCGTCTGGAGCTTTGCTTCGAGAACCACCGCTTCTGGGATCTCCGCCGCTGGAAGGTTAGTCTTAACGAGACAGCTAAGGGCGTAGAGATTTCTACAGGTGCCGATGGTAAGCTTATTTATAAAGTAGTTGATGTAGAGCCACGTAGCTTCAAGGATTACCAGTACTATGGTCCTATTCCTTATAGCGAGATCAGAAAGTGGAGCAATCTACAGCAGAATGATGGCTGGACATATACAGCCGGTGAATAAAAAACAAGTAAAATTCTAAAAGAAAAAGTGATTATGAAACGTAATATATTAAAATTCATCTGCGGGATAGGACTCGTTTGTGGCCTTTGGAGCTGTGAGAACGGCAGCCAGAGCTTCGCCGACTACGAGAAGGGAACAACGGTCTATTTTCCATATCAGTATCCTATACGTACTATCGTATTAGGTGACGATGAATACGACCTGCAGGATTTGGATTGGGCTCACAAGTGCCAGATCAAGGCTACCTTCGGTGGTTCATATAATGGATCAAACGGTAGTGTTACTGTTGCAGTCGACGAGTCTCTTTGCAATAACCTCTTCTTCGAGGATGGAGTTACTCCTGTAAAGGCTATGCCAAGTAGCTATTACACACTGTCTACAACAAACCTCGACTTTAACGGCACCATGAACGGTACTACTGTTGTTCAGTTGACCGATGCTTTCTTCAGCGATCCCGATGCTGTTAAGGAAACATATGTTATTCCTCTGGTTATCACCAGTCAGAAGGGCTTCGGACAGATTCTTACAGGTACACTGTTGAACGAGGATCAGAAGGGTTCACGTACCAACAGCGATCTGTGGGATATTAAGCCAATGGATTATGTGCTCTATTGTGTTAAGTTCCAGAACAAGTACTCTGGTTTCTGGCTTACCAACGGCACAACTTCTACACCCGATGTTGTTAGAAAGGATCCACAGACTGTTCCTGAGGTAGAGGTTAAGACCTTGTCGCTTAACGCTTGTTCTTACCATGTATCTTATCAGGATGGCAGTCAGCTTCTTGAGGCCGACCTCAAGCTTGAGTTCGATGCAAGTAACAACTGTAAGATCTCTTCTCTTACCAGTGGCGTTACAGCTACAGGTACAGGTTCTTGGGGTGACAATACCGAGGTTAAGTCTTGGGGTAACAAGGACCGCGATGGAATGGAACTCAACTACTCTGTTACATTTGCTAACGGCAAGACCTTCTCTACTAACGAGAAGATGGTTTGGAAGCGTAGCGGTGTTAAGGTTGCTGAGTTTGCACCAGTTTATGTAAAGTAATGCTTAAATAGTTTATGAAAATGAAAAAGCAATATATCATTTTAGCACTCGGAGCCATGTTCATGGCTTCGTGTGCAGATGAGTTCGATCGCAATTTCGAGGTTAGCCGTCCTGAGCTATCTGCAGAATATGCATACCTCAACGACTATAAGGCCTTGAAGGAATATGTATCCGATCCGAACTTTAAGTTGGGTATAGGTACCGATGCTACCGACTATGCTAAGCAGGGACCTACTTATGTTATCACAAACGTTAACTTTACCGAGACCGTTGCTGGTAACGCCATGAAGATGGCCTCTTGTGTTGACGATAATGGTAGCATGAACTTCGGTACTGTCGAGGAGTATGTTAATGCTGCTCATGCTGCAGGTCTGAATATCTATGGCCATACTTTGGCATGGCACGCCCAGCAGCCTGTAAAGTGGCTTAACTCTCTGATTGCCGATAAGCCTATTCCTGTTACACCTGGCGGTGAGCAGGAGGTTCAGGATTACTATCAGGATCTTACCGCTTTCGACTCTTTTCCATACTATGTAATGGGTTATACTCCTCAGTTCAGTAAGGAGGAAGGTCTTATCAGTGAGTATCCTGGTTCATGGTATCAGTATTTCATTGCTACCGGTATTGCAGGTAATGCAGATACTGACTATATCCTTACCTGTGAGGTTAAGTCTGATAAGTCAGGTGATGTAGGCGTACAGGTTCGCTGGTCATGGAACGAGGAGGCAGTTTCTACTACTCTGAAGGTTGTTGAGGGCGACTGGCAGGAGATTTCTTGTAAGTTCAGTGGTGTTAAGGGTTCTCCTTACGACATTATCTTCCAGCCTGGTGGCTTCGATGGCCGTTTCTGCATCAAGAACATCAAGGTTTCTCACATCGAGAATACTGGTGGCGCTGCTGCTACTGTTAAGTACTGGGAGTCGGTTATCAACAATGGCGACATGGAAGGCAGCGATGCTAAGAGCTTTGCTACCAAGTCTGACCAGGGTGATATCGTTTACACTATCTTTGATGGCGTAGGTAAGGATGGTAGCCGTGGTGCTAAGATCTCATCTAAGGGTGGTTATTCTGATGCTTGGGAGAGCCAGTTCTGGATTGTTGCCAACGAGGCATTCCCCGAGGGCACCAAGCTTCATGTTAAGTTCGACTACAAGGCCGATGGCGGTTGTGTAGGCACTTCTGTTGATACTCAGGCTCACTTTGGTCCTGGCGAATATCAGCACTGGGCTTGCGCTGGTTCTCCAAAGTTCACCGCCGATTGGCAGACCTATGATAAGGAGTTCACTGTCGATGGCTCAATGGCTGGTGCAAATGGCATGAAGTCAATTGCATTCAACATGTCGCCAAATACATCTGCAGGTAACTACTATATCGACAACGTTACACTCGAGGTCGAGAAGGAGAAGTCAGCCTCTGGCCCTGTTCAGTACATGGCCGACCTGGTTTCTAACGGTGATATGGAGGGCGACGATGTTAGCTGCTTCTTCACTACCGAGCCTTCTACAGGCGGTCCTCACGCTTCTACTATCGAGGCTGGTGCCGGTAAGGATGGTTCACGTGGTATCGTTATCCAGTCAGAGGATAATCCTTCACAGGATTGGGATACTCAGTTCTTCCTCCGCTTGCCTGAGACTCTGCCTGCAGGAACAAAGTTCCATGTAGAGTTTGACTATCGTTCAGATATCGAGGGTGGTTGCGATACTCAGGCCCACAATGAGCCAGGTGCTTATATGATCTGGCACTGTATCGGTTCTCCAACCTTCAAGACCGATTGGCAGCACTTCTCACTCGATGCTTCAGTCGAGGCTGATATGGACAATATGCGTACTATCGCCTTCAACCTGGCTAAGAATAAGAAAAAGACTAAGTTCTTCTTCGATAATATCGTATTCCAGGTAGAGAAGGAGAGCACTGGTGGTGGTATTCCTCAGACCGCACAGGAGAAGAAGGATACCCTGACCTACGCTATGGACAAGTGGATCCACGGTATGATGGATGCTTGTAAGGACGACGACGGCAACATGCTGGTTAAGACCTGGGAGGTTGCTAACGAGGCTATCGGCTCTAACGGTCAGCTGCAGCACGGTAAGGCCGACGATACCGACAACTTCTTCTGGCAGGATTATCTTGGCGATCTCGATTATGTTCGTACCGTTGTTAAGCTCGCTCGTCAGTATGGTGGCGACGACCTGACACTCTTCGTTAACGATTATAACCTTGAGTACGACTGGGATGCTTCTGGTAACAAGAAGCTCGAGTCACTTATCAGCTGGATTAACAAGTGGGAGTCTGATGGCAAGACCAAGATCGACGGTATCGGTTCACAGATGCACGTTTCTTGCTATGCCGATCCTGCTGAGCTTGCTAAGAGAAAGGAACTTATTATCAACTCATTCAAGATGATGGCCGCTACTGGTAAGCTTATTCGTATCTCTGAGCTCGATATGGGCTATGTTGACGCTAATGGTAACGCAGTTAAGACTGTTGATATGACCGAGGCTCAGCATCACGAGATGGCTGATTTCTACAAGTGGATTATCCAGCAGTATAAGGCTAACATTCCTGCAGCTCAGCAGTGGGGTATCACTCTGTGGTGCGCTACCGACGCTCCTGCTAACAGCGGCTGGCGTCCAGGTGAGCCTGTAGGTATCTGGGATCAGAACTACTACCGCAAGCATGTTTATGCCGGCGTTGCCGACGGACTGAGCGGTGAATGATATTATCCGCCTCTCGTGGGCGGGTAATTTTAGAACTTTACATTGTTTTGGGGGTCCGGGCTTGTGAAAGTCCGGACTTTTTTTATTTTTTTCGATAAAACTGCACAACGTATCGAAAAAAGTTGTATATTTGTACCGTTAGAAGCAAGGAATACTATCCGCTGAATTAACTATCGAACGATCTGAAAAAAATGAAACCTAAAAAGTATTTGTTATTGTTTTCTTGTATTCTGGCACTGATGACTGGTTGTAGAGAAACAGTCCATATTCCGACAACTGGCTCTTATAAGATGTTGCGCGTGAAACAGCAGGACTATACCTTCAACCGCCAATTCATGGCCAAGATAGAGAGTCAGCAGCGTATTGCCGTACGTCCGGCTGTGGGCGGCACGCTGGTTAAAATCTGTGTGGCCGAAGGCTCACAGGTGAAACAAGGACAGCCTGTCTTTGTCATCGACCAAGCTCCTTACGTCGCCGCTGTTGATGCCGCCAAAGCCCAGGTGGCCACTGCCCGCGCCACGCTCGCTACAGCGAAGTTGAACGCTGAGGGCAAGGAGAAACTCTATGCCCAGCAGATGGTGGGCGAATTTGACCTGCGTCGTGCCCGTCATGCCCAAGAGGAAGCCGCTGCCCTGTTGGAGAGTGCCCAAGCGGCACTGAATGCGGCAAACACCGACCTTAAATTCACTACCATTACCAGTCCGGTAGATGGCCGAATAAGCATCATTGATTTCCGTGTAGGTGAGGTGGTAGACCCTTCCATGGAGATTCCTATCGCTACCATCTCAGCCAACAGCCACATCTACGCTTATACCAGCATTTCTGAAGCAATGCTCTCCAATTTTTTTGAGGAATATGGTTGTCGCTCTACCTATGACCTCATCAAAAAGTTGCCTGCCGTCACGCTCTCCACTACCTGGGGCGAGAAGATGGAACAGCAAGGTCATATCGATGCCATCAATAGTACTACCGACGCGTCGACGGGCGCAGTCCTGATCCGAGCATCGTTCAACAACCCAACGGAATTGTTTCGCAACGGTAGCAACGGCTATATTGATATTCCCACCACTAAGCATGGT
>Ga0265299_10004222_pt1 | contig 13689 bp, 30 predicted proteins | sample AusTroGonzalo_MG_4_FD_193485 | JGI IMG/M metagenome (GOLD analysis project Ga0265299, IMG submission 193485) | Bovine rumen microbial communities from tropical cattle in Woodstock, Queensland, Australia - Gonzalo_02 | ecosystem: Host-associated > Mammals > Digestive system > Stomach > Rumen ...
ATGGCTAGGAAACGGCAAGGCAAACCGCTTTCGCTCCCGGTGAGCTATCCTAGCCAATAAAATTTTTCACACTCCTAAAAAATATTTCGTTCCCTCAAAAAATTGTTTGGTGCTCTTGGGGAGGGAATTGACTGCGGGCGTTGGTCTCCGCCCGGGCAAAATCGCCCGAAGATTTCGAGACCCCTCCCTTCGCCCCGGTCACCAGATTCGCGACCTTTTTCCAAGGGCCATGTCGTTCGCTCCTGTGCCGCGCTGTCGATTGCAGCGCATGTGAGAAGGTGCGATGTTGTTCAGGTCAAGTTCGAGCTCAGGGGCGCTCTTTACGGGCCTTAAATGGTCTGGCTCCCAAGAAAGTGGAGCACTCGACGCTGGTATTGAGTAGTCAATAGGCTCGCCGCATATGTGACAGACCGCCTTAATTTTTCTGTCTCTGTTCCAGGCTTGCTTCCTGACATAGGGCCAGCGCGTAGATCTGTGGTCAGCCAAGACCCTCACCCCTCTCAAATCTCGAGGGAGTGGGAAATCTTTCACGGATGAACTCCCCTACTTTGCCTTCTTTGAAGCTCGTCTCGTTCGTGCTCAGGAAGTCGCATGACTCGAGCGGGATCGTTGTCAGGTCTCCGATCTTGACGTCAGGTCTTTCCTTATAAGGTGACTTGGTGATGTTTCCGTACACGCTTCGCATCTGAGGCGAACTGCATTGCCTTATCGCTTGTATTACTGTGCCCTTATTGAAGAGCATCGGCAGATGTACATCGTAATTGACTTCACCATATTTGAGGCTCTTCAGTTCTTCCCTAGCCTTGAAAAGCGTCCTTGCATAAGGACTTAGCCAAGGGTTCTCTGCTGCGAACTGGTTCACGCGGTCCGTTAAGGTACCGCAAGCGAAGTTTATCCACTTGCCCTTAAACGGCTGCATAACAAAGAAATCGTCGTTAAATAAAAAGAAGTCGCTGGTAACATCTTCGTTCCTTGCGACTTCGTACATTGACGATCTTATCAGTTCCCACTTATTAGATCCTGATTGCTCGTGTTCTATCCTCGCATCAGGTACCAGTCCGCGAGGTTGTCCGCCTACGAACCACACCTTGCGATGTGGGAAGTTCGCTTCGACAGACCTCAGACTGTAAATCAGTTCAAGCGGGTCAATGTCCCTTTTTAGTATGTAAATGATGTCATTTAACTGTCTTTTTGGCATGTTTTTGTCCTCAAAAGGAAAGCCCTGCGGAACCGGCGCAGGGCTTTGTAATGGGAAGATGAATAGATAATCAAGGGTGGTTTGGTATTCATTGTCATCTATACACTTACTTAATATCACAGAATTGAGTCTCATTTAGTCTCAATTTTTGTTTATTGTCGATTAGATTCTTAATTAGGACTAATCAGATAGGCCGTGAAGTTTCCACCATTTAATATCTTCAGGCGAGTCTATGTCGCAGGTGTAATCATTTATGACTGTATAGTTTGTGTAGTCGATGATGTTGATTGGAGTTTTCTTAATCACCTGCCACAATTCCCAGGCGATCGGCTCGCGCTTAAATACATTGTAGTAGGTCGATAAGTTAATCACATCCGTTCTTGCTCTCAAAAAGAGGATATTGTCGACGACCTTAAATGCGAATGGCTCTGCCCAGCGTTTAGGGTAGTCGTTCTTGAACGGCGGAGCTGATGCAAAGAACTCAACAGAATTTGTCTCGGTCTTGACGATCTTCTGAATTGCTTCCGGTGAAAAGACCACATCACCAAACAGATAACAAACAGGTCTGGCGGTGAATATCGGGAACGCTGTACTGATCCAGGAGCCCTCCGATTCAGCTCGTTCTATGATCTCGATGCCGGTCATCTGTCGTGCAAACTTCAAAATCTGCTCATTATCCGATGAAACTGCTATATCTTTTACGCCATTATGCTGCAAAAGTCGAATAGTTCTAGCCAGTAACGGCTCGCCCGCTATCTTGGTCAGATGTCTCGGTGTTTTGAAGCCGTGTTGGCTACCGCCTGCCATAATTACATATTTCACGATTCTTCACCTCCGATCTTCATCTGAGATCCACAGCCCGGGCAAACCGGTTCTGAAAACTCAGCGTTTGTATTACATAAAGAGCAATGTCTGCCAGGATTGCTATAACCGTTTCCCTTGTTAGGAATCCACTCGCCTTGCGGTCTTTCATACTCTTTGCCGTTTGTCATAAACAATTTGTAAGGTTGTCCGTCTGTTCCGTATTCGATACGAGGTTCAACTGTCGGGGCATTGTCGATTAAGCCACAATTTGTGCAAGCCTCTTTTTTATCCCATTTTGATAATTTACAATAATAGCAATTATGTACACATTCATTTGCAAATTGTTTCTTCAAAGCCTCACGGCTGATTAAATCGTTATTCATTCCGCACCGCCTTTCATTCCGTCTTCAACACCCTTCCAAAAAGCATCAATTATTTCTTTCTTTTCTTCGTAGGTTATAAAGGTTTGATATGTCGGACTAATTTTAGGGTTAAAGAAAACGCGAATTTTATGCAAAAGTTTGTTCTTGCAAGGCTTTCGCCACTCATTCCACCTCTTACAGTGTCTAATAAATCTTTTCATTCCGCACCGCCTTTCAGAAATTCATCTAATTTATTAGTACAGTCCGCACAAAGTTCAAAAGTATGGTCACAATAATCATATCCACTCGGATTACCATAAAATAATTTTCTAAAGTGAAAAAAGTTTCTAACTTTTATGCCTTTTCTAAAATAACCTGCAACATTAGATAATCCATACTCAAATGGCTTTCCGCATCTATCACATACTATCTGTTCAAGTTTACTCATACCGCACCGCCTTTTCTTCTTTTCCGTCTTTTTATATCCTTTAACCAAGATACAAAGCCGAATATTATCAACATTAAAAACCACGCAATCCAACAAATTAAGCAAGCTGTTTTAGTGCAAATCATTTTTTTCCTCGCTTTCTCTAACTACCTCTAATTTCGCACCACACTCCATACAGAATTTCGGGTAATAATCGCCCTCAGTTTCGGTATGCGTTTCGCAAAAAGGACATACAAACGTATTATCGTCACCCTCGATGTGATACCAGTTGCCACGCTTGGGAATTAAGGAAATATCCACCAAACCGCTTTTCTTTTTGTCTTTGCCTTTGTTCACTGCTGTTTGATAACCGCACCTATAACCACGTTCATATTCTTCGCTATGCTTTTGTTTCTTAATTCCCATTCACTCACCCTCTTTCTTGTATGGTTCGGGTAATGGTTTCCAAGCAACAACTTCAATGGCTTTATCTATAATATCGTCGAAATTATTGCTATATTCTGCGAGAGTATCAGTACATAAGGTTGACCACCAATACCATTGACCATTGAAATATACGCCTGTTGCTGTGAATGGTTTGTCCTTGATTTCCTTGTAATATGGTTCGGGTTCGTGATTTATCCAAGTAATGTTTACAGGCTCTAAATCATTAGGCAATTTCTCGCTTACAGGAATCCACCTGTCTGCCTCTCGGCTAACTGTTCGTGGTCTTTCTTCATATGGTGTGCCGTTTGCTATGGCTCTCCATATTTTTTCAAAATGGTATGTCGGATAGTAATTAGGACTTGATTTTGCACCTTCAATAACATTTTCGGGTATATCAATTATCAGTTTCATTCTTCTTTCTCCTCTTCATCATCATTAGAGTAGTCGGCAAGCAGCACACAAGGAATATCCGCACCGAAAAATGCGTAAGTATCTAAATGCACCCCGTATACGCAACCGACAGTTCCAAGATCCGTTTTCTTTGTCATTACCTCTAAATCATCAGGAAACTTGGCTAACTTCTCTCGTACTTCTTTTACTGTCATATCACTTATCCTCGCTTTTCTTATATAGTTCAGGTAATGGTTTCCAAGCAACAACATTACCAAGATTGAGAACAAACATTCCGTCAACAAAACTATCCATAGCCACATCGCCATAGTCTGTTGATACAATGCAACGTCCCTCTTTATCAGGCAACTTTTCACTAACAAGAATCCACCTGTCTGCCTCTCGGCTAACTGTTCGTGGTCTTTCTTCATATGGTGTGCCGTTTGCTATGGCTCTCCATATTTTTTCAAAATGGTATGTCGGATAGTAATTAGGACTTGATTTTGCACCTTCAATAACATTTTCGGGTATATCAATTATCAGTTTCATTCTTCTTTCTCCTCTTCATCATCATTAGAGTAGTCGGCAAGCAGCACACAAGGAATATCCGCACCGAAAAATGCGTAAGTATCTAAATGCACCCCGTATACGCAACCGACAGTTCCAAGATCCGTTTTCTTTGTCATTACCTCTAAATCATCAGGAAACTTGGCTAACTTCTCTCGTACTTCTTTTACTGTCATATCACTTATCCTCGCTTTTCTTATATAGTTCAGGTAATGGTTTCCAAGCAACAACATTACCAAGATTGAGAACAAACATTCCGTCAACAAAACTATCCATAGCCACATCGCCATAGTCTGTTGATACAATGCAACGTCCCTCTTTATCAGGCAACTTTTCACTAACAAGAATCCACCTGTCTGCCTCTCGCCTTTCTTTAAGTTCCGTAAGCCACTCGGCCAACTGTTCGTGTTCTTCTGCACATTCAAGGCAATCAGAAATCTCTTTTCCTTTTGATGTTGTTGATGTTTCGCTTAACACATCTGAACGCTCCCTCAATTCTGTCGCTTTTTCTTCACAGTGTTTGATTGCTTCATCAAGTGTTGTTATCATTTCCTTCACCTCCGATAATCTCGCAGCCTATCAGGTCTGCTATGCCATAGTGGTCTTTTGTGATGTGTATATTGTTCATACCGGTGCAATTTACATCAAGATTCGAAATTACTTTGCCTGTTGTGAGAATAAGCATGGTTCCAAACGCTATTTGTTCGCTTCCTGTTATCGCGTCGTAAAACTCTTGGCCACACATCCGGCACTTATACTTCATTTTGTAGTCAGCCATCATGCACCTCCGATATTGCCTTCAACACGTCTTCCGTTGATATATCCGATAGCACTTTTGTTAACGTCTGCATTGACTTTCTAACGCTTTCCATTAAGCCGTCCAACGCTTCCGAAACGCCTTCAAGCATATTTGTTACGACTCCGCCGTCTAACAAGCTCTTGATTTCATCTATTCCGATCGCTCTCCAGAGATTCCAGTTACACTTCTTCATTCTTTGTCTGCAGACCGAATACGGAAGCCCGGTGAAGTCGTGCAAGAACTCTATATCTTTATTTCTGCTCATAAATATCCTCCTGTTAGATTGCTCCTAAGTCTTCGGGTAATTCTCATTTTAGTTTCTTCACCGCAGCGATCACACTTAAATATAAGATAAGCGCTACAATTTATTATGTCATCTTCATAAAGCATGACATCATAAACATGATCACATTTATTGTCCTTTTTCTTTTCTTCTTCGGATCTATAATCAGTTCCGCAATAATCACAAATCCCGCCGTTTATTGCTCGCCCACAATTTTTGCAAATCATCATGCACCTCCGAATACTCGTTTATAACATGGATTGTTCCATAACTCCGCCTGTCGCTGCCTGACCGCTTCACAGAGTTCCTTATCGTCTGCGTGGTTTTCCAGGAATCCGAGCAGTGCGTTCTGTTCCCAGATAAGGTCTTCTGCTGTCGTGCTCTTGCTCAGGCTGTTCGGGTTGTCCTTGTGGTGGATCATCGTCACCAGCTCCGAGTTGTAGATCCTCCTGGCTGTCTTCAGACAGTCCAGATTGAAGAGTTCATCTTCACCGTGTACAAGGTACTGTTCGAACTGTATGTTTTCCAAGAGCTCCGCCTTGTAGACCTTATTGACCGCACTTACCCACAACTTAGGCAGATTGTTCAGGAAGTATGTTCCTTGCCTGTTGTGCATCCTTGGGACCGGGAACCCGTTGTCGACTATCATCAAGTGATTGAATTGAATGATCTTGTCATCAGGCGCCTCCGAGATAGCCTTGCACATATTTCTGTATGCGTCCGGGTGAAGTTCGTCATCTGCGTCCAGGAAGGCTATGTAATCAGCTCCGACGTCTTCGATCGCGTGATATATGCCGATGTTCCTTGCAGCTGATACTCCGAAGCTTACCATTGTGCTTGTGTGGATGAAGTTATCGTGGTTCGGGTGATTGTCGACGATTTCGTGACTATTGTCTTCGCTGTGGTCGTCGATCAGTATTACTTCGAAATCACCCTTTATCGAATCTAAACACCGCTTTATCCACTTTTCGGCGTTTCTGTAGGGGATAATCAGGGCAATTCTCATGCTTTTCGCCCCCTGTTATTGTCTTTTGTGATCCAGCAGACCGCCACGATTGTCACGCAGATGATTGCTGTGATTATTACTGCATTATTCATATCTTTTCCTCCTGTTTTTAGATATATCCCTCGTACCTGAGTATAGGCACCATTTTCTCGAGCATCTTGTCGTGTATCCGGAACGCCTGTGCTCTGCTCACGTGTTCGAGCTTTGCTATGTCATTCCACTGTAAGTGATTAATGTACCTGTCTATGGCCACCGCCTTGTGGTCGGGATCTTCGAGCTGGTCTATGACGTTCCTGGTCTTTGTCAGTTCACTGGCTAGTGCCTTTTCTTCCGCTTCGACCTTGGCCTTGCGTTCCGAGTAATCGATCAGCGTGTCTTCGTGCCTGCTTCTTGATGCGTCCCGGTCCGTTGCTCCCGTTCCGTCGTTCTGGTAGTTGCCTACACCGGAACCGAGAAGATTGAGAAGGACTTCGAGCATCCGCTGATCCGAGGCGAGCTGCTTTGATTTGTGATAGGAACGATTAAGCCACTTCTTTGCCTCTTTACAGTCCTTTGTCATGGCTCCGCACCTCCGAATGGCTGCTCCGATTCTTTCCACTCCAGTCCGATGCCTTTTGCGAACTCTGTGGCCATGCTTGCCAGGAAGATCAGCTCGTGCGTTTTGTCGTAGTATCCGGGACGTGTCTTGCCCGTGTTGTCCGTTATCGTGACCGGTACCACGCCCACGTCGATCTTGTTCAGCTCGAGGATCTCGTCGATTGCTCTCCTGAAGCCTGCCCTGTAAGATTCTTCGCAGTAGATCTTCGGTGACTTGGGTTCTTCCATGTTCTTTATGTCTTCAACTCTTATAACTATCATTTTTCAATTCCTCCGAATAATGCCTTTATCTTTGTTGCCTGAGTGATGTTTGTAATGATGATGTCTTCGCCCTCGAGACTGAATACGAGTTTGTCTCCGGCGGGGATCTCGCAGCTGCAGTTCTTGATGATGGTTATGTTCTGAGCCGGAGTGAAGAGCTTAACGTCGACAACATTCTCAAAGTGCTTTATTAATCTGGTTGCATTTGCGATTCTCATTTCTTTTTATTGCCTCCGATTCTTGACTTGAAAAACTTGAAATATTCAATTACTTCCTCTAAGGTGTCGCATGGAGCTCCGCCACCTGATAAATCCTTTTTGTTGTCATAACCTACAGAAATAAAAGGTTGTCCGTCTCTTTCGTCGCCAGTTTTGTAGTTGCTTAAACCGAGCGTAAAGAATAATGTACTTCTGTAATAAGCTATGTAACTGTCGAACGCTCTGTGAAACCTTGTATCAGGGATAAAAGTAAGTCCTGTCTGTTCGCCTACATAAGATGCAATCTGCTTGAGTGACATTGTTCTCCAGTCCGGAATGGTCGATTCACTCATTATGTCGAAGATCGTCATCTGATAACTCACTTTTTCTCTCCTTTCAGGAATACTCTCGATTTGATGTAGCTCCTATTGTTCGCGATGCAGTATTCTGTCTTGTGCTTCGGGTCGATCAGGAGCGTCAGCTCTGTCTTTTCTTTAGGTTGGTCCATCTTCCAGTTCCTCCCATCTGATGCAGATCGTTGCCTTTTCTGCGTACCTCTTTACGACTCGGAGATCTACGACCTGGGCATCGTCGCCCCAGAAGCCTAAAGCTGTCATAATGTCCTTGATCTCTTTGACGTAGTTGTCGCAGTCAGGCTTTGTGTCTTTGTAACTCCCCCACTTCTTCCGCTCTTTCACATCGAAATAAAGGAATACTTCGAGCTTTATCGGCATAAATGAGGGTTTTTCGGGTCTGAATCGTGCCATTTTGAGCCCGATTACCCGACGGGTAATCTCCACCTCGCTCTTCCTGTAGTGGTGGATATAAGGAACTCGGCGGCCGTTCTGGATCTTGTACATGATCTTCTCGCCCTTTTCCTGAGCGGTTCCCTTCGGCATACCTTCTTCGAAGTGCAAATAAAACTCATTCTTCATAAGGCAATGCACCTCCGAGAAGCTTCGACTGCGTAGGAGCAGGCCCGAGGATCTTCGAACTGTCCTGAATACTTAAACCCAGAAGCGAATCGATGCGTGTCGTGGCTGCGTCCCTGAGTCTTTGTTCGTATGCTCTGCGGAACCTGTCAGCTGTAAAAGGATCGTTCGCCTGCATCGTCTTGATAGTTTCCTCAAACTCTCTGACAGTCTTGTACAGTGCCGGATAAGGCTCGAGCTTCTTATAAATGTCCTTCTTGCCACCGTACTCCCAGCCACCGCAGTCGCTTATGATCTCTCTAACGAACGGGAGTGCTCGCTCAGGTGCTATCTTTACCTGTTCGAGTGCCTTGTCGACCAGAATGTCCGTCAGGTTCTTGATGCACTTCGGCGGGTAGTCGTTCCGGGCAATGTATTCCTTGACGATCGAAATGAACTGCTCGTCAGTAGTGTTCTTGAAAGCGGAATACCAGAGCTCGACCTGCATTTTGTCCTTTGTGTCAAACTGCCAGCCGATATAACACTTCTTCAGCATTTCCATTCCGCTCATAAATGCTTTTGCTGCCAACATTGTTTACTCCTTTAAAATAGAAACTTTCTGTAGTTCTCTTCGACCGCCTCGTCGATCTTCGTCTGTACTGCGTCCTTCTCTACCACCGTGTTCCAGCGCTCCTGGTGGATGTAGGTTGTCGGGTTTGGAATGTACTGGCCGTTATCCTTAGTCCACTGCGCCGACTGTTTTTGCGTATCCAGGGCGCTCATAATCGTCGGGAATACTTCTTTTAACTTCGGAATGTTCTTGAACGCCCGCATCGATCCTTTTTTGTCGACCTTCTTCGGGTAAGCTTCCCAGAACTCTAAAAACATCTTTTCGGAATCAGTAAGGACCTGAGCATCACCTAACGGAATGATTTGAGAAACAACCATATTGTTATTACTCTTACTCTTACTCTTACTCTTACTCTTACTCTTACTCTCGTTATCATTTGTAACGGTGTCCGTTACGTTTTGTAACGTGGGTGTTACATTTTGTAACGTTTTCTGTTTTTCTCTGTATCTCCTGACGCGTCTTGCGCCGTCTGTATCAGATGCAGAATCAATCATTTTGATAACTTTTGGTATGATTATGGTGCCGTTTTCATCGATTTTTACGAGACCATATTCTGTAAGAGTTTTCATCGCCAACTCGACAAGTTCCTGCGGTGTATCTGTAACTGATGCGAGCATTGCGTTGTTGTATGGAATATCCTCCGAGAAACGCAGCTCGCCGTTATGGTCAACTGACTCGGCCATAAGTTCCAGATAAAACAGTGCTATCGAGTGGCCGTCTGGTAACGATTTGATAAAGGTGATGTCGTGACGCTTAAAGAAGTCCTTCTGGAGCTTTAACCAGTAGTATCTTCTTTCAGCCATCTTCTTCACCTCCGAAAAGTATTTCTGTGTTCCGGATCTTCTCACCCTCGAACGCATCGAATGAGTAAGTGACCTTCACACCCTGCTTCATAATGTCGACGTTTTCCACGTCCTTGCCTCCGAACGATACCGTCATCGAGTAGAAGTCACTGTCCTGAATGGGTTCCGAGTCGTGCGTCTCGATGAAGATCTCGCAGGTCATAGGCTTGTCACTGTACTGTCGCAGCGCCCTGGCGATCCTCTCGCAAGCTGCGGATACTTCTGCCTTAATTATCTTGTCCTTCATAAGCCGGTCCTCCGATAAGCTGTACGCCTTTGAGTGCATGTGTGATCTGTACGATCGATTCTTTTACCGGGAGCGGGTTGCCTCCGATGCGAATTACTGTTTTTGCACCCTTTTCCCCATAGGTTTCATAGTATTTAGAGCCCTTTTTGATTTCCTGAATCGCTTCAATCTCGTAAACGTTCAAGAGGATGCGCTCATTTCCCAGGACTCCGTGGAGTTGGATAAACATATCAGGCGACCTCCGACTTCTTCAGGAACGAATAGACCGCAACGTGCGAGCTGGAGCCGTCCCTGTTCTTGACCTTCTTGGTGTCGGTCTTGATCTTGTATCCTGCGTTGCGCAGGTCGGAGATCCTTGACGCCAGTCTCATAATGCCGAGCTTGTACGCTCTTTTTGCGTCGATGCTGCCGTGCTCTTCGATGTAGTTGAGAATCTTTTCACACTGTGTCATTTTTCATCTTCCTTTCTGTATGGTATTTGCATGTGCTTGTCTTCCGGACGGGCTTAAACCTCTTTACTTCCAGGGTGCAGACCCCGTCGCTTTGAAAGAACTTCTTTTTGTCGTTGAATGACTGGCATGTTTCGCAGGTCTTATCCATAAGCCTTACCAGTCCTGTGAGTAATCGACGTCTTTGCCGATCGTTCCGTCTGCGATCTCCGTGACCTTGATAACTTTTTTGTTATCAGACAGAGCCTTGTTCTCGAGCTCCAGAATGTTGTTACGATCAGCCAGGCGCTTGAACTGCGGGATCGCTATTAAAAGGTCCGTTGTTATTCCGAGTAAGAAGCCAAGCGCCAGAGCTCCTACCACATAGATCAGTGTTAATAAGTTCATGTATCATCTTCCTTTCATCAGCTGTTACTGTATGTGTGTAGCGGTGTACCAGATAAACGCTTCCGTAGTGGGTATTGAATGATGCAACCTCGCTGTGGTTCGGTTTGTATAGATCCCAATGCCTGCCTTTTACGGCGCTTCCGGTATCTTCCGCGATGTAGATTTTCCCGTCGATCATGAACTCCGTCCCGAATCTGAAAAATTTCGGATCTATCGCGCACGTCGTTGCTTCTTTCCAGTCCTCCGAGTAATGTGTCTTCACTCCGCTTGCGGTGTAGCCTGTTGAGGGCCAGCAGCATTTACTACAGTCGCAGTATGCTGTGATGTAACCTTCGCAGAGGTACTCGGTGACGATTACTTCATAATCAAAGTCAAAGCCGTACATTATGTTTTGGAACTCTGACCATCTTTGAAGTCTTATGTTGTCCGGTCTGGGTTTCGGTGTTGGTGTGGATGTCGGTGTCGGTAATGGTTTAATCAGATCCTCGGCTGTAAAAGGTTCAACTTCCGGGTGATGATTTGCGACCATTTCCGGGATCAACAGGAGCGCACTGTGTAAGGCTACGATTGCAATAAGCATCAGCCTGTTCAGTGCTGTTATGGTTTTCTTGTTCATCTGAGGTAATAAACGACCGTTACGGTCTTCTGCCGCTTCATATGCGGGTTAAGGAGATAAAGGTCTTCACCTACCACATATCCGGTAGTCCTTCTCAGGTGGTCCCTTGTGCAGTGGAATCTTTCCATAGCTGCTTCGGCCATGAAGTCCTTATGTGTCTGAAGCGGAAATACTAAGTATGTCTTACGTCCTGCCTTAAATTCTTCGAACTGTGCCTTTTTCATTTCGATTGCCTTTCTGACTGTAAGTCTTGTCTGTTTGAATACTCTTTGAGCATTTCCCACTCTCTGTCTGTAAATCCCTCTTTGAGTGCCTTATGGACGTATGACTTCGAGCGGTTGATTACCTTGCCGATCTCTTCCACGCTTTTAAATGCCTGATACATTCGCGGAAAGCGCACCGCGCCCGGTGAACAGCATTTCATGTCTTGCGCGGTTTGCTTTTTGAAACCGCAGGGACAAAAAAATAGGCGTCCACTTCGTTGTCCGGAATCTCGAGTGCTCTTATAGCTTTGATGATGCTAGAGCCCTTCCAGTCCCTTCCGGTGCTCAAATACTTGCTCAGTGTCGGTTCAGAAATACCTATAGCCTGCGCGAACTTCCTCTGATCTCCGAACTTCTCAATGATTCGAGCCTTCAACTTGTCCGTCTGATATGCCATTGTTTTCCTCCTTTCTTTGGTTTCTGTTTTGCAACTGACTTAATCTTACCATACAGTTTCTATTTTGCAACCCCTATTTTTCCTTTTTGCAACTGTAATTTGTTTGTAATATAATCAGGCTGAAAGGTGGGTGATAATATGGAACTTATTAAAGATAGAATTGCGGAAGCATTGAGCGTCCGTGATATGTTACCGATCGACCTGGCTCGCAGAGCTGGGATAGATAAAGGTTCTATCTCTAAATACTTAAAGGGTGATGTTTTACCAAAGCAGAGCAGAATTGCTGCAATGGCCACCGTGCTCAACGTCTCCCCTGCTTGGCTTATGGGTTATAACGTGCCTATGGAAAAGGAAGAGATAGACCTCAACAAACTGAACGATACAAACCTAGTTAGATTAAAAGCGTACTATGACGCACTGATTGACTCGCAGAATGGCAACACCTAAGTGGAACAAAGACAGGAAGCTCTGGATTATCCAGGCAAAGCGGAACGGCATCCGCAAGACCTTTTACTCTTCGAAGCCCGGACAGAAGGGCAAGCGTGAGGTCATGCAAAAATACGATGACTGGTTAGAGTTTGGCGGAATAGATAATATCAGCGTCCGGAAGTGCGTAGAGCTGTACCTTGCCGACATAGAATCGAGATTAGGTAAGAAGGACACCTACAGGGTGACAGAGCTGTATTCGCGTCTGTACGTCCTCCCTGCGCTCGGCAAGAGTAAAATGAATAATCTTACCCTCCGAGACTGGCACAGCGTCCTGAACAACGCCAGAGCCCAAAAAGACCATAGCAAGCCTCTATCATATAAAACGATGACACATATAAGAGGCGTTTTGGTCGGTTTACATAAGTTTGCTTATGAAAATTACTACTGCGACCAGTGGCGGGGATCTCTGTATATACCACAGGGCCATGAAAAACACGAGCGTCAGATCCTCCAGCCTAAAGACATCAAGCAGCTGTTCGATGTAACTGATAACTGGTACGGGAACCTTTTCAAAGTAATGCTGCTCACAGGCTTGCGCCCTGGCGAAGCGATCGGTCTGCAGAATGATGATGTCGACCTGAAAAACGGCCTGTTATACGTCAGACGTGCGATCAATGACGAAGGGACCATCACATCCGGAAAGAACAAGAACGCTCGCAGAATCGTTCCGCTGCCTCCGATAGCCTCCGAGCTGATCCGGGAGACAATATCGCGGAATCGTGATGCGAATTTCGGTACCGAGTGGATATTCTGTAATTACTACGGGAACCCTGCGAGTCAGGACAGTGTAAGAAAACAATGGAATAAGTTAGGACTTCCCGGAACGCTTTACAGCCTCCGACATACCTTCGTGTCGATCGTCAGCTCGCAGACGCATCTTGCTGAAGGAACCTTGAAGCACCTGATCGGACATAGTAAGGATATGGATACGTTCGGGACATATAAGCATCAGGTCGACGGCGAGCTCGAGCAAGCAGCCGGCGTAATCAACCTGACTTTTGAGCGTTTGAAGGACGCAAAATGATAAAAGTACACAATGCGGTACACACTAGCAATAGTAAAAGCCCCGAGAGGTAGAGTTCTCGGGGCTTTTAACTGGTGGGGCTGGTGGGACTTGAA
>Ga0265299_10004224_pt1 | contig 13687 bp, 21 predicted proteins | sample AusTroGonzalo_MG_4_FD_193485 | JGI IMG/M metagenome (GOLD analysis project Ga0265299, IMG submission 193485) | Bovine rumen microbial communities from tropical cattle in Woodstock, Queensland, Australia - Gonzalo_02 | ecosystem: Host-associated > Mammals > Digestive system > Stomach > Rumen ...
AAAATTTTTTTCAGTCCATTCCCTCGGCACTCGCTTCGCTCGGCGTGTTTGCTTCCCCATGGGTCGCAAACCCCCGCAAGGGGCGGTTACGTTCCCCATTCCCCGTTCCCCAAAAATTGGGGACAGACCCCACGATAGCCAATAAAATCAAGGGTTTGCGGGGTTTTGGCGGCCGCGTGAAGGGTGGAGAGGGGGCTGGCGTTGGAGGTGGAGAAGGGTTGGCTCTGGGGGAGGTTTGGGGTGGAGGATGGAAGGCGGGGGAGAAAAAAAATTTAAATTCCCCCTTGACACCCCCTTGCGCGGTTGACGCGAAATAGTGTATAATTGCGTTGTCTTTGGGAGGATTGTAGACTCGCGAGTGCGGGTCGGCTTTCCGAGGACCTCGTGAGAACGAGCGTAGAAATGAGTCAGTCTGGGAACTGAACATCGAAGCGCGAAGCTCGAGCGGGAAAACAAACTCATCGGACTGGGTTCCGAGAAAGTAGGTAAAGATGAAGAAACTCATGATTGCTGCGGTGGCTTCCATGGCCGCTGTAGGTGCATTCGCAATTGAGTCTGCGAATGTGGTCGGCTATAACAATACTGCCGCGCGTGCGGATTTGAACTGGTATGCGCCTGTCTTCAGGTCGATTGGTTACAACACCACCGACATTCAGGACATTGATCTCAGCGATGGCGGCGCAGGCATGGTCGGCTGGGGCGACTCGATGCAGATCGTAGGACCGCTCGGCAATGCGAGCGAGAACTATGCCTATTGGGATCCGTCGATGGACCCTGCAGGAGTGGCAACGACCTGCTACTGGGGCGATGACGCTTGCAATGCTGTGGCAATTTCGTTTGATGAAGGTGATGGCATTGCTATCGATAATGCGAACGCCTTGACATTCGATATTGTTAACGCCGGACAGGTGGCAACGAACGATGTCTCGTTTGCCGCTCGGGCAGATCTCAATTGGTCTGGTAATCCTTTTCCAGTGGTGATCGACATTCAGGCCATCAGCCTCGATGATGGTGGCACTGGTATGGTCGGCTGGGGCGACTCCATGCAGATCGTAGGACCGCTCGGCAATGCGAGCGAGAACTATGCCTATTGGGATCCGTCGATGGACCCTGCAGGAGCGGCAACGACCTGCTACTGGGGTAATGATGTCTGCGAACCTGTAACACGGGCGTTTGAACCGGGCGAGGGGTTTGCTGTTGACAACGCAAATGGACTTGATTTCAACATCAAGATTGCTTGCCCCTACTGATTTCTATGCCTTGCACAGTGTAAGGCGAGAAACTAAAAGGAAAGAAAAACATGAAGAAACTACTCATTCTCGCGGCAGTCACAATGATTGTTGCAGTTAGTCATGCGGCGGCAGTCGGTTGGACGATTGCTGGCGCCACTGCATATGCCGGTGGCAAATATGATGTGTTTGTCATTGGGCAGAAAGGTGTAACTGGTGCAGACCAGATTGCGGCTCTCGTTGAGGCTGACCAGTCTGTTAGCGCGTATGCCTTCTACGAGGGTGGCACTGTCACCAGCACTGGTTCTGCCACTTTGGCGAACTCAGCCTCTGGAAAGTCGATCACCTACAGCGGCAGCGGAACAGATACATATCAGGCATTTGCGATTCTGTGGACAGACGACGGCAAGAAAGCCTCTTATACATCCACAGCATCGATTTCAATGGCTAACAATTCAACAGCGAAGACATTCCTGTTCGGCAATCAGGCGACGAACCTGGCGAACAACCAGTTCACAGTCAACGTGCCGGAGCCGACCTCTGGTCTCCTCATGCTCCTCGGCATGGCTGGCCTTGCTCTGAAGCGCCGTCGCGCGTAATAGTGGATTGCTAAGGGTCGGCAACGGCTCTTAGTTTCCAAAACAAGACGAAAAGCCCGTCCGCACTGCGCGGGCGGGCTTTTTGACAAAACGGAAGGGAAAATGGTAAACTACACGGCGTAAGGGAAATTGAAACAATGGCTACGCTGTCGCTTTTCTACGGTATTCTCATCACGATGCGACCCGAAGAGGGTGCGCGTCACAAGAAGCCGCATCTGCATGCCAGACATGCCGGTCGTCAGGCGTCTTTTGACATCGCTACTGGTGAGCGTCTTGCCGGAGAAATGGATGGCGACGACGAAGCCAAGGTGAGGGCATGGATCAGCATCCATCGCGAAGACCTCTTTGCGAATTGGGAATTGCTGATGACCGAGGGCAAATTCTTCAAAATTGATCCTCTTCGTTGAGATTGAAGATGGAAACGATACACGATATTGTCGCAGCCAAGCCGCTTGACGGCTACAAGGTCGATGTCGAGTTCGACACCGGCGAACGCGGCGTTTTCGACTGTACGCGCTATCTCGACAAGCCCTACTGGAAGCGGCTCAACGACAAGGATTTCTTTAGGCAGGTGTTTGTCGGCTACGGCACTCTCGTGTGGCCGGATGAGATCGACATCGGTCCTGAAGATATTTGGGAATTCGCCCAGCGCTATTGATTTCTTTTGCGCCGCTCGGTTTCAAGGAGCGGCAATGATAGCACCAAACAAAGACAGCAAACAGGAGAAGAAGAGACCGAGGGCAAAGACGCCTGTTGGAAGGTTTGTTTTGTGGGGTGTCGTTGCACTGCTTGCTGCCGGGGTAGCAGCGGTGCTCGCCCTGTCGCTTTTGCACAACGATCCAGAGCCGCAGGAAGACAATGCCGGCAAGCAAGGCAAGACCACCGAGACGAGGCCGCCAAAGAAAATCCCTCCCGCCGTGAACAAGCCGGCGACAGACAAGCCCGAAAAGCCGGAGAAGCCGCCGTTTGTTAAGCGCCCCGGCGCAATGCAGCTTCCGGACGGGCGCGTCCTCACTTTCAAGCCGCCGAAGGAAGGAGAGTTCCGGATTGTCCACTCGCACGGCTCGACCTACAAGTGCGACCATCTCGGCAATTGGGTGGACGTGACGCCGAAGCCGGTGTTCGACAACTCGTTCGAGGAAACGCTTGTCGGCCTTGCCACGACCGGCAACTTCATCCCCGGCATGCTGATGGGCATTGACTATGACGACGCCATAAGGATGCTCACCAAGCCCGTTGTCGTCAACCCGGACGACCCTGAAGACGTCGTTAAGAAGAAGGAGGCCGTGGCCGCCGCCAAGGAAGCCATACTCGACTACATGAAGGACGGCGCGTCGCTTGACGAGTTTGTCATGGAAATGCGCAAGCAGACTGTCAAGGAGCGCTTTGTCCGCGGCGCGGCATTGAAGGAGATCGTCGCCAGCCTGAAGGAAGGCCGCGCGCAGGACGCGGCCGACATGCGCGACGCGGCGAACAAGATGCTTGAAAAGGACGGCGCACCGGCGCTGAAGATCCCGGCCCATTTGGAAAACGCAATCGAGGAGAACAAATGAAGAAGTTGTTGGCATTTGCAGTTGTCGCCGTCGCTTTTTGCGCGGCAGGCGAAGAAGAATACATCAGCCCCATAACAGGGAAGCCCGTCCCGACCGACGGGAAGTTCACCATTGAGCAATACAAGGAGCGCGACGAGCGCGTTCTCAAGAAGACGGGTGGGTTCATCGACGTGGAGGCCAGGGGTGTGTCCGTCGCAGTCCTGGACGGGCGGCAGAAGCCGGGCGGCGCGGCCGTGCAGTTCGCGGATGTCTTCGGCCCTCTGTCAAAGACGAACGTCAAGGCGGAACGCGCCCCACTCGGCGCCGGAACGAACGCCGTCGACGCCGCGCTGTCATTTCTCAAGGCGCAGAACGCCGCCTATGCCATCGCCATCGTGGAAGATGCGGCGCTTTGCGGCCTGACGGTCATGCCGGAAGACCGGATCGCCGTCGTAAACGCTACGCGATTCAAGGACGGCGGTGGCGATGTGCTGAAGCCGGAGGTGCGCATTCACAAGGAGATATGGCGGGCGATGGGCTTTGTGTCGGGCATTGGCTATGCGCCATTCCCGAACGACGTCTTGCAGCCCGTGTTTTCGGTGAAGGCACTCGACGGCCTCGAATATCAGGTGATGCAGCCGATGAACTTCCAGAAGATGTATTCGACGCTCTCGAAGTTTGGGGTAACGCGCAACCGCCGCGTTCCCTATCGGGTGGCGGTGCAGGAGGGCTGGGCGCCGCAGCCCACCAACGACTACCAGAAGGCCGTGTGGGACGAGGTCCACGCCGTGCCCGCGACGCCGATGAAGATCGAATTTGATCCGAAGAAGGGCCGGTAACTTCTACAGAAGGGTCTGACCCTTCTGTAGAAGCTTGTGCTATGAAATACACCTACGCTTACAAGGACAGCGAGGGGAAGCGGCACGAGGAGTCGATGGATGCCGCTTCCCGTGAAGCCGTTTTCGAGGCGTTGAGGGCGAGGGGCATACGGCCGATCAAGGTCGTTGCGGCCGACGGGTCCAAGGCGAACGGCGAGGTGAGGGGCGTAAAAAAGCGTGTCGCCGCTGCGATTGTCGTGCTTGCCGCAGTGGTCGTCGGGGCTGTCGCCTACTTTGTCGGCGCTCGCTCGACCGATTCCGGCGAAGCGCCGCTTTTTGAGGCCGAGCAGACGAGACGCCAGGTCATTGGCGACACGGCGGTGGTCGACAAGGGCATTTTGACCGGCTGGAGCGAGGTCTTTCCCGAAGAGGGCGAGCGGTTTTTCGCAAGCTTTGCGATCCCAGGGGTAAAGGCAGGGCAGCGCAACACTACCGTCGAGGAGCTGAACGCCGCGCTTGGGCGCAAGGTTGCGGCGTCGCCCGACGACGGCATGGAGGCGCGGCAGATCAAGTCGATGGTGGAGGGCATGAAGGCCGAGGCCCGCGCCTACATCGCCGCCGGCGGAACGATTGTCGAGTACGGCAAACGCCTCACCGAGCGCCAGGACGCCGAAATCGCAATTTACGAGCGGGCGAAGGCTGACTTCGAGGCGGCGAAGAAGACGAAGTCCGACGACGATCTCGTCGCCTATTGGGAATCGCTCAACGACCAGCTCCGCAACCTCGGCATCAAGCTCCTGCCGCTTGAGTAGCATTATTCGCTTGGATTGGTGATTGTGCGGAGGCCGAGGCGACAATCCCCAATCCCAAAGAGCAGGAGTAGGGGTCAAGCGGCAACCATGTGTTGCTCGTGCTTGAACCTGCCGAGAGGATTTGGTATCATACAGGCATGATTCTTTTTCATGGCAGCAATCAAGTTGTGGAATCGCCGTGTCTCATGCCCAAGGCCAGAGCCCTGGACTTTGGTCAGGCCTTTTATCTTACGACTGATTTTTCACAAGCCGCGAAATGGGCCAAGACTGCCGTGCTACGCCGTGGAGAGGGTGTGGCGACTGTTTCGTCATATTCAATTGACGAAGCCATGCTTGCCAAGTTGCAGTGGCTGAAGTTCGACGGCCCTACCGCTGAATGGCTGCGTTTTGTAAGCCGGAACCGCATCGAGGACAAGGACGACTCCGATGCAGATGTCGTTTCCGGGCCTGTCGCGAACGACAACACGATGCCAGTTCTTAATTTGTTCTTTAAAGGTGCGTATACGGAGAGCGAGGCGCTGCAGCGGCTTTTGCCACAGCGCTTGCGCGATCAATTCGCATTCAAGACTGAGTTGGCAATATCATGCCTGTCGTTCAAGGAGGCCGTTGCCGTATGAAAAAGACGGATGCCGAGATACTTGACTACTATGACGAGGAAGTAGTGAAGCGCATTGTCGAGAAGTACGCCTTCCCCGAGAAAGAGGCCCTTGAGCTTTTCCTCAACTCTGAAACATATCGTATGCTTGCCAATCCCGACATGGCCATGTGGGAATTTGGCCCAAGCGGAATCTTTGAGATGTGGGAGACGGAGCGTATTACTGGGTCGCCGCGGCGCTCAGTGTATATGAGGACGGCCTGACATGAGCAGGGAATTCAAATTTTTCATCTATCTTCTCGAGCGCTATGCCGAAAGCAGAGGCGTGACGGCAGATGTCATGCTCAATCGCCTGAAGGCCAATGGATTGCTGGACTATGCCATTGGCATGTACGAGCTATACCATGTGGAAAGCATCGAGAACGCCTTTGCCGATCTCGACAGTAAACTTGCCCCGAGATAATAAGAGCATCAATCCCTCCGCCGCATCTACCTCCGCACAATCGCCAATCCCAAAGAGCAGGAGTGAGGGTTAGCCACTTCACGAGCCCTAGCCGGCTTTTTGACAAAGCGTAAGGGGAAATGGTAAACTACACGGCGTAAGGGAAATAATTCGCAGGGTAAAACAATGGGAATTCAAGCAGTCATATATCAAGACGAGAGCGGCGCTTACTGCGCCGAAGTTCCCGCATTCCCTGGATGTCATTCGTGTGGCGACACATACGAAGAGGCGCTTGCCAACATCCGTGAGGCGGCAGAACTCTGGCTTGAATGTGTGAATGAAGAAGTCAAGGATGCTCCTGCGGGAGCGCGTCTTCAGCGAGTCGCATTGTGAAGCCCCTTACTGCACAGCAGATAATTGCTCTCCTTGAGGAGCGCGGGTGGTATGAAGACCGGCAAAAAGGAAGCCACAAAATCTTCAAGAACTGGAGTGACCCACTAAAGCACACGGTCGTGCCGTTCCACAAAGGCAAGACGCTTCCTCCCGGTACGCAGAGGGCAATCATGCGGGACGCGGGCATAACGCCTGACGATCTTTGATTGCCGCATTAGCCTGCGCACAATCGCCAATCCCAAAGAGCAGGAGTAGAGGGCAAGGTCTTGTCAAACTGCGCAAAGCTGCGCCGCTATGTCGTTCATGGCGAGGCAGTTTTGCCTAAAACGATGCGCAGCGGCGCGGTTGTGCTTCATGTCGAGCGAGGAAATTCCAGGGGTGTCGCGAAAGCACGAGAGAATTAGCAACCGCCCAGCGGCAATTTCTCGGCTGTCTTCGGCTGATGGGTCGTAGCGCGCTGGCAGGGTATATGGCAAAAGCTTTATGAAGCGAGCTCGGGGTTCGGCCTTGAGTCGGCGCAGCGCCTCTTTCTCGCCAGGCGAGATGAAACCCGACACCGGCACCATGCCGTGTCGCGCCTTCTCGATGATCTCCTCAATGGCGGCGGCATGCTCGGCGACAGTCTTCTTGAGGGTGAGCCGCACATGAAACAAAAATGGCGAGCCGAGCAGTGGCAGCGCGCCAATCCCGTCAAAGCTCAATGGCGCAAGCGGCGCGAGGCGACGCGCCTTTATCGCGCGGTGGCAGAGAAAGAGGTCGGGGTGGCGAAGTTTCCAGAGCGCCCGCGCCGGGTTGAGCTTTATGTAGTGGCGAATGGCCTTTAGTTGGCGGGCGTCAAACGACAACTCGATATAGCAGTCACGAGCGAAGACGACGGAACGGACGGGGGCTCGCGCCCCCGCACCCCCGACAATCGCACCAAAGTGAAGCCCTTTTTCAACAGTAAGCCCGCCAGCCGCGGCTACGACATTGGCGGCTTCTACACTGGCCTTTAAAAGCCCCGCCATCTCGGCGGCGCGCTGCTCGGCCAACTTAGCGGGGGCGAGAGTCGCCAGCGATGGTGGCGTCGCTGGGGGTGCGGGGGCGTTGGTCGCGGCGCTCGATGGCTGAGTCGCCAATGCCAGCGGTGTCACTGGGGGTGCGGGGGCGCGAGCCCCCGTCCGTTCCAAACCCCTAGCGACGGCCATTTCAACCGCGTCAGCGACACGATGGGCGATAAAGAGCGGGCCAATTGACTTGTCGTAGTCGTAGTTGACGATGAGCAGAAAATGAAGGTGGTCTGGCATTATCACATAATCGCTAACTGTCACCGCTGGCCAAACGCGATGCACCGCCCTCAGCGCGGCTCTCACCAGCTCGCCTATGTCTGAAAGTTCTGGGCGACCACCCTCCGCGACCAGGCGAGAGAAAACAGCTCGCCGCTCGGCGCTCGCGAGCGTCACAAAGAAAAACTGCAGTCCGCCTTTTGCGTAGTCAAGTCTCATCGGGGCATATTATACCACCTTGAGCCAAACTTCGCTTGTCCCTTACTCCTGCTTGGCGCGACAGAAATCTAGCGAGAGCACTCAGTTTGTGCCAATATTATCAAATCTTCATCTGTTGGCAAAAGTCCGACGGCTGCATGATTTCCAGTCCGCGAAACCCATTGAGTGCAAGCAGGTCGTCATCTCCGCTGCAAATTACTTTCGCCTTCCCTCCAAGCGCACAGGCGATGATGGCATCGTCATCCGGATCGCGGCAGACAGTTTCTCCAAGCGCCACAGGGCGCACAATGACCAACTTGCTTTCAAGAATGGATAATGGGCGTCGATAGTTCACGGATGGGAACTGTGCATGCAATCTCTCGGCAACCTCACGATATTCTCGCAAGACAGCTCTTGACGCCACTAGTTCAACCTTCTTCGCAAACGTAGCGCGCACTATCTTCAACGGCATTCCCCCAAAGAAGATTGCGCTGATGACAACATTTGTGTCAAGAACCGCCCTCACCGACGCCGCCTCCGAGCACGCCGAGCTTTGCGCACCTCAGCAATTGCATTGGCAACGTCCACAGGCATCATTCCGGCAGCCTTCGCCTGGCAGCGAGCCTCTTCAAAAGCATCCTCAAATTCGGCAACAATCTCTTCTTCCGTTGGCGTCCTAAGGGGCTGCATGATTATCGAACCCTTATACGCAAGGACAGTAAACGCCGTGCCGCTCTGCCAGCCATATATCTTGCGCAGCGCTTCAGGTAGAACGACCTGTCCTTTAGAAGACATCTTGGTTGTCATCACATTTGTCATGCTGATCCTTTCTTACTTGTAAGACACATGAATTGTATCAAAGTTCTTACCAGTAAGTCAATGGGCGACTTTGCGGCAAAACTCGCAAGACCTCGCCTAACCCCTACTCCTGCTCTTTGGGATTGGCGATTGTGCGGAGGCCAATGCGGCGGAGGGCTTCGTTCTTCGACTCCCAGGCGTCGGGTGAGGACTCTTTCTCGAGCTCGCGGCGGGTGCGCTCGTAGATCTGCATCTCCTGCGCCGTGCGCTCGTTGAGCCGCCGCCAGAACGAGCGCGGCGTCCCGTTGCCGTTGGCGAGATAGTAGCGCATCTCCTCGCGGATGCCGTTGACGATCTGCTTGAGCTCCCTCAGCTCCCTCTCCTCGCCCGCGTCAATCGCGATGTCGCGCTCGGCGGAAAGCTCGTCCTTCGCGTAGTCCGCAAACGCCGTCTCCATAGTCGCGTCCAGGAGCCGCGGATTCGCGCCCTTGGCGCACATCAGCTTCCCTGGCTGCGCGAAGACCGCGAGCATCTGGTCGCCCGTGCGCGGCAGAATGGCCGCGAAGTCGCCGCGTTCCAGCCCCTCCATGATCGCCGGGTCGCCGTAGATCTGGTGGCGCGGCGAAACCGCCGCGGGATTCGCCGCGAGCGCCGCGCCAGTGCGCGTTCCCTGGAAGTAGGCGACTCCGCCTACGACCGCCGCGGCGAGAACAACGATGACGGCCACGACGCGCCCCCTGACGCCCCTCACCTCGCCGTTCGCCTTCGAGCCGTCCGCGGCGACAACCTTGATCGCCTTGATTCCCTTCGCCCGCAGCGCCGCGAACACGGCTTCGCGAGAAGAGGCATCCATCGACTCCTCGTGCCGCGCCCCGTCGCTCGTCTTGTATGCGTAGGTGTATTTCATCGCACCCCCTTGCGAGCCGTTCGAGAATGTGCTACAATACCTACCGATCTCCTCCTTATGGCGGGGGTCACCGGGATGCGGGGAAAGGACTCCGCGTGAGTGGCAGGATTCTCGTCCCGCCACTTTATTATTGTGGGCAGTCGCCTGTCACGCGCATGCTTCACGAGGTGTTTGAGACTGGCATTGGGCGAAACGTGGAGTTCGCAAACGCCGTCAGGCCTTCGCGCTACCGACTGTTTCAACTGGCCGATCTCATTTGCACATTGCATCTTATCGAACTCAAACTCCGTGCCGGTGTCAAGTTGTCGCGCTCTGAAAATCAGTTTTTCGGCGGGCCGCAAATGTTTCGTCACAACATCCTTCGCTACATAAAGGCAAAAGAGGTCTGACACTCGACCCGCCGGCAGGTCACTTCTCCGTCTTCTTTTCCTCGGGCTTGATCTTGATGGGCTCGGTCGGCATGGCGTGGACCTTGTCCCAGATCGCCTTCTGCACGTCGTTCGTCGGCGCGGGCGCCCAGCCTTCTTCGCAGGCACGGATATATGTCACTTCCTCCCACGGTGTCACGCCGATGTCGACAAGATGGTTTTCAAATCGAGCCAAGATATCGAACGGAAGCTCCAACTGTAACTGATCAAGTGCAGCTATGTCTCGTGCATCCATAAGGTCACCACCGCCTGTCGATCCGCCCGCGCCGCATACATAGGCGAATGCCCGTGCGGCTTCTTTGGCAAGGCGCTGCTTAAACAAAGAATCGTCGACAACTCCCTCTTTGAGGGTTCTTGCATTTATCACCGCCCAATGCTGCTCAGGCGCGAAAAGCATTGGAACATCGCAGTCATCTCGCCAAACGATGAACACTGCGGCATTTGCCTTCTTTGCCGCCATCACATCGGCAAGGCCTTTTTTCGGAAGTTCGCCGACCGTTTCGTTCCTGACGGACACGTGGATTGCCTTTTCAAGCAATGCGGCAAGTTCATTTAGCGCATTCACGGGGATTCGGTCTCCTGCGGCGTTAAGAAACGCCACGCTGCCTTTTTGCACACCTGGTCGCCTGACCATTCCCCCCGTTTTCTTGGCATGCACCCTATCGAGCACAGCTCTCTTGCTTGGCAACGTCCCCTCGACCTCATTGCCCTTTGTCGGTGCATTCTCGCCAAAGCAGACGAGTGCCCCGACAATAAACAGCCCAACATAGATGTATCTCATTTCGCCGTTCCTCCCTTTTCTCGCTTGAACTTGTTGAGAATCATTCTTGGCATGCGAATAGGCGACAATCCCTTTTGCGAGAGCATCACATTTGCAGCATTTACAAAATCGCGAACCTCGTCCTCCGAATGATCACCGGATGACCTGATTTGGGAAATCTCCTCTTCAAGCATGCTTTTATATTCGAAAAGCTTGCGCATATCGCGACGCGTATCCGTCATGATTTTGGCGATGTCTTCTCCCCTGTTCATCGCCTCGTAAAGATCCTGTTTCGCGGCTATCACGCCTTCCTTAAGTCGCCGCGAATATTCGTCATCGTCGTTGGACACCGTAATCTTGTTTGTGAGCGAATTGTTGAAATCGACAATAAACTTCTCGCCATACTCGATATCGCCCACCACAATGTCGCCTGGCTCCATGTCAACGAGGGCGCATATTTCATCCTCGCAGTCAAATGTCCACTTTACCGCGCGCCTGTCCGGAAGGGTCACCTTGTTAGGATTCTTTCTCGGCACCCTGGCACCACCGGGATAACGCTCAATTCCTGCTTTGTCAATATATGTCTTTGTGCCATTGGGCTTTTTCTCTTCCTGATTACTGGAACTGGACGACGGCACATTAGCTTTTAGCTGGACTGTCGAAACTGACTTCGCCTTATTCTCGGGCGGTTGTTCTTCGCCAGTCGTCGGATACGACTGGAGCAGCCAAAAAGCAATGACTGCGCCGACAACGACCAGCAAAGCGGCAAGAAGCCCCTTTGACCACGCATGGCGCGAGTAATTCATGGAGCGGGGAGATGGCGACTCGCCCCTCGGTTGGTTCCATTTCCTTGAATATCCCATGGCGAATGAGAAAGCCCGCCCGATTGCTCGGACGGGCTTTCCTTCGGCTTGATGCCAATGTTTACGCGCGCTTGCGCTTCAGCGCAAGGCCGGCGACGCCGAGGAGGAGCAGAAGCCCGCTCGTCGGCTCTGGAGCCGCCGTGAAGCCCGTCAACGCAGGATTAGCAGACGCACCAAACTGATTGGTGCCAAATGCCTTCAAGCTCCCGTCCATATCAGCTTCAAACTTATACGAAGCGATATTGGCAATATAGAAATCGCCTTCCGTCGTGTCCGTATAAACAAGAATCATCGCGGCATACGCCGTGTCACCAACGTCAAAACTACGAGAATCGGTGATGTTCTTGTAACTTGTCGTCGATCCCGTCTTGCCGCTGCTTGTAGCTCCGGTCACAGTGATGGTCTTGTCGTTGACCGATGCGTAGGCATCGAAAACTTTCTGTGCCGAAGCAGCATAGTCGTTTTCGACATACAGTGACGCATACGTTGCAGCATCAAGCTCAAAGTAATACGCCGTTACCGTTGCCTTTGCCTTTGTTGTCGTAAACGCGCCCGTAGTAGTGTCGGGCTTGTACATGGTGCCGGTGCCCCAGGTCATCGCCGCAGCATTCGCTACGCCGACCATCATGGCTGCCGTTGCAATGATTATCAGTTTTTTCATGTTTGTTTTCCTTTTTTTGTCTTGCCGGGCGACCCTGTGCCGCCCAGCAGCAAATTACTTAGAGTGCGCCAGGGAGGTCAATGCTATAGCCGCTTGCCGTCTGCTTGACTGCGAAGCCAAGGCCCGCCGGAATCGGGTAGCTGTTGAAGCACTCTGCAAATTCGTCATCGGTCTCGTGATACCAGCCAGCCACGACGCCGTCGAGCTCACCCTCGTAGTCGGGATCGGCCTTCGCCTCGTCAATCTGCTCCTGGGGGAGATAGACGAACGACGCAGACTTGCCGACAAAACCCGTCGTCTCAGCCGAGGTCAACTTGAGGTTGCTGCCAGTGCCACTGATGAGCGAGAGCGTGACATCACCAACGCTAACACCATCGCCATTGGAAACAGAGAAGTCGCCAAGAGTCATGTCCTTGGGCGCCGCGTTGCCCGTCCAAACGAACTTGTCGTTTTGCAGGGCAATCGAAGGCATTTCGGCATCCTTAACAACGCTTCCTGCGTAGAGGACGGTGTAGCCAGAAGCAGTCTGCTTTACAGCATATCCCGTTCCAAATGGGAGAGCGTAATCATTGAAGCACTCCGCGAATTCATCATCGGTCTCGTGATACCAGCCAGCCACGACGCCGTCGAGCTCACCCTCGTAGTCGGGATCGGCCTTCGCCTCGTCGATCTGCGTCTGAGGAAGATAGACGAACGATGCAGACTTGCCGACGAATCCTGTCGTGTCAGCCGAGGTCAGCTTGAGGTTGCTGCCAGTGCCGCTGATGAGCGAGAGGGTGACTTCACCCACGCTGACGCCATCCTCGTTGGCGAGCGAGACATCACCGAGCTTCATATTGCTCTGGTCAACACCAACCGCCTGGAAGGTGCCGCAGCACCAGACGAACTTATCGTTTTGGAGCGTCCGGTTCTGATAGCCGACAATGTTCTGCGACTCAACCGCGAACGCACCTACAGCGGCGATGTAAGTCGAGCAGGGGGATAATGGAGAGTAAATTTGGAGGAGAGCGGAGAAATTTGCAGATAGCGTGCGAGAGTGCTTGTAAAAGCAGAAAAAATGAGAATTCAATGCGGAAAAATCTTGAGAGGAGGGAAGGGCTTTAGGCCGGATTTTGGGAAGGGGCTTTGGATCGGATTTTGAGAAAGGCTTTGGGCTGGATTTTGGCGGGGCTTAAGATTTATGACGATTTAAGATTAGATTTAAGATTGGAAGTGTAAAATATTCATGCTACCGGAAATATCCACATAACAAACATCAACATTACAAAAAAGGAAAGACAATGGTTCCGACAATTGAGCAGGTTTTGAGGCATTATAGAATTATCTCTGCGGCGGAGCGGATGAAGACAGGGAGGCCGGGCGAGGAGACAAGCGCAAATGCAATACG
>Ga0265299_10004227_pt1 | contig 13679 bp, 9 predicted proteins | sample AusTroGonzalo_MG_4_FD_193485 | JGI IMG/M metagenome (GOLD analysis project Ga0265299, IMG submission 193485) | Bovine rumen microbial communities from tropical cattle in Woodstock, Queensland, Australia - Gonzalo_02 | ecosystem: Host-associated > Mammals > Digestive system > Stomach > Rumen ...
CGTGCCAAAAATTTAATACCTTTGCAGGCAAATTAATAAACTTGCAAGTTATGACATTACTGAAAAAATGGCTGCCTGATATGTTGGCAGTATTGTTATTTGCCGTTCTGGCCTTCGCTTATTTCTTCCCTGCTGATATCGAGGGGCGCATTCTTTATCGTCACGATGCATCAGCAGGACGTGGTGCAGGACAGGAGAGTGTAGAGTATCTGCAGAAGACGGGCGAGCGTAGCCGTTGGACTAACGCCCTGTTCGGAGGTATGCCTACCTACCAGATGGCACCATCATACAAATCAACTGATAAGCTTGGCTCGATGATAAAGATTTACCACCTTTTCTTGCCTGAGAATGTGTGGTATGTTTTTGCTTATCTGCTTGGATTCTATATCCTGCTGCGTGCGTTCGACTTCCGTCAGCATCTGGCAGCATTAGGCTCCATAATATGGGCCTTCAGCACCTATTTCCTTATCATCATCGCTGCAGGACACATCTGGAAGGTGTGGGCTTTGGCCTATCTGCCACCACTGATAGCTGGTCTGGTGCTGGCCTATCGAGGCAAATACCTGTGGGGATTCCTGCTCACAGCCATTTTCACTGCTTTCGAGATTAATGCCAACCACGTTCAGATGACGTATTACTATCTGTTCATCATCCTCGCTATGGTGATAGCATGGCTTGTCGATGCCATCCGTAAAAAGGAATACGTTCACTTTGCCAAGGCCACAGGCGTATGTATCGCTGGTGCTGCCATTGGTGTGTGCATCAACTTGAGTAACCTCTACCACACATGGCAGTATGGTCAGGAGTCAATGCGTGGAAAGAGCGAGCTGGTTAAGAAGAACTCTGCCAACCAGACCAATAGCGGACTGGAGCGCGACTATATCACTCAGTGGAGTTATGGTATCGACGAAACTTGGACTCTGCTCGTACCTAACACAAAGGGTGGAGCGTCAGTGCCAATGTCAGAGAGTAAGATTGCCATGGAGAAGGCCGATCCTAATTACGAGAGCATCTATCAGCAGATAGGCCAGTATTGGGGTGAGCAGCCAGGAACCAGTGGCCCTGTATATGTGGGAGCCTTTGTCCTTACGCTCTTCATCCTTGGCTTGTTCATCGTAAAGGGTCCTATGAAGTGGGCACTCCTTGCAGCAACCATTCTTTCTATACTCCTGTCGTGGGGTAGAAACTTCATGGGCTTCACCGATTTCTTCCTCGATTATGTGCCAATGTATTCCAAGTTCCGTACTGTGGCATCAATCTTGGTAATCGCTGAGTTTACAATTCCTCTGTTGGCTATGATGGCTCTTAAGAAGTTCCTCGACGAGCCAGAGCTTATGAAACCCCGTATGAAGTATGTGGGCATCTCATTCCTGCTTACAGGTGGTATTGCAATGCTGTTCTCACTTATGCCATCAATGTTCTTCGATAGCTTCATCTCTTCAAGCGAGATGCGCGCGCTGAGCTCACTGCCTCAGGAGCATATTGCTCCGCTTACAAGCAATCTTATCGAGATGCGTAAGGCTGTGTTCACAGCCGATGCTTTGCGCTCGTTCTATATCGTTCTGGTGGGTACAGGTATCCTGTTGGCTATGACCTTCGGAAAACTTAAGAAGGAGTATGGCGTTGGCATCATCCTGGTGCTCTGTCTGGTTGACCTCTGGACGGTAAACAAGCGCTACCTTAACGATGAAATGTTTGTGCCACAAAGTGAGCGCGAGGCTCCACAGCAGATGTCACAGACCGATGAGCTGATTCTTCGCGACAAGACCCTTGATTATCGCGTGCTCAATCTGGCATCAAACACCTTTAACGAGAACGAGACATCTTACTATCATAAGAGCATCGGAGGCTATCATGCTGCCAAGCTGCGTCGCTATCAGGAGATGATTGAGCAGTATATCTCGCCCGAGATGCAGGCCACAATGACTGCTGTGGCTGAGGCAGGTGGCGATATGACTCAGGTAAAGGGCGATAGCATCTGTCCTGTGCTCAATATGCTCAACACTCGCTACTTTATCTTCCCGCTTCAGGGTGGTCAGACGGTTCCTTTGCAGAACCCATATGCATTCGGAAATGCATGGTTTGTCGATAAGGTTAGCTATGCCAAGAATGCCAACGAGGAGCTTCTTGCTGTTGGTAGAATCAATCTGCGCCACGAGGCTGTTGCTGATGAGAAGTTCAAGGCTCAGCTTGGCGATGGTGTTGCTCAAGACACACTTAGCATGGTTACCATCAAGACCTACGAGCCCAACCAGCTTACCTACGAGGTTAACTCTGGCAAGGGTGGAGTAGTGGTATTCTCAGAGATTTATTATCCAGGTTGGACAGCCACCATCGATGGCGAGCCTGCTGAGTTGGGTAGGGTAGACTATATCCTGCGTGCCCTCAGCGTAAAGCCTGGAAAGCATGAGGTGGTTCTCAGCTTCTTCCCCAAGTCGGTCGATGTTACTGAGACCATTGCTTATACCGCCTATGGCATCCTTCTGCTTGTGCTTGTTGGCATGGGCGTGATGTATTGGCGCAGAAAGAAGTCATAAAAGCCTATGAAAAAGTTGCTCTCATTGCCACCTAATCTGGTGGATAGTTTTCACGATGTAACAGGACTTAGTCGTGAAGAGTACTTCTGTACCAACGACCCTGTTGGTCATAAGTTGGGTAGTGGTGGTGGCACCACATGGTTGCTCCAAGCCTGTATGACAGTAGAGGATGGCTTTTCGCTCAGCGAGTGGCTGCCACGCGAAAAGCGCATACTTCTGCATGCTGGCGGACAGAGCCGTCGTTTGCCATCCTATGCCCCTTCTGGCAAGATTCTCACCCCTGTGCCTGTGTTCCGTTGGGAGCGTGGTCAGCGCCTGTCGCAGGATTTGCTGAGCCTGCAGCTGCCCCTCTACGAGCAGATGATGCAGATGGCTCCTCAGCGCATCCACACCATGGTGGTTAGTGGCGATGTGCTGGTGCGTACATCACAGCCCTTGCAACCCATCCCCGATGCCGATGTCGTGTGCTATGGCCTTTGGCTCGATGCCTCAGTGGCCAAGAACCACGGTGTGTTCGTTAGCTCGCGCAAGTCGCCATCTGTTTTAAAGCATATGCTGCAGAAACCAAGCATCGAAACGCTTAACAATTTGCAGAAGGATAACTACTATCTTACTGACATAGGTATCTGGATGCTTAGCGACAAGGCAGTAGAGCTTCTTGCCAAGAAGTCGACAGTGGATTCAGTGGATAGTGGACAATGTAAAGTGGACAGTTCTGATTACCCTGCTCGTCTTGGGGGTGATCATAACTGTAAACTGTCCACTGTAAACTGTAAACTGAAAGAATACGATTTGTATTCCGAGTTCGGATGCGCCCTTGGCACCAATCCTTCTATGCCCGATGATGAGCTTTCGCAGCTCTCTGTGGCCATCGTACCTTTGCAGGGTGGCGAGTTCTACCACTTCGGTACCTCGCGCGAGATGATATCTTCTACACTCCGCATTCAGAATCTGGTTAACGATCAGCGCGAGATTATGCACCATGGTCGTAAACCTCATCCCAGCATCTTTGTTCAGAATGCCATCAGTAAGTTCCGCTTTACTGAGGAGAACACTAATATCTGGATTGAAAACAGCTACGTGGGCGAGGGGTGGACCCTTACTCACGATAACATCATAACAGGCGTTCCTGAGAACAACTGGCAGCTTAATCTGGCTCCAGGCGAGTGTATCGATGTTGTGCCTATTGGCGATACTGAATACGCCATCCGCCGTTATCATATCGACGACCGCTTTGCTGGTGCAGAGCAGCAGAGACAGCAGTTCCCTGTTGGCTCGTTCTCAACTGAGAGCGTTGAAATCAACCCTACTCGCATGATTTCAGCCGAGGAGATAAGCACTGAGGCAAACCTGCATCGTCTCTTCGATCAGCGCAAGTCTTTCCGTAAGCAGAATTGGAGCGCTTTGGCTGAGAACTGGACTCACAGCGTGTTCTATCAGCTCGATCTTGCCGATGCCAAGCGCGAGTTCGATGAGCAGAACATACCTCTGCCCCCGCCACTCGACGATGAGGCACCACTTATGACTCGCATCCACGATGCCATGTTCCGTGGCGATAGCGATAAAGCCTTCTCGCTTCTGCGCGAAGGATTGCTTGACATCGATGCTAAGCATCAGGTGCCCAGCCTCTCTGTTGCTGACGATCAAATCGTGTGGGGCCGTTCGCCTGTTCGTATCGACATTGCTGGTGGATGGACCGATACACCTCCTTATTGCCTTATGGAGGGCGGAAACGTCATCAATCTGGCAATCGAACTTAACGGTCAGCCACCTTTGCAGGCATATATCCGCCCATCAAAGGAGCTTAGAATAGTGCTTCGTAGCATCGACCTCGGAGCTATGGAGGTTGTCGATACCAGCTCGCAACTGCTCGACTTTATGCACGTAGGCTCACCCTTCTCAATCCCCAAGGCCGCCCTTGTTTTAGCAGGCTTCGGTAATGGCGTTTTGAAAACCGAATTGGAAGCCTTCGGCTCTGGCATTGAGATAACACTTCTCTCAGCTATTCCTGCAGGCAGCGGATTGGGTACAAGCAGCATTCTTGCTGCCACAGTGCTTGGTGCGCTTAACGACTTCTGCGGACTGGGTTGGGATAAGAACGAGATAGGCCATCGCACACTCATGCTCGAACAGATGCTTACCACAGGTGGTGGTTGGCAGGATCAGTTTGGAGGTGTGCTTGGTGGTGTAAAACTGCTGCAAACGGGTAGGGGCTTTGCTCAGAATCCTCAGGTGCGTTGGTTGCCCACCGACCTCTGGACTCAGCCCGAGTATCGCCCATGCCACCTATTATATTATACAGGCATCACGCGTACGGCTAAGAGTATCCTGGCCGAGATTGTGCGCCGTATGTTCTTGAATCATGGCGATGAGTTGCGCTTGCTCCGACAGATGAAGGAGCACACTCTCGAGATGTACGAGGCCATCCAGCAGAACGATTTCCAGCGTATGGGTCAGCTCGTGCGCAAAACGTGGACTCAGAATCAGCTGCTCGATTCGGGCACTAATCCCGAGCCCGTTGAGGCACTAACTCGTTTGGTTGATGACCTCTGCTTAGGCTATAAACTGCCAGGAGCAGGTGGCGGAGGCTATCTCTATATGATAGCTAAGGACCCCGAGGCAGCTGCGCGCATCAAACAGATTCTTACAGATAACAGCACTCGCAAGAATGCCCGCTTTGTTGATATGACATTATCAACTACAGGCTTACAGATAAGCAGAAGCTAATGGAGTTTAGGACTATTGTTGACGTTGAGGATCCTGGGTTTAGGATTGGTCCATGCGAGGAGATGCTCTTCGTAGGGTCGTGCTTTGCCGATAATATTGGCGCACGATTCAAGGAAGAAAAGTTCCGCGCCACAGTCAATCCCTTTGGTGTTATGTATAACCCCGCCTCCATCCTCCACACAGTCGAGAAACTCTCCACTGCCAACTCTCCACTCTCCACTGTCCACTCTCCACTCTCCACTGTAAAGACTGCTTTTTTCACCCTCGGCACCAACCACATCTACCGCCTAAAGGAAACAGGCGAAATTGTTGACAATTGCCAAAAGCGCCCACAATCGCTTTTCACTGAAGAGGAACTCACTGTTGATGAGTGTGCCGATTATCTGCAGCGTGCCATCAACATTCTGCGCCAGCATAATCCTGATGTCCGTGTAGTCCTTACCGTTAGCCCCATCCGCTATCGCAAATACGGCTACCACGGCTCCCAGCTCTCCAAGGCCACACTGCTCCTTGCAGTCGCCAAGGTAATCAAAAATTGTCCACTGTCCACTGGTCACTGTCAGTCGGCTTACTTCCCCGCTTACGAGATTATCAACGATGAGTTGCGCGATTATCGCTTCTATGCCGAGGATATGCTCCACCCCTCCTCTCAGGCTGTGGAATACATCTGGCAGAGGCTCTCTGATGTCTATCTCAGCCCCGAGGCCAAGCAGTTCATCAGCGAGTGGCAGCCCCTTAAAGCCGCACTTAATCATAAGCCTTTCAACCCCGAATCGCAAGAATATCGCATATTCATGGATAAAACTATGTTAAAAATAGCAGAGTTGCAAAAAAAATACCCTAACTTTGCACTATAAAAGAGTAAAAAGGAAAAATTGTTATTTTGAAGTCATGAAATACAGTATCGAAAAAGTTACCACGCTTATTGGTGCGCGAAGATATGGAAACACTGAGGCACAGGTTAGTTGGTTGCTAACCGATAGTCGTAGCCTCTGCTTCCCTGAAGAGACTTTGTTTTTTGCCCTGAAGACTCAGCGTAACGATGGTCATCGCTACATTCAGGACCTTTATAACCGCGGTGTGCGTCAGTTTGTAGTAGAGCAGGTGCCCGATAATTTCGAGACCCTCTATCCTGAGGCCAATTTCCTGCGTGTTCCCCACACACTTGCTGCCCTTCAGCGCTTGGCCGAGCGCCATCGCGATGAGTTCTCTATACCCATCGTAGGCATCACCGGCTCTAATGGTAAGACCATGGTTAAAGAGTGGCTCTACCAGCTGCTGTTGCCATCGCAGCGCATTGTGCGTTCACCTCGCAGCTACAACTCTCAGATAGGTGTCCCCCTCTCTGTGTGGTTGCTCAACGAGCAGACAGAGATTGGTATCTTCGAAGCAGGTATCTCGCAGCCAGGTGAGATGATGGCCCTTCGCGACATCATCCAGCCCACCATTGGCGTGCTCACCACCCTTGGTGCCGCCCATCAGGAGAACTTCCGCTCTATGGAAGAGAAATGCATGGAGAAGCTCGAGCTTATGCACGATACCGAGGCTATGGTATATTGCTCTGATAACGATATCGTAAGCCGCTGCATCCGTCGTATGAGCTACAAAGGCCAGAAGATTTCATGGTCAACCTGCGACGATCAGGCCACACTTTTCATCAAGAGTGTCGAGAACTCTCGCGTCACCTACATCTGGCAGGGCGAGGAGAACTGCTATACCATCCCGTTCATCGACGAGGCCTCTATCGAGAACTCTATCACCTGTGCTGCCATCGCTCTGTACCTTGGCCTAACCCCGTCAGACCTTGCCGATCGTATGCCACAGCTCGAGCCTGTTGCCATGCGCCTCGAAGTAAAAGAGGGCCAGCGCGGATGCATCCTTATCAACGACTCATATAATTCCGATATCAACTCGCTCGACATCGCCCTCGACTTCATGTCGCGACGCGAGGCTAAGAAGAAGACCCTCGTTCTTTCCGATATCTTCCAGACGGGCGTGTCATCTGGCGAGTTATACTCACAGGTAAGCGAGCTTGCCACCAAGCGCGGCATCACCAAGTTCATTGGTATTGGCCCTGAGCTCACCGCACAGGCCGATAAGATTCAGATTACCGATAAGCAGTTCTTTGCCGATGTCAAGCACTTCCTTTCAAGCGATGCCTTCACCTCCCTTCGCGATGAGATGATTCTGCTTAAGGGAGCCCGTCCTTTTGGTTTCGACCTCATCACCGAGCAGCTCGAACAGAAAGTTCACGAGACCATTCTCGAGGTTAACCTCAATGCCGTGGTCGAGAATCTTAACTACTACCGCTCGTTCATGAAGCCCGAGACTAAGATGGTATGTATGATCAAGGCCGATGCCTATGGTGCAGGAGCCGTTGAGATAGCCAAGACACTGCAGGATCATCGTGTTGATTATCTTGCTGTGGCAGTGGCCGACGAGGGTGTCACACTGCGTAAGGCAGGCATCACCGCCAACATTATGATTATGAACCCCGAGATGACCGCCTTCAAGACCATGTTCGACTACGATCTTGAGCCCGAGGTCTATAGTTTCCGTCTGCTCGATGCACTCATCAAGGCAGCACGCAAGGAGGGTATCACTGGCTGGCCTGTACACATCAAGCTCGATACAGGCATGCATCGCCTGGGCTTCGATCCCGAGCGCGATATGGACGAGCTTATCGACCGCCTCACCCATCAGCAGGCAGTCATCCCACGTTCAGTGTTCAGTCATTTCGTAGGCTCCGATAGCGACGACTTCGACAACTTCTCTCGCTTGCAGTTCAAGCGTTTCGAGGCTGGCAGCCAGAAGCTTCAGGACGCCTTCTCGCATAAGATTCTGCGCCACATGGACAACTCTGCTGGCATCGAGCACTTCCCCGATCGCCAGATGGATATGTGTCGTCTTGGCCTCGGCCTCTATGGTGTTGATCCACGCGATAATCGCATCCTCAACACTGTCAGCACACTTAAGACCACCATCCTCCAGATGCGCGATGTTCCCAAGAGCGAGACAGTGGGCTACAGCCGCAAGGGTAAGCTCGACCGCAACTCCGTCATCGCCGCCATACCTATTGGCTATGCCGATGGTTTGAACCGCCACCTGGGCAATCGTCACTGCTACTGTCTCGTCAACGGTCAGAAAGCCGAGTACGTAGGTAATATCTGTATGGATGTGGCCCTTATTGATGTCACCGATATCCCATGTAAGGAAGGCGATCAGGTCGAGATCTTTGGCGAGCATCTGCCCGTTACCGTATTAAGCGATGTTCTCGACACCATCCCTTACGAGGTGCTCACCGGCATAAGCAATCGCGTAAAACGAGTTTATTTCCAAGACTAAATAAAAAAGGATAGCCCCTCGGCTATCCTTTCTTTTTCCCTTTTATGCCTCACCCTTCGATGGGTCGAACGCGTCGAGCTTAATTCCGCCCTGATCCTTGTTTGGCAGTTTTATCTGTCCAAACTCAGCCTCATATCGCATCACGTTCTCGTTCAGCGCCAGCAATAGGCGTTTCACGTGCTCTGGCGCCATTATTATTCTGCTGCAAGCCTGCGCCTTAGGCACGCCAGGCAACACCCTTGCAAAGTCAATCACAAAGTCGCCCGACCCATGTGTAATCACTGCAAAGTTAGCATACTCACCCTGAGCCACATCCTGTGGAATCTCTATCTGCAGACCCTGCTGCTTGTTGTTGTTATTCTCGCTCATAATCTTATAGTTTTAATTATCTGCAGGCAAAGGTACAAAAAAAATCGTAAACCAAACTAATTTCAAGGTTTTTAAACAAAAAATGCGGTCAATATCCACCCTCCCACGTTGTCATCTCGACTACGCTCGACATGACAAGGTGGGGGAAGCATTCAATCATGATGACACAAGGAATCAATAATTGCATAAAGAAATTATTTTAATGCATAAATATGAATTATGGAAAGAAATATGCAGAAAATTTTGTCTATTTGGCGGAAAAGTAGTACTTTTGCTGCCGCAAGGAACTAAATAATCAAAAATTGATGACTAAATGAAACGTAAAACTTGCAAAATGAAACTGCTGGCTGTGATGATGATGGCAGGCTCAAGCCTTATGGCATCGGCACAGCAGAAGAGCAGCGAGATCGACTGGACAAAGGATTTTACCAGTCGTATTACTCTGAACGGTTATGCCCAGGGGGGATGGAGCTATCAGAACCCTAATGACAAACCGCAGAATGCTTACAACCTGAAACGAACACTGCTGTGGGCCAAGGCGAAAATCACCGACAGATGGTCGTTTATGTTTATGCACGACTTCTCGAGTGTGGTGCAGGAGTTCTACACTGACTATCGCCTGTCGAAAGGCAATGAGCTTACAGTGCGCTTAGGACAGTTCAAACACTCTTACACAATGGAGAACCCAATGAGCCCAACTCAGCTTGAGCTGGTGGATGTGTACTCGCAGGCTGTGCTTTATCTGGCTGGCGAGGGCCCCGACCCGCTGAACGGTGTGAACTACGGTCGTGACATGGGTCTTGAGGTGTATGGCGACCTGGCAAAGGGCTTGTTGCACTACGAGCTGGCGCTGATGAGCGGACAGGGCATAAACCGTAAGGACCTGAACAACCAGAAGGATTTTATTGCTAAGTTGGAACTGCGCCCGGTTGACGGTTTCCGCGTGGTGGCATCAGGATACCTGGGCACTGGATGTGCTGTGGGTACTGCTGCCTGGAACCCCGACATAAAGGTGGGCGACAACTATAAGCGCAACCGCTACAGCGTGGGTGCCGAGTACAAGACTCAGCCTTACACTGGCAGCAAATATAAGGAGGCGCGCCCTGCATCGATACGTGCTGAGTGGCTGGGCGGTGAGGACGGAAACGTTGGTAGCCGTGGCGGATATGTGACAACAACAATACCCGTGGTTGACGCACTTGACATAGTTGCAAGCGGTGAGACTTTTGACCGCAATACAAAGGTGGATGGCTGGGACCAGACAAACCTTACCATAGGTCTGCAGTACTGGTTCTACAAGAAGTGCCGTATGCAGCTGCAGTACACTCGCTGCATGTGTGGCGACATGATTGGAAAGGATTATAACTGGCTGCAGGCGCAAATGCAAGTGGCGTTTTAAAGGTAAAAAGGTAAAAAGGTAAAAAAGGTAAAAATGTAAAAATTTAAAAGGGTAAAAATGATTATCAAGATATTATTCACGATTATATTTCTGGCGGTGATGATAGGGGTAGGACTATATACCCGCAAGCAGGCCAGTAGTGTTGAAGGTTTTGTGTTGGGCGGTCGTGCTGTGGGCCCATGGCTTACTGCTTTCGCCTTCGGAACAAGTTATTTCTCGGCAGTAGTGTTTGTGGGCTACGCTGGTCAGTTTGGTTGGAAATACGGACTGTCGAGTGCATGGATTGGTATTGGTAACGCCATCATAGGCTCGCTGCTGGCATGGATTATTCTGGGCCGCAGAACAAAGCTGATGACGCAGCATATTGAGAGCCGTACGATGCCCGATTTCTTTGGTACTCGCTTTAGCGATCAGGGTCTGCGCGTGGCAGCATCAATAATAGCTTTTGTATTCCTTATTCCTTATACAGCAGGTGTATATAGTGGTATCTCACGACTGTTCGAGATGGGATTCAGCATTCCTTACGAGTATTGTGTTATCATCATGTCGATACTTACTGCTGTGTACGTAATATTAGGCGGATACAAGGCTACTGCTATGAACGACTTTATACAGGGCATAATAATGCTGTTTGGTATTGTGGCTGTAATCGTGGCTGTGCTGAACCTGCAGGGCGGACTGACTGCTGCTGTTGACAAACTGGCAGCCATCCCATCGGATGCCGACCCAATGGTGAACGGTGGCTTCGCATCGTGGTTCGGTCCTGATCCTTGGGGACTGCTGGGTGTGGTTATCCTGACATCGCTGGGAACAATGGGACTGCCACAGATGGTGGGTAAGTTCTATTCGATTGCCGACGAGAGTGCCATAAAGCGCGGAACAGTGATTTCTACTGTGTTTGCGTTTGTAGTGGCTGGTGGCTGCTACTTCCTTGGTGGTTTCGGTCGTCTGTTCGGAACTCCTCCAACACTGCCAAACGGCAAGCTGGCATTCGACTCTATCGTGCCATCGATGCTGGTAAATCTGCCTGATATACTTATTGCCCTTGTGGTGCTGCTGGTGCTTAGTGCATCAATGTCAACACTGGCATCGCTGGTGCTCACATCAAGCTCTACAATGACTCTCGACCTTATCTATCGCGACAAGAAATCGCTGCCAGGCGAGGTTGAGGACGGATCGATAGATGACATTGTGGCAGAGAAGATTGAGCGCCGTAAGGTGATAGTGATGCGCGTGCTGATAATGTTCTTTATCGCCATCTCGCTGCTGATAGCTCTAAATCCTCCTACATTCATCGCTCAGCTGATGGGAATATCGTGGGGAGCACTGGCAGGAGCATTTCTGGCACCATTTATGCTAGGACTATATCAGCGCAACATAACCACAGCCTCTGTATGGGCTTGTTTCATCTGGGGCGTGGGTCTGACGGTGGTTAACATGCTGGCTGGCAATCCTATCAACCCGATTAACTGTGGTGCTATAGCCATGGTGGGCGGATTCCCAGTGGTGTGGATAGTAAGTCTGTTCACAAAGAAGCTGCCTGAGGATACTGTAAACAAGATTTTTGAATGTTATAATAAATAAAACAGTTATTTAATTTTAGAACTTCGTATATGAGAAAGCCCGTTTTAACCCATACTTTACTTTCGCTAGCTATAGTAATGATGGCGGCTTGTGGCAATAAGGCAAAATCAGCAGAGAGTGCTGAGACCGCTGAGAACACAGAGGTTGCTGCGAGTGCAGAGACAGCAGCCGAGGACGATATTGACATGGCGCCTGAATTTGAACTGCCCAACCTGCAGGGCTCGACAACAAAACTGTCGAGTTTGCGTGGTAAGTATGTGGTGCTTGACTTCTGGGGCTCGTGGTGCATATGGTGCATACGTGGTATTCCGCAGATGAAGACATACTACACCAAGTACAAGGACAAGATGGAGATTCTGGGTGTGGACTGTCATGACTCTGAGGACAAGTGGCGTGCTGCCGTTGAGCAGCACCAGCTGCCTTGGCCACAGGTGTACTGCGATGATGCCAACCTGAGCAAGCTTGGAGCTAAGTATGGTATTCAGGGCTTCCCAACCAAGGTGGTGGTTGATCCGAAAGGCAAAATCATAAAGACGTCAGTAGGTGAGGATCCTGAGTTCTATAACTACCTAGATCAGTTGTTTAAGTAAAACAACAATCCCCGCCAGCTGGCGGGGATTATTGTTTCAATAAGCGTGGTCGTCACCTTGGATTTCTTCCTTGGTGATTTTCTTTTTATCAATGGCGCGCCAGGCGTAGAATATGTATGCCAGTACGAATGGTACCAGGAACGATACATAGAACATGGTGCGCAGGGTGAACTCGCTTGAGCACGAGTTGGCCAAGGTGAGCGACGACTGGAGGTCGGCTGTTGAAGGATAGTAGGCTGTGTTGTTCCAGCCAGCTACCAGCAGCAGCGACAATACTACGAATACCACACCAAAGCCCGAGTGCCAGATGCCTGCAATAAAATCTTTTCGGATGATGGTATAGATGATGCCGAAGAGCACCATGACCACACCAGAAAACAGCAGCACCAGCAGTCCCCACATGTCAATAAGGTTATTCAGGTACTTATATGGCTCCATATATACCAGGTCGGAGGCGTTGATGGCATAGCCCTCCTTAACCAGTAGATGAACCAGATAAGCCACAAACAGCACTACAAAAGGCACTGCAGCACCAATCAATCGTACGCTGGCACGCGAACGGATATTCTCGTCGGCCACATTATTAATAATATAAAGGATGCCAAGCACGCGAGCCAGGAACACCACTGCAAAGCCGAATACCAGCACCCATGGATTGAGTAGGGCATCGAGGCCGTGAGAGGCGTTTGCCCAACGACTGATGATAGGTGTGATGGCACCTGTATCAACCAGATTCTCCTTGGCGATGATGAAGTTTGAACCCTCGAAGAATGTGGCTACAGCACCACCAAGCAACAATGGACCTATGATACCGTTGAGCGTGAGGAAGAACTGGAACGTCTTGGGGCCAAGGATATTTCCTATCTTATTCTGGAACTCGTAGCTCACAGCCTGTAGCACAAACGTGAACAGTATGATCATCCACAGCCAGTAGGCACCGCCAAACGATGTGCTGTAGAACAGTGGGAACGATGCGAAGAAGGCTCCGCCAAAGGTTACAAGCGTGGTGAAGGTGAACTCCCACTTGCGGCCTGTAGAGTTGTAGACTATGCGGCGACCCTCTTCAGTATATCCCAACGAGCGGGCCACTGAGTTGGCTCCCTGAACAAAGAGCAGGAACACCAGTAT
>Ga0265299_10004233_pt1 | contig 13662 bp, 24 predicted proteins | sample AusTroGonzalo_MG_4_FD_193485 | JGI IMG/M metagenome (GOLD analysis project Ga0265299, IMG submission 193485) | Bovine rumen microbial communities from tropical cattle in Woodstock, Queensland, Australia - Gonzalo_02 | ecosystem: Host-associated > Mammals > Digestive system > Stomach > Rumen ...
CTCTTCCATGCTTAATACAACAAATCTATTGAATTCAGCACGATCGGCTTTCTTAATTCCGCGAGCAGCCATAGCTAATTGCCAAGATTCATAATCATGGTATTTAGTTAAAATACCAGCTTTTGCAAAAGCTTCTTTCATAGGACCAGCCCATCTGAACATGTGTCTCTTTGGTCCATGTTTCTTGTGTGGTCCGCCACTGCTAACCTTTTTACCTTTTCCTTTTGCCATAATAAAACGCTCCTTTACAATGCTTTAAATAATTTAGCAATTATTTCCATTGTTTCTTTAAACTATATAAATCTAATTTTTGACCATCCCAATCCATTAAAATTGAGCCATCTTGTTTAATGATAATATCATTCAAGATATAGTTATTGCCTTTGACAACAAGACTATGTTCATAGCCACGATGTAAGCTAACATATAAATATCTTTTAGCTCCGGCTAAATAGTATCTAAAATCATTATTATTACAAACTAAACAACCACCGCTACTAAGATATTCCATATTCTCAGCTTTGAATAAAATGTCTAAAATCGGATGGTCGAGCGTTCTTAAATCATCTTGATTTTTGACTTTAGTATAGTCACCCCTGAAGTTAATGCTATCAACGATATTAGCATACTTCCAGATAAATTGAATAACTTTCTTTTCCTCTGCTTTAACATCTAATAAGACACTATTAATTCTTAATGGAATTCTAGTTGTCTCATGAATAACCTTAATAATGCCATCAACTTCAAGATTAGTCTTAAGCATCATATGTCTTGAAATGTTAATACCTGAAATAATATTTTGATTTTTTAAAATAAAGTCAATAATAGCTGTTGCTTCCTCAGCATCTCTTGCAGGAAGAGTAGTATTAATGAAAATATTTTTTCTAAAAACTGCGCAAATGTCTAATATTTTCTGTAATTTTGCTAAATCTGCAAATGGTTCGCCTCCAGTAATAACGAAATCACTTACTTGACGAATATCTCCAACTGCAGAAATTGACTCTAAGATTTTATCTAAAGAGAACGTTGCACTATCTTTATAATCTTCTTTGCTTGTACAGAATGGACAATGATTGGGGCAGTCATATGGAACAAAAATAGTAACTGCTAGATTATTTCTTCCAACAATATATTTAATATCACTATTTATTGCTTTCATCTACAAAATATCCTCCATAATTTTCAACCCAATCTTCTGTAATAAGACTCCTATGTCTCCAAACATATTCAGCAAATTGGTCCCAGTTAATTGCTACTTGTAAAGCAGCATCAACTCTAATTGTTTCATCTTCTGTAAATCTTGGATAATTACCAATAGAGATTTCATACTGGACCCTTGCCCAATATTCATGGCTAATTAACTGATGCAATCTAGCTGAAAATGCCCTAAAAGTTTTATGCTTTGTCTTAGCCTCTAAAAGACCTTGACGAATATAATCATTTTCAAAGATATTCCAAACCACAAGACCCCTTTGGTCAAACCAAAGAAATACATTCCAAACTAGCTCAGTTTTATTTGGTTTATAGTTTTTACATTGTTGACCAACTTCATAATTCCAATGGTCAATGTCTCTTCTTGGATATTCATGAAGATTTTCATTGTCATTCCAATATAAGTCGTATTTATCTCTTCTGTCATGCCTCATCATATTAATGCACCATACAAAGCTCTACTACTTTGCCTTCTACTGTGGCTTGTAAGCATTCACAGACATTTAAAGAAATTTGGTCTAATGCAACATCAGTTAAGAATGCTTGATGTGAAGTAATAATAATATTAGGGAATGAAAGTAATCTTGAAGTAATACAATTCATTAAAATATCATCTTCATGGTTTGTATAAACATTCTCATCCTCTCCCTCATAAACATCTAAGCCAATTCCGAAAAATTTACCTTGCTTATTTGCTTCAATTAAAGCTTCATTATCAATTAAGCCTCCACGGGAGACATTAATCAAAATAACATTATCTTTCATCTTAGCAATTGACTCTTTATTAATCATGTGTTTAGTTGAAGGTAATAGCGGAACGTGGAGAGAAATAACATCTGCAACTGTATATAGCTCATCTAGGGTATCAACAAAATGAACTGGAGTTAGTACATCAGATGTTTCTTCATCATTTAGATAAATATCTTTTACCGGTCCTTTTAATGCTGGATCATAGGCAACAATCTTCATACCAAGCCCACAGCAAATATCGGCAAAGCATTTTCCAATACGTCCACAGCCAACAAGACCCAAAGTCTTACCGTGTAAACAATAACCGGATAAGCCAGTTAATGAAAAGTTATTATCTCTGACTCTTCCATAAGCTTTATGAATTCGTCTATTAACTGACATTAAGAGAGTCGCAGCATGTTCAGCAACAGACTCTGGTGAATAACCAGGAACCCTATAAACAACCATACCCAACTGCTCGGCAGTTTTAGCATCTACATTATTAAAACCTGCGCAGCGAAGAGTAATGACCTTAACGCCCAATTCAGCAAGTTTTTTAACAACTTCTGTATTAGCATTATCATTAACAAAAATACAAACTGCATCATAACCTGCAGCCATTTCAACAGTCTTTTCATTTAAAGCTGATTCTACAAATGTAAATTCTAATTCTGGATATTTTTCTGCTTTTTCTCTAAATGAGATTTTATCATAGCTTCTAGTTGAATAAAATAAAACTTTCATATTATTTACCTCAATATTATTATACAATTTAAGCAATAAAAAAGAAGCATTTATTTATATAATCTTTTAAATGCTTCTTCACAACTTATTTTATGTTTTTGAGCATATCTACTTACTTTTCTATTGTAATAGTAACCAACAGTTGTTACTGGAGGATAATCATTTCCAATATCACAAGAGGTATCATTTGGGTCTCTTGGTAGTGGAGTAGCCGTGCTATTTGGATCCCTATACATTAATAACCTTTTCTCTTAGACTTGATTAATTCTTCTAATGTAACAGGCTCTAAATCTCTAACATCCATGCCAACGTTGAATGCATGGTCTCCTAAGTTGAATTCTAATGGATGGTGAGTGCCATCTGACTTATTTGAATGAATATGTCCAAATAAATGATAAGCCCCATGATGCTTTCTATTCCAGACAGCGATTGGATAATGGAACAAGATAACTGAAACTTCTTCACCATTTACGGTATCTTTAATTTCAGCATAATCCTTAATCCAAACAAATCCGCTTCTATCGAAGTCTTTTGCTTTTAAGAATGCATCATGATTTCCTTTAACTAAGAACTTTTGACCATTAAGTCTTCTTAAAAAGTTATTCGCTCTGTTACCTTTTGTATCAAAACAGAAGTCACCTAAGATATATACTTCATCGCCTGGCTTAACTTTGGCATTCCAATATTGAATAATAGCTTCATTCATTTCATCTACATTATTGAATGGCCTATTTTCTGGTTCAAACTTAAGCATATTAGCATGGTCTAAATGTAAATCGCTTGTGTAATACTTCATATTTAATCCTTTCTAATAAAGCTTTATAGATAACGGTTGTCCCACTCCTCTATATGAACTTTATTTGTATCATTTTTATCTAACAGATAGTCATAATAGAATCCATCTGTCTCAATGTTAATATTAACAATTAACATGTATGTATTGCCAGTCTTTTTTGAAATTAAATTCAATAATTCCTGACACTCTGCTTTTTCTAATTCTGGCCCGTCTTCAACGTGGTCATCTCTAATCAATTTATCGGCTAGCCATTCATAATCCATAATACATGCTCCTATATAACTATACAGTTTAGCATATTTATTTGACTACATCTTTTTCTGAGGACCGGCTGGCTTAATGATTACTAAATCATTTTCAATAAGATTTGGCATTGCGACATTGGTTAATTCTTTAGCAAATTTATCAAATGGTGTATCAAATGCATCATCTGGCAAGCCTAATAATTTACAAGCTGCAAGCCTTGCTTTGTATGTCGTTAGACCATCGGTCTCTGAAGTCAAAATAAGATTTGGTATAATACTTTCGCGATAATCTCTAAAGATTTCATCATCAAGTACGACCCAGGATTCAACAGGTTCTTTTTGATTTGCTAACCAAGTGCTAATCTCAGTGCCTCGATAAGAATGAAAATCAAGTGAGAACCTATATGTTGTATCAAAGATACGTAATTCTTGTTTTCTTAGTTTATTATAAAGATATTTTCCAACCCTATTTGTATGATTTCTTAAATAATCTTCATAATCGCCCTTCCAAGAAGAAACTAAAACGATTTTAGCATCTGTTTTATCTACGATCCATTTTAGTCTTTTAACTTTTGAGGTGCTTATGCCACAATATCTATAACCATCATCTGATGATACATATGGATTTGGCTTCTTCTTTCCGCCAAAATCATCATTGGCATTAAGTACACCGTCAATATCTAGGAAAATTACTCGCATAGTTTCACTTCCGGAATATCTAATGGTCCAGGATTTCTTAAAATATCTTCCAAAGGATGAAAATCGTCTGGAATATCATTTGTTAAGATAACTGAAGCATCAGTTGGATTAACTTTCTCTGGAGGTAAAAGCTTGAATTCTCTCATAGCTTTCTTTAGCTCTTCATAAGCAAGATGTCTTTCAGATTCACTTCTATAATAGAATGTCCAACTATTGCCTTTTCCAGTATAATAAACAACAAATCTATAGTATTTTTCTACTTTACCTGTTGTCGGATTTCTTTTTTCATAAATGCCATTTGTCTTATTAACTTGAATTATTTCATCTAAGTTAACTAAATGGTATTCTTTTTCATCATTATCTGTATCCCAGTCATAAAATTCATAAAACATCTTATTTGTCCTCCGCGCTTAAAATAGCATCAAAGTAATCAACGGTATTTCTAAGAATATTAGCTAAGGTACCAGTAATATTAAATCTTTCACAAGACTTATCAATGCTAACCATTAAATTACCATTGTTTTGTCTTTTAGAAGCAGCAAGCCAGTCTAAGAACATTTCAACCAAGTCAAATAAATTCATAGCGTCAACACCGCGTTCACCAAAGTGTTCTGGGTGGTGACGGTTGTGAGCATAGTGATGTTCAAGGGCAATGGCTAAATCTTCTTTTAAGAATTTCATATATTCTTCACTGCCGTAAGTAGTTGAAGCAAGACCATTTGTGACCTTTGCGAATTCTTCAACCTCTGGGCTTTCTAACTTAGACTTATCATGATTTGCAAGTCTTGTATTAAGCTCATTGATGTAAATACGACCTAATTTATTAACTAAGTCAATATGCTTTTGAGTCTGAGTTCTACACTCATCAATGGTTAATTCTTTAATTTCTCTTTCTTCAGCCATACTAAGCTCCTCTCGCAATTCTGCTTACTAATGACATGTCAACCTGACCTGCAAAATTAGTCTTAAAATGCTTCATAATGCTTGGAATTGACTTATCAGTTAATTTAGCTATCTCAGCCTTAATTTCGTCCTCTGTGAGCTGTTTTGGCAAGTAATTATGGATATAAGCAAGTTGCTGCATAATCTCAGCGGCTCTCTCATGTCTATCTGCCTTAACAAAGCTCTCAGCTTCATCATTTAATTCTTTGATAGTCTTTTGAATAATTGCTAACATATCGGCATCTGTAAGCTCTTTTCCAGCTGCTTTTGCCTCTATACTAGCATTTGTATATTTATTGATAACAACAGAAAAAATAGCTCTTTTGTTAGCATTTTTCTCTTTCATTGCTTCAATATTTGCTTTCTTAATTTCATCAATTAACATATTATTCTACCTCAAAAAGATGTTTATCTTTTAATCTATAGAATTTGAAATGGCCTTGACCATTACAAGTAGGAGCAAGAACAAAATCTTGAATTCCTAAATTGCGAAGGCGATCTGCAATAGCTTCTAAATAATTTTTAAGATGCTCTTTTGGCATATTGCCAACTTCAACCTCTATAATATATGCTTCATTTTTATAAAGAGTTTCAACATTAGTTGAATTCTCTATAGCTTTAATTAATTCTTCTTTAGTCATAATTATCTCCCAGACCAAATACTATCAGTAATAGTAATGTCTGCATAATCTTTAACGGCATATTCATCTACCTTTTCATGATGATAAACAAATAATTTACCGTTCTTAAATGTTACCTTATCTGGAAAAGTGATAATTGTTTGTCCAGAGACTGATGTTAATTCAAGTTCCATATTATTGCTCGCTTTCTTTATATTCTGGTAGGCCTAAAACCTTTTTAACTAAGTTATAGCCTTTGTTATTTTCTGCAAAATCGTGTGGTCCATTTAATAAACTTGGAGTATCAATACAATACCTCAAATCAATTACCAAACGTTCTGGTTGTTCTCTATGGAAGAACATATCTGGATGCTCTTGCACCTCGACATGTTTTTTCATAAATTCAACAGCTTCAACTAGCTCTGTGCTAGTATTTTCAATTTTATTGGCTTCTTCTGTTTTTAAAATAAATTCTTTTAAGATATCAAAAGCTCTGTTTGCTTTTTCATCTTTTTCATTATAAGCATCTACACGAAGCTTAAGCTCCCAAAGGGCATCTAAGTATTTATTCATTACTTTCATCCTCCTGGTACCTCTTAATTATCCAGAGCTGCCATAATTAGTGCACAAATAAGTGCAATTACTAAGAAGGCGCCGGCTAAAGCGAATGGGAACCAAAATGGAAACCAAACCCAAAATGGAGTAAGCCAATCAACCTTAACGCCATAGTATAAAATCATAAAGACAATCCAAACAATCCAGCTAATCGTGCCGAATGGAATGGAGACTGTGGTATTTACTTTTACTTGATTTCTTTCGTCGTACATGCTTATTTTACCTTTCCGTTTCCTAAAAATTCTACATTATCAGGCTTTGCGTTTTCTAAGATATTTGTAAAGCCTTTTTTATTTAAAATAATATATTTATCTTTTGTTACTTCTAATTCTTTTTGACGCTTTGAGCGATATAGCCAACCACCCTTTAAATATTCACGTGTCATATGAACGATATTGAGATGCCATTTGAATAGCCATTCAACTTCTGGCTTTTCTGGGCATTCATTATAAGTGGTAAAGCCATATTTCCACATATTTTTGTCTCTTACTTCAAAGTAATGGCTTAGAACCACACCATTATAAATATCGACTGTAATATAAGAAATATATTGGTCTCCAGCTAAGCATTCAAACATTGGATGATCCTTATGGCTTAACGTTTTTGAATATGTAACTACAAATGTATCACTACCTGCTTTTGCAGCTAATTTACAATAATGCATTTGTTCTGTGAAATATTGGTCAACAACTGCTGGACATGGCGTAATTAAATATGCTGGTTGACAAGCATTACTTCCTAAACCTTTTTTACTGGACATTATTCGAAGTCCTCCTTATTAAAAGCCCAAGTTTTCTTATATTTACTTGGCGAAAAACCAACTCCCTTATTATCACCAAATTTTATACAAAACTGTCCAGCATCATAATCGAAACTAAGATATTTAGTATCATATTTAGTATAAGTATAAGGAACTCGGATTCCTTTTTGTCTTTTATAAATATTTGGATAATTAGCTCTAATATTATCAATAGTTTTATTTACTTCAATATGGAGCTCACGGTTTAAGGCCATGAGCTCCGTTATTCTTTCAAACATTATTCGAAATCCTCTTTATTTAAAACTGTAACAGGTCTATCATATTGATATGTTCCTGGAAGAGGAATGCCTGGGATTTGAGAGTCATTAACAATACATTCAAACTTTTCATTGCCTTTTTCATCAACATAACGCTCTTTGCCACAAGTCTCAACAAGATATTTATAATGTTGAGCCATCTCTTTGCAAAGATTGTGCGGGTCAAATCTAATTGCGCTGTTCTTAACAAGAATGTGATAACCACCGCTTGTAGAAACAATGACATAATCACCTTTCTTATAGAACTTTTGGATTTGAGTAAGCATAGATGCATAAATCTCTGGATTATCTCTCCACCAAGCAGGAACGTCTAAATCATAGTCAGTCCAGTATCTGGTACCTTTTTGATTTGCTTTTAAATGCTTAAGATTGCTTTCGGCATTACCAAACCATTGATAGCTTTGTAAATTATCAACAGTAGTTTTGCCACCAAGCATAGCTTTAGAGATAGCTTGGTTAACATCTAAGTATTGATTAACGAATTCACGAACAACTTTAATGTCATCGCATGGATTAACATAGAAGATAACCGCGAGCGTCTTAGTAGGAATTGGTTCACCTAATGAAGTTGTATAAGCATATTTATCAACATTAAAACGTCTAACTCTTTGTAAAAACCTATCAAAAGTCCAGTTATTTTCTTCGTCTTGATATAAAGCATCCTTAAAGTTTTTAGTTCTAAATGTTTGAACAGCTAAAAATTCAGCTTCTTTACGAGTAAGACCAACACGTTCTTGCTCTTCTTTGGTAAGCTTCTTATGTCTGCTAACAAAAACAGCCGTATAAGACTCGTTAACTTGTGGTTTGTTAATGACATGATCAAAAAACCATTTAAGTTCATTAACGTCTGCAATCATTTGGTACATTTCTAAATTCTTATCCATAGGTTATTACCTCCTACTACTATTATTATACGTTATCGGCTTTTGATTGTAAAGCCATTTCAATTAATTTTTCTTTTTTGTTTAAATCAGCATCTTCTAAAACAGCCTCTAATAAGCTATTTAAGCAGTCACCAATTGCCTTACCTTGGAAACCAAGTTCCATTAAGTCATAGCCGTCAATATCTAAGTCTCTAACAGTTAATGCTTGGCTTTCGGTAATGACCTTATCATATCTTGCATAAAGCTTTGTAATAGTATCAATTGCCCATTTGGTATCGCGGCTGATTTGGTGAGCTAAGGCATCTGCTTGTTTTAACTTGATAAAGTCTGTAAACTTATCGACACCAATTTCATTTAATACTCTCTTGAATGTTGCGTTTTTGCAGCTGACTAAATCTAAGTCGTGGTATTTAACGTATTTATCAATTAAGTATTTTTGTTCATTTGAGAACTTTAAGATTTCCATGACGTATCCTGCAATAACGGCAGAAACATCTGGGTGGCCATGATAATTATAATGGTTAGTTGTTCCTTCTTTTAATTGTTTTGTTGCAGGTTTTCCAAAGTCGTGGAATAATGCGGCCCATCTAGATTCAAAATTCTTTGGCGCTCTTTTGATGACGTCCATTGTGTGGTGGAAGACATCTGTATAGTGCCATGGGTTATCGTGTTGACAACGTAAGATATCTGTCATTGGAGTGATAGTTAAGATACAGCCATTTTCATCAACAGGACCACTGATGCAATAAGGCTCTAATCCAGAGATAATAAATAACTCTAAAACTTGAGGATTATCGCTTAATAAGATTTTTGTTAACTCATCTCTAATTCTTTCTTTAGAGACATTAACGATAAGATGATTTACCTTCTTAATAGCCTCAAAAGTATCAGCATCAATGCTGAAGCCTAATTGGGCCATAAATCTAAATGCTCTAAGCATTCTTAAAGCATCCTCGGTAAATCTGTCTTCTGCCTTGCCGACAGTTCTAATCATGCCATATTCTAAATCTTTGAAATAAGACTCATCTAAGGCAAGTAATTCTTGTCTAAGCATGTCATAGGCAAAAGAGTTGATTGTGAAGTCACGGCGCTTTAAATCTTCTTCTAATGAAGGAGTAAAAACCACTTCATCTGGGTGACGGCCATCAGAATACTTACCATCAACACGATAAGTTGTGACTTCATAGCTTTGGCCATGGAAATCATCGATAACAGTTAAAGTACCGTGTTTGATACCACTATCGAAGGTTTTAAGACCAAGAGCTTTAGAAATTTCTTTAACTTCATCAGGAGTTGCATTTGTGCATAAATCGTAATCTTTAGGAGTTTTGCCTAAAAGCATGTCACGAACGCATCCGCCAACTAAATAAAGCTCTTTCTTGTTGTAAATCCAGAAAGCTTCAAAAAGACGAATTAAGCTTCTGTAAAGTCTATTGTCAGAGCCAAGTTGAAATTGACCAGCAAGCTCTGCGCCATCTGGATAAGTAATTGGTTTGATTAATTCAATTTTCTTTTTAAACATCCTACTTGACTCCTTTCATATGTCTTCGTTTGATATTTCTTTCTGTGCCCGAGTTTTTTCTAAACACAAATGCGATATCGAAGTCTGAGGCCGCAGTCATAGCTGCATCTCTTTCTTCATCATTCTTAAATCCGCCGATTGTTTTAATATTACAATAATACTCACAACCGGTTGCAAGGTTTCTTGGCTTATCAAGCATGTGATATACTGTAAGCTGTTCTGCCTTACCGTGATCGACAAGCCATTGCTGTGCCATAATATCTACGCCCTTAAAGTCTCCTACAACAAACTCAGAATTACTTAAATCGTATTCTAAGACTCGTTCTAAGACTGGTACATAGTATTTATCGAATTGCTCTTTTGTGAGCCAACCATGGCCAGAAATGAAATATCTCATACATTTATTATACAATAAAAAAAGACGCATGTAAACGTCTTTTTTATAATTTTTTGAATTCATCAATGGCTTGAATTACTTGTTTGAATATTTCATCTGTTGTCCATTTTTTCTCTTGCATCAAAATTGGACTGCCAGATGTTAAATAATAGCCTGTAAAGTCACCAGCATGTGCATAATCCCAACCAAGCCAATAATCAGCTTTGTTAATGACTAACTCAATGTCAGTGTTCAAATAAGCTAAATCATCACCAAAGGTTAATCCACCATGAACATATAATGGAACCTCATTATAATCGACTCCATAATATTTATGATCACGCGGAACCTTAATATAAGCACATGGATGTGTGCCATAAGAAATAATTAAATATTCAATGCCTTTATATAATCCGGCATCAAGTAATTTAACTTCTCTTGTTGGAATATAAATCATTTCTTTCATAATTAGATATCCTCTCTGACCCTCATATAAATTGGAAATCTTAATGAAGGTAAATTTGTTCTTGAATCATAGCTTTCTTCAAAGTATTTGACTGTGATATACTTATTTAAGTATTTATCTTTATTGGCCCAGAAGTAAGCTCTATCTTCATCGCTTAGCCCAGAACCAACTTTAACTGTATTATTCTTGTATTCACAAATAAATGCACCAAGGGTTCCAGCTAATTTATTAGCTCCCTCTTCGTAACCAATAATCTTAACTTCTGTATCTAAGAATTTCTTAACTTTAAGAAGATTATTAGAGCGCTTAAAGTCATATGGCGCATCACAGATGTTAATCATAATGCCCTCTTCGCCTTTATCAGTTTGGTCATTTAAGAATTCAATGATTTTGCTTGTATCTGTGCCTTTGTAGAGCATTGGTAGTAAGGTGAAGAAAGTTAGCCTATTAAGGTCAAAAATAGCTGATAAAGTGCTTCTTCTTGCACTATAAGTCATTGGGCAACATTGCATCTTAAAATTAGCAATTGGCATATAATCAAAGACTAACATTTTAAGGCCATGCTTAGCTGTATCTTTAGTTCTACTAAGCTTCATAGTATTTTTATAAGTATCTTCTTTTGATGTTTCCATAGCGACGATTTCACCATCAAATACAAAGTTATCTTCTTGAATATTTTTAAGCTCATTTTCTAAATCAACAAGACCTTCATATGGTTGGCCCTGACGAGTCCAGAAACTAACTTGACCATTATCTTTCATAGCAATAATTCTACTGCCATCAATCTTGGTCGTAAGCACGAATTCTTTACCTTCAACGATTTCTGGTTTATCAAAATATTTATTTGATAGTTGGACATTAAATTCAGGAATAAGGCCAGGAATAACCTTATTAATTGTTTTAGAATCAATGCCTAATTGCAAGTTTTTCGTAATAATTTTTTCATATAAAACCTCTAATTGCCAACCAAGAGGTCTTAACATATCGAGCTCATAATTTTGAACAACTCTAATATCCTCATCTCGGCCAGTATTGTGAGTTTTAATATATTCAAATACTTCTTTATCAGATTCAAAAGTATTATCAGACCACAAATCAAATACTTGTGGTAATTCTTTATTTAATTTTTTATCTGAAATGCCTGTAACAATATAAGGATTGTAAATAAAGTTTAAAAGATATTTAATATCTTCATCATCTTTATATTTTTCTAAAACAGCAATCTTAGCTAACCTAGAATTATCTGCTAAAATCTCATTCACAAATTTATTAAACTTTAATATCATTATTCTTGTACCCCATAAATCTTTGAAATATAGCCATCATTTTTAATTTGCTTACGACGAGCTGCAGAAAGCTTTTTGATAATGATTTGAATTACTAGGTCTGGCTCTAAGTCATTTTCTTGACAAAAGTCAAAGATTTCATTATAAAGATAAACAAATTCATTATGAATATCCTTATGCATTTGTTTACAAGCTTCTTCGGCAATTTCATCCTCAGCTTGCATTTCTAATTTTTCAAATTCTTCTTTAGTCATAATAATTAATCACAAGACTTCGGACAAAATACATGAAGTCTTTGCAATGTCTCCTCCTGTGCAGATGTTAAATGCAAATTTTTTGTATACCAATTAGTATGTCCTAATTTTGCATCTCGTTCTCCTAAAGCATATATTTTACACCAACCTTGATTTTCTAAACTTTCTTCACTTGAATGTAAATACTCTTCAGCAATAAATGAATGGTCATGATAGCTACAGCCAATAAATGTTCCATCTGGTGCAACCCAACCTAAATTAGAGTTTGGATCAATAGCAGACTTTACATAAATATCCCATTTTTCTTTATATTCTTTTGTCATTTGCAAATGGTCATAGTCTTTTGCTTCTACAATTAAAAACTTTTCTGGATTAGCTTTGATTTCTTGATAGATATCATGACCCCAAACAAAATCGTTAAACCTATCACCAAGTTGCCAGCCGGTGCGTAAACCTTTTTCTCTAAAATCAATCATACACCACTCCGGACATTGACCATTTCCATGAATATCATGATGTGCAATTCTATATACAAAATACATTATTCATCTACCTCATTAATATAATCGATATAGAGCTTACCGTCCATGTGATCAATTTCATGTTGGAATACTCTTGCTAAAAAGCCTGTTGCTTCGACTGCGATATTTTTATTTTGAATAGCATCATATGCCATAATCATTACTTGAACCGCACGAGTAATTGGTTCATCATGCTCTTCTTTGACTGATAAACAACCCTCTGGATAAGCCTCAGTCTTAGAAGACCTGCGAATAATCTTTGGATTTACTAATTTATAATTTACAACTTTGCCGCTTGGCATTGTATGCTTAATAACGCACATTCTTTTGGGAATACCAACTTGAATAGCAGATAAGCCAACCGCTGTATCATTATGTTCTTTTAACCAAGCATACATTTCGTCTAATAAGGTTTTATCTTCTTTCGAGAGCGGAAGTTTTACTTCTGCAGATTTTTCTCTGAGTAATGGATTTGGATATACAATAATATTGTTCATAATAAAAACCTCTATTTATATTATACAACAAATAGAGGTAAAGTAAATAGTTTTTTAAAGATTATTTTTAGTTTTCAGCTTTCCTTAAAGCATCATAAACAACTTCTGGGAAATGCGATTTAATACACTTTGGTATATACCATTTTTTAACCAAAGAAGTATCACCTTTAACCTTTA
>Ga0265299_10004237_pt1 | contig 13653 bp, 14 predicted proteins | sample AusTroGonzalo_MG_4_FD_193485 | JGI IMG/M metagenome (GOLD analysis project Ga0265299, IMG submission 193485) | Bovine rumen microbial communities from tropical cattle in Woodstock, Queensland, Australia - Gonzalo_02 | ecosystem: Host-associated > Mammals > Digestive system > Stomach > Rumen ...
AGCGACCAGCAGTGGCACATGATGATTAAGAAGGAGGGAGGACAGCCGGGCCTGTTCACCTCGACGGCCAAGAAGCTCACTGGACCTTGGGCGCTGCCTGTGGAGGACGACTACGTCAACTTCGAGGGCAAGAAGAAGTGCGAGGGTGTCTCTGCCTTCCAACTGGCAGGCGAGGACGACTGGACCATCGCCTACATCGAATATTCGTCGCGCCCCAGGAACTACCGTCTCTGCAAGGCCGATAAGTTCATGCGCAACTTCCGTGAGCCTCGTAACATCGAGGGTGTCAAAGACCCACAGCATGGCTCCTTCATCCGTCTGACCAAGGCCGAATACGACCGACTGGAGCAGTGGAGCAATTCTCAATCCTCAATGCTCAATGGTCCGCTCGACCAAAGGTCGCTTGCTACCAGCGGGACGCAAGAATGGTCAATGGTCAATGGTCAATGGTCAATGGAACTCACCGACGACTGGCTCTTCTCGCGCGACAAGCGTTCGTGGCAGACGGTCAGCGTGCCCCACGACTGGGCCATCAACGGCCCCTTCGACAAGAAGTGGGACCTGCAGCGTGTGGCCATCGAGCAGAACGGCGAGACGGTACCCACGGAGAAGAGTGGACGCTCTGGTGCCCTGCCTTGGATTGGCGAGGGCCACTACAAGCGTAACATCTTTATTCCTACTGGCTTCAATGGTCATGCCGAACTGCTGTTCGACGGAGCCATGAGCGAACCGACGGTCTATGTCAATGGTCAGAAGGCTGGCTACTGGGCCTACGGCTACAACGCCTTCCGCGTCGATATCACCAACTTCGTGAAACCTGGTGCCAACCTCGTTGAGGTGGACCTGCAGAACGTGGAGGAGAGCTCGCGCTGGTATCCTGGCGCTGGCATCTACCGCCCTGTGCAGCTCGTGCTGAAGGGCAAGGACTGGATAGACCCTTGGAAGACCTACATCCGCACAACGGCCATTGAGGGCCATCGTGCCACCGTCGAGGTGACCGTAGGGGCAGGCAGTCCTGCAGGCGAGGGTCTCGCCTTCGAGGTGGAACTGCGCGACCAGCGTGGCCGCATCGTCGACCATCGCCACTTCTCAACACATAATTCTCAACTGTCAACTGTCAATTCTCAATTGTCAACTGTCTCCCTGACCATCGACAACGCCCAGCTCTGGACGCCTGAGACACCTTATCTATATAAGGCACACATCAAATACATGAAGAACGGCCAGTTGCTCGATGAAATCGTGCAAAATGTGGGCATCCGTACTGTGAAGGTGAGCCGTGAAGGGGGCTTCCAGCTCAATGGCGTCACCCGTAAGCTGAAGGGCGTCTGCCTGCACCACGACCTCGGGCCCTTGGGTGCTGCTGTCAACAAGGCTGCCCTCATTCGCCAGATCAAGACCATGAAGGAGATGGGCTGCGACGCTATCCGCACCTCGCATAACATGCCGAGTCAGATGCAGATGGACATCTGCGACTCGCTGGGCATGATGGTCATGGCCGAGTCGTTCGACATGTGGAAATATCCTAAGTGCAAGAACGGCTATGCACGCTTCTTCGACGAATGGAGCGACCGCGATATCGAGAACCTCGTGCTGGCCAACCGCAACCACCCGAGCATCGTCATGTGGTCTATCGGCAACGAGATTCCTGAGCAGGGCGACAAGAAGGCCATCGCCGTCATCGACCGCCTGCAGGGCCTCTGCCATCAGCTGGACCCCTCACGTCCTGTGACGCAGGGACTGGACCGTGTTGACAATGCCCTGGCCAGTGGCTTCGCACAGGCTATGGACATTCCCGGACTGAACTACCGTCTGCCCAAGTACGAGAAGGCTTACCAGACGCTGACGCACGGTTTCCTGCTGGGCTCTGAGACCACCTCGACGGTCTCCTCGCGTGGTGTCTATAAGTTCCCTGTCGAGACCACCGACAACTCCCGCTATGCCTCGTGGGCACCCGGCTATGACCCCAAGGCTGTACGCGATGCCGACGGTCAGTGCTCGGGCTACGATGTGGAGTACTGCGCATGGTCCAACCTGCCAGATGACGACTGGCGCCGTCAGGAGGACTATCCCTGGGTTATCGGTGAGTTCGTGTGGACAGGCTACGACTATCTGGGCGAGCCCACGCCCTACGATGAGTACTGGCCATCGCGCTCCAGCTACTTCGGCATCTGCGACCTCGCCGGACTGCCCAAGGACCGCTACTACCTCTATCGCTCTCACTGGCTCTCCTCCGAGAAGTCTCACACTATCCACCTGCTGCCACACTGGTCGTGGGGCACAGACAAGAAGCAGAAGGGCAATCGCATCGGACTGGTGACGCCCGTCTATTGCTATACCGACTACCCGGAGGCTGAGCTCTTTGTCAACGGCAAGAGTCAGGGCCGCATCCGTAAGGTCAAGGAAGAAGCTGGCGTATGGAAAGCCGAGAACCGCCTCGACCGTTATCGCCTGCGCTGGAACAACGTCGTTTACGAGCCCGGCGAAGTCAAAGTTGTCGTCTATGACGAACAGGGTCAGAAGGCTGGCGAGCAGACCATCCGCACAGCCGGACAGCCCGCTAACCTCAAACTCGACGTCTGGACACAACACAGTGACCTCTCACCTCTCACCTCTCACCTCTCACCTCTAAAATCCGACTCTCAGGACCTTGCCTTCGTCACGGTCTCACTCGTCGATGCTGAGGGCACGCTCATTCCCGATGCAGCCGACCAGCTGCGCTTCGAGGTCGAGGGTGCCGGCTCGTTCCGTGCTGTCTGCAATGGCGATGCCACCTCACTGGAGCCCTTCACCCTGCCCACCATGAAGCTCTTCAACGGTCAGCTCGTCGTCATCGTACAGGCCGGCTACCAGCCTGGACCACTGACGCTCAAGGTCATCGACGACCAGCGCTCACTCGTCCAGACAGTAACGATTCCCGTCAAATAATCAAATAAAAATCTTGGGAAGGATACGCATGATGTTCTTCGGGAATATCTTGGCGATAGTATAGGCGTTTCTGAGCGCAGTGTTATAGCGCCCTGCCACAATCAGGTCAAGCGTGTTTGTAGCCTTCCTGTGCCATCGCGATGCCTCATGATACAGGGGCATCGCCTCCGACGGCATGTCAAGATAATCCACAGCCAGCGCAGCGAAGGTCTTCCACTCGCTCATGAGACCGGCTCTACGCAGACGCTCCTCCAGCAGGGCAGCGTCAATCTCCGACCTATACGTCCAGAGCAGTCGGCACCAGTCGCAAACCTGCCTGAGGTTCATGCCCTCCTTATAGAAGTGCTTGATGAAATGCGTGAAGACCAGGAACACGTCGTCGTCAGGAGCAGGAAGCAGCACATCTGTCTCTCCGTTTCTCCAGACACGATGCCGTTTGCTGGCAAAGATGTCTGCCTGCACAGCGTCTATCTCCTTGTCAAGCCTGGCTGACAGGCCCGTCCTCATAGACCCGTGGAGCTCTATCACCCACTTGTCAGTGTAGATGGCATATTCCTGATTCACACCGGCCTTACTCGAGTTGGCCAGTGGCAGCATCAGGCTGATGGCCTTCTTGTAGTTCTCCTCGTCAAGCAGGAAGTCGATGTCGCCCGAAGGTCGCCACATGGGCCGTTCATAGCACTGCGCCACCCCCTGTCCTTTCAGCAGCAGGGCATCGATACCGTCAGCCTTCAACTTCTTCACGGCAGTCTCGATGAAACGGTTTATCTCATTGTTTCGCTGCTCTATCCTCAGCGTTGTGCCAACAGTCTGCAACGCCAGTTTCTGGGGGAACTTCACTTCCGTCAGATGCTCCAGCCCGGCAGTCACCAGTCCAATGACCGACTGCTCCTGCGCCAGTCGGCAGATCTCTTTGAAGTTAAACGTGCCATACGCCATGAGATCAGTCTCCTGCTCCCACAGCCCGGCCCGCACCATTGCCAACAGTGCCTGTTGCGTATGTATGCCAAACGTCCTCTTCATATTATATCCTCCACGTTGCAATTAAGAAAGTCCTCTAGCTTGACACCGCCAGTCCCCACAATATATGAACGTTTCGGATGAAACGCTTCTACAAAGGCTGGTAGTCCTGAATTCATACCCCTACGGCCACTCTTTACCTCGATTGCAGTCACCTCTCCGTCACGAATCACAATGAAATCCACCTCATTGTCCTTTTCATCCTTGCTTCTTGAGGACTCACGCCAATAGTACACATCATAATCGAGCTCATCTGCCATGCTCAGCAGGTGTGCCCCCACAATTGCTTGCGAATATATTCCATGCTCGAATCTTATTGCAATTTTACTTAAATCTCGATGTAATTTTACTCAAATTACCTTGCAAAATTACTCATTTTTTTGAAATAAAAGAAGAAAAATATGCAAATGTTTTGGGGAGATTTCACTAAACTTTGTTAACACCGCCGGAATTTTTCCGCTTTCTTGACACCTTCGTGACCGTAGCCGTCACGAAGGATTTTCGGGGTTTAGCTACTTTCGCAGCGTGTTCTGTAGAGCACGCAGAAATCAATTGTTAAACCCTAAAAAAACGAACATGTTGTTACTAAGAGAACAGTTAGCACATGACTGCGCAGGCATCATCCTCGACGCAGTGAGAAGCGAGAGTGGAAGGCTGCAGTTTGTCAGCGAAGAGTCAAAAGTCAACCGTAAGTTCTTTACGCGAAAGGCTTTCAGGACAGTGCGTTGGTTCCGCCTGATACGGATTCTGTACTGCCTGTCGATGAAGATGAGTTGTAAGGATTTCACCCATCTGGGCAGTCGCCTGTTCCAGGAAATCTGGCTCAGGGCCGACCTCTATGATTACGATTTGTTAGACGAACGTCAATAATCTTGTCATGACAGATCCTGAAAACATCATCAAGGAGGAGCTTTGCCTGGCAGGCGAGGCTTCTCCCGTATCGCCATTGGTGATTGAGTTAGACAAGTGCCGTATCACGTCCGACACAGAGGTGGCACCCGAGGACTTCCTGCTGCGCCTGTTCGGCAAACCCTGCTTCCCGCGTCGCGACCTCTCCACCGTCACTGGTCTGGAGAAGTGCGGCAAGACGTTCTTCACGTCGATGCTCATGGCCTGCTGTGCCGAGCAGGAGGTGCTCCAACTGGAACGCATCAGCAAGGAGCCGCTAAAGGTCATGTGGTATGACACCGAGCAGAGCCGTCAGTCAACCAAGGGCATCCTCACCGAACGTGTCTTCAAACTGGCACCGACGCACACCGACCAGAATTTCTTCGTCTTCAACGTCCGTGCCTGCAGCTACCAGGAGCGCATGGACTACCTGGTGGCAGGCATCGAGACCTATAAGCCCGACCTGGTGATTGTCGACAACGTGAGCGACCTGCTGCCCAGCATCAACGACTCGGAGGCCTCCGTCCGCGTCATCGACCAGCTGATGCAGCTCGCCTCGGAGTATAACTGCAACATCACTGTGGTCATCCACGTGAACCGCTCTGGCGAGAAGCGCAACCTGCGCGGCTGGCTCGGCACGGAGATTCTGCACAAGGCGTTCGAGGTCTTCTACTGCGAGCAGATTGAGAAGACCGATGTCTTCTCCGTGGAGCAGACATTGACGCGCAAATACCGCATCCCGGAGACGCTCTACTACAAGATTGACGACGGTGGTCTGCCTGTGGAGGCCACGAAGCCCGACTATCAGCCTCGTGCCGGCAACGGCCAGTTCATGAGCAACAAGCCCGAGGCTTATCAGATTAAGTCGGAGAAGACCGACTCGTTCAATCAGAAGTACATCGTCCGCAATGCCGACAACGCCCGTCAGCCCTGGGAGTGGAACGTCCGCCTGCTGTTCAGCGACGCCATGGGCAACCGTCCCTCCCTGTCGCTCGAAGCACTCCAGAAGGAGGTGATGGCACTGAGCGGCATCGCACAGCCAAAGTACTACGAGAAAGTCTATCGACTGGCCGTCGACCAGCGCGTGGTGCAGACCACGATGGACCGCAACGGTCGTGTCGTCGTCATTCTCATCCCCCTTTAACCCCCTCCCTATATAGACCCCTCCCTCTCTCTTACGAGAGGAGGGGTGCTATAGTAGGAGGGGTGTAAGGGGATAAGGAATGACCGGGCCGTTTTTCAATTCACAATTAACAATTCATAATTATCAATTGTCAACTCTCAATTATCAATTCTCCAAAACCCACCCCACAGCCTACCTCTGGCAGAAGTGCCTCTCTGTCCGCAGTCAGTTCTGCGAGGCAGTGGTCAGTAATGGGTTCCTGACGAGGGAGCAGATGGTCAGTGCCGCCAGCCGCTACCGCCTTGGTGCCACGAGGCGTGGTGGCGTCATCTTCTGGCAGATAGACCGTGAGGGCCGCGTCCATGACGGTAAGGTGATGTACTACCTGCCCGACTGTCACCGCAACAAGTCACGCGAGGCTCATCCCACCTGGGTCTCTACCCTGCTGCGTCGTCGTGAGCTCTTCAGCGCCCACCCCTCGCCACAAACCTCGCACTGCCTCTTCGGCCTGCACCTCTTGGACGCAGAGAAGCCCTGTGCTATCGTCGAGTCCGAGAAAACCGCCTTCGTCCTTAGCGAGAAATACCCCGACTACATCTGGCTCGCCACCGGCGGTCTGGGCGAGGTACAGCCCGACAAGTTCCGCCCCCTCCGTGGCCATCACGTCATCATGTTTCCCGACACCGACACCGACGGCATTGCCTACCGCCGCTGGAGCGAGGCAGCCGACCTCGTCATGCGCTCCCTCTTCTGGGAGGACTCCCCTCCCATCCGCGTCTCTCCCATGCTGGAACAGCGGGCCACTGAGGAACAGAAACAGCAGAAGATTGACCTCCTCGACTTCCTGCTCGCGGCGTCATGACGCTATAAAGAAAACTGCACGACTTTTTGGAAATACGCCATGACTTTTGCGCAAAACTCCATGAGTATTTTTCAAAACTCCATGAGTATTTTCCAAAACTCGTGATGTATTGAAACAGAACTTAAAACGACAACGATGAAAGCAATGACAAAACAACAGCTGGCCCTTTGTGCCGGCATCTCGGTACGCACCCTGAGCAAATGGTGCCGTCCCTACAAGAAAGAGCTGGAGGCACTCGGCATGACAAGCCACATGAAGCTCCTGCCGCCACACATCGTCGGCTGGATATGCAACAGGTTCTGCATCGATGCGGACTGACTATCTGAAAAAAACAGGAATAATGCGACACGATGATGCACGAACGTGCAGAAAACCGAAAACGCCCTTCGCGAATGTCGTACCTTTGCAAATGTAAACAGGAAGCCCGGCATCCTCCTACACCAAACATCATTTACATCATCAAACCCAACGTCAACACCATGTTCAAATTCCTCAAAGAGAAGCGACACGTCATCAGCAAAGTGCTGAAATGGATTGGGGGCATCATCACCCTCACCGTCTCCACCTTCTTCATCCAGAGCTGCATCAGCTGACCTTCCTTAGAATTCTTCACTCTTCAATCCTTCAATTTTTCAACTCTTCAATTCTAAATTATCATGATTGAACTCAACGTTTACAAGAACACCGACACCACCAGCGCACAGTACGGCAAGGCCTATGCCCGAGTAGATTACAAAGAGATGTTTGACGTCGCCAAGCTCGCCAAGCACATGAGCGAACACAACACACCCTTCTCAGAAGGTACCATCCGCGGCATCCTCACCGACATGGTGAAGTGTATCCGCGAGCTCACCCTCAACGGTAATACCGTGAAGATCGAGAACCTCGCCATCTTCAAGGCCTCCGTCCAGTCCAACCCCTGCAGCCGCTATGGCGTGATGCGAGCCAGCATCGGCAGCAAGACCGTCCGCGTAAACGGCGAGACCGTGGAGACCGGCAATGCCGTGAAGTCACTCAAGCTCCTGGCACAGGCCACTGGCGAGTACATGCGCGACGAGCTGAACAAGGATGCCGTCCTCGGCTGGACCAAGAAGGCACAAGATGCCATCAATGCCGACAAGGCCGCCATGAACCAGCCCGCGAATCCTTAACCCATAACCATTCGCTCGGCGAGTGAAACGAGACGCTTGCCAGAGCAAGAACCGTTAACCATGCGTACCATCAATCTTATCGTCATTCACTGCAGCGCCACGCGCAGCGACCGCCGTTTCTCAGTCGAGGACCTCATAGCCTGCCATGATGCCCGCTTCGGGTTCACCGGTTATCACTACTACATCACTCGCGATGGTCAGGTCTATCAGACTCGTCATGAGAATCTCCCCGGCGCCCATGCCCGTCATTACAACCAGCACTCCATCGGCATCTGCTATGAGGGTGGCCTCACCCCTGACGGCCATCCCGCTGACACCCGCACGCCGGCACAGAAAGCCGCCCTCTGGCACCTGCTGCAGTCGCTCAAGGCCGACTACCCCGATGCCCGCATCCTCGGCCATCGCGACCTCCCCAACGTCCGCAAGTCCTGTCCCTGCTTCGATGCCAAGACCGAGTACCAGGACCTGTAGCCTCAGCAAGCGCAGCCTCACCCTCTCTTAACGCAATAGCGAGCCACCCTTCGGTGACTCGCTATTGCTTTATTCTCTACAAACTCTTCTTTGGCACGTTTTCTTTGAAACTGCTTGAGCTTACGTCTCCTGTTTTTTCTATTACACGCTGTAAAGTCACCAACCGCAAGCTTTATCTATTATAGACAAATTATTGGATATATCTACTTTTTGTAAAACAGAATCTTCTTTTTCAATCAACATTTCTTCTAACAATCGTTTGAACTCACTATTAGTCAGATTACTTGTTCCTAATGGTCCTCTTTTAGGATATACTTTTAGCAACACAAGATTATCCGATTTTGTAGATACCCAATAAATCAGGCGGAAAGCATCATTCTTTGGAAGATTCTGGTGAGAGTTCTTCACTCGAAGTTTAACTATTCTAAAGTTCTGTTCTTGACGTATTCTATCATTTGTCTCTCTTAGAAACGAATCATCCATATTACTTAGAGCATCACTAACGTCTTTTACGACGCTCTCATAACCATCCTTTGGTTTACGGGTTAACTTTGATATCGAATTTCTAAAAGATGTTGATGTATAGAAGTTCATCGGTTATGCAATTGCATTCAGTCTTTTCGTAAGGTTCTGATAATCCGAATCTTTAGAAAGATCTATATTAAACTTCTGTAAATCCTCACACATTTCGCTATACAAGTCCGCACTATGACGGAATTCTTTTACAGCATTTTTCATACCTACATACAGTGAAGATTTACGAAGTTTCGCATAAACCTCATACATTTTCTGACGTGTCTTAATGAAATCTTTAAGGAGTAAGGCCGAATCTTCTGCATTTAATTCTATGAAATGTACACGAACTAATTCTACCAACTTAAGAATGTCACAAGTAACATTCTCAACCGGCTTTTTTATAGAATTAATCCTATCCAGAAAATCATCCATGTCAAAAGAACAATCATCGATTTTATTAGTTTGTTTCTTGACACCAATAAAAGTTTTCTGTATGGTTTCAACACATGTACACATAGCCATAAATTCTTATTCGGTCTGCAAAGGTAATTATTATTCTCCATAAAAACAAGTATTATCCTTGTTTTTTCCTTCAATGTGTTAATTAGTTCTAAACTATATCTATTATTAAAATCAAAATAATTTCACTATTTTATCAAGGGGTTCGTCTACTTTGTTTATCTTTTTTCGTGTCATTTATTCCACCACCTCTTCACTTATTATTCTTCCCAGCATTTAACGCTTTTCGATTCGCCTTCAGCCAGTTGAGAAAATCATGCTCCTCTATCCGATACTTCGACGGATTGCGTTTGTTGACTTCAATGAAGTCCTTCACCTCATCATATCTTTTCTGCCAGCGTTCATCTTGTGTCATTCTACCCCGTTATTCAAATTATAAACCCTTATCCTATTCTTGATATCCTCAAGAAACACATCCAAGTCATCAAGCAACTTCTGATTATTCTCGTCTGTCATCATCAAGATTGTGTGGGTTTCATCAATTACTCCCTGCTTAATCAGCTCCATCGCCCTTGCAGCGGCCACCTCATATCGGTTCAGTTCGCACAACGATACTGTATATTTACCTTTATCAGATATACCCCTATACAAAATATCGCCAACAAATTCAATATTCTCCGAATATTTGTCCAGATGTGGATGTATCATCTTATACGCTCTCGCATCATGGGGCAACTCCTCTACCGATTCATCTACTAACGTCTTCTTCCTATGACCTTTCTTCGTATTACACAACTTACACGACAGGCAAAGGTTAAACGGTTCATACATCCAGTTAGGCTTCAAGTTTTTAGGTACTATGTGCTCTATCTCAGGCGTCACTTCGTTGGTATGTAGTTCCAGTCTGCAATAGGCACACCGATAATTTTGCTTCGGAAGCATATCTCGCCTGAACCTTCCCTTAAAATCATTCAGGCATTTTTTCTCCCAATCATCCTTATCCTTCTCCTCAGGGCTTGCCTCCTCAATGGCGAGAAGGTCTTGCCTAGTCAGCTCATAAGGGCGATCAATTACAAAATCTTCCGTCACCTTCATTTTCCCGCAAAGCCTTCTATAATGGTAGAAATGATTTTCTTCATCGGGTCAACATCCGAAAGATTGCCCGATACGCTCTCCAGAAAGTCCACCTGTGCCCTCACTTCTTTGGCTGTTATCGTGTTATCACCGATATTTTTCAATAACGTACCCACCACTTCTGCCAAGTATTTATTCCTGTCAGTCGCCGTCTTAAAGACTTTCAGGAGCACTTCTTCCGCGCTCCATCCATAAGTACTTTCCGCGATGGTGTTTGCATTCAAACTCCCGTCTTTGGCTTTCTCAATTTGGGTAACAGCCGAACGCTTCATTGGCAAGTCCGATACCAACATGTGGCTGTGCGTTGCTATCAACAGATAGCATACTTGGTTTGCCAATGCTCTATCAAGGTTGTCTATCAATGTCATCTGCCAGTTTGGATGCAGGCTCAATTCCGGTTCATCAAGCAGTACCAGTGTATGCGGGTCATTTGCCGCCGCCGATATACTCAGAACAGTTGACAGCATCGCGAACTCCCCCGAACTCAGATCTTCTGATGTAATATCCACTCCCCGCTTGTGGAATATTACATTCGCAGAATTTACCAGATTATATTGCTTCAACTTATATATAATCTTTAGTTCTTCAAAAGACCCTTCTGCTTCAGATACTGCGTCAAAATCTATATCATAATCATATCGTGCCTTATCCGTCGATGTTTTGTTTTTATAGAACGTGTAGAGTTTGCCTACAACATTAGTTCTTTCTTGGTTGTTTAGTTTTTCGTATTCTTTATCATTCTTTACACGCTGGGCAATAACATCTCTAACATTGCCATCCTTCTTGGATTTCATAACAACCGAATACGACAATGATATCCGATGGTCATACCCAATAAAGTTCAAAATAGAGCAAATATTATCTCGTTGCCTATCATCCATTCGTTCATTCAGTGCAAATAGCAACCTAAAAGCTATAGCAGATGATGATATCATACTCCCATTAACATGCGCCCCAACGTATTTATAATATGGCACATCATATCTCGTTTGAGCCGAGCCATTCACTTTCTGCACAGGCAGCTTGTCGAATGCACCGAAATGGCATGCAACTATCGATGGAAACCGTAACTCCTGAATGGGATAAAAGTAACCATCTACTCGAGCAAAATAATTCTTCTCCAGCCTAAATACCTCACAATCAACACCGTCTATATGATACTTAATACCTTTTAGTCGTCCCTTATTGGCCGGTGACAACTTCGCATCTTTATCGTTAGTTGCACTAGCATGCAAATCTAAAAAGAAATCAACTATTTCTTTCATCAGCATACTCTTGCCTACTCCGTTTGTACCAATAAGTACGGAGTATAGTGGCAGCCTTTGAGCCTCTTCGAACGCTCCGGTATTTATTCTGGTAAGATTATTGTCTGCTGAGAGTATAAGCAGTTCACTAATCCAAAAGCCTTCTTCCTTGCTATATACCAGAGGTGGTGGCGATGCCAATTCTGCGAGACTTTTATTCCTATCTGGCTTAAACCATTTCAGGCTGTTATACGCACCCCCATAGATATCTTTATCTGCTGATGCCTTAATAATCTTGGCATAGTCAGTATCCTTACCGAACATCACTCTCGCTAGGGTTGCTATTTCGTCAGATATCTTTGTATTTACTGATAGTTGGTCTTCCTTATAGCCCAAAGCCTTAAGCAAGCTATCAAGTGTAGATAGCCCAATATTTAACTCCGACAACAGCCTATTTGCTCGTATTCCCATCTCTATTTGTCTCTTTGTGCCCTATGCAGCATCAGCGTCACTGCCCTTTTATCATCTCATCTTCCAAGTAAACTTCATCTTCACCGCCAATGCCATATACGACATTACTTTCTAATCTTCTTTCTTTTTCTTAATAGCTTTCAATTGCATCATTATTTTGTTTCCGTATGGCGTCAAAGCCCAATATTTCTGTACATTCCCAGCACTTTTCTTCTTTTGGCTTTCTCGTATTAATCCCAACGCTATGAATTGAACCTTTACATCCTGAAAGCAATCACTATACACCTTAGTTATTCGTCCAAAAGAAGAATCAGCATTTCTTCTAACAAAGTCGCCAAACAATAATTCAAGCGTTATTTCATTGCATTCAATCAACAAATGTGGCGAAAGTGCTGCAAAGATTTGATTCCAACTAAATCCCTCCGAACCATCTTCGAAATCTTCTTCATATCCTCCTCTTTTCGTTTTTACATAGTCAAAATGCACAGCATACAAATCATCGCCTTGTGATAAATCTTCAATACCTCCAGGAGCACTTTCCTCCATCTTCTTTATCTTAGCACGAAGTTCTTCGTTTTCATCTTTTAGTCTAATTATCTCAGAGTTGGATTTCTCTGAAGTCATCACATCGCCCTTTATCCAACCTATACGAGGATTGGTTTTAATCATGGATGTAAGACTCAAAACGACCTGAGCAGCCAATTCTCCTGGCGTCGTCCAGAACTTACACATTTTCTTCTTTGCCTCGTCTGTAAACTCTTTCAATTTCCTTTTCCCTTCATCAGTATCTTCCAATTTGTCACCTGTGAGCCTATTAATATCTTCATGCACGAAACGAAGAACAGGTATTCCTTGCTCTACTGCATACTCGTATTCTTTCTGAGTATAGCTTTTACCGCTTTCTTTCTCGATAGAACCATAACGCCCTGCAATTATGATGATATAATAATCACACTCTTTTATCAAGTTTTTAATTATATTCCATTGAGTATCATCCTCTGCATTGAAATATTCCATCCCAATAGGGAAACAATTCATCTGCAGCAGAGCATCTATTACTTGTTTCCTCTCCGCTACCAAATCAGTATATGTAGAACTTACAAAAACAGAATATTTTTTATCCATATAACTTCAATTCATTTGCCACCTTACTATTCTTCTCACTCATCTATAAATACATCTCCTTTGTCCTTCCGGTACCCCGATACTCTTTCTCATACTTTGAGATATGCTTTCTCCCGATGTCTACCAACCCTTTATATTCTTCCACAGCACCTATTCCCGCTTTAAACAATGCAATATTACAGTAACCAATCTCTGCATTGAATTTATCTAGCAAGAACTGTTCCATAGGACTTATCGGCTTACCTTTTGCTTGTATCTCAC
>Ga0265299_10004240_pt1 | contig 13640 bp, 12 predicted proteins | sample AusTroGonzalo_MG_4_FD_193485 | JGI IMG/M metagenome (GOLD analysis project Ga0265299, IMG submission 193485) | Bovine rumen microbial communities from tropical cattle in Woodstock, Queensland, Australia - Gonzalo_02 | ecosystem: Host-associated > Mammals > Digestive system > Stomach > Rumen ...
GACTTACATTATCCCCTATATTGATCCGTTCTTGAAGCCCGACGGTCAGATGATGTTCCTGATCAAGCCGCAGTTCGAGGCGGGGCAGTCTTTCCTGAACAAGAGCGGCATCGTGACGGACGAGAAGGGCTACAAGACCGCTATCCAGAAGGTGGTGAGTTGTGCGCTGAACCATCGGTATTACTTGCAGAAGCTGGCGATGTCCACGCTGTTCGAGAAGCAAAAGAACGTGGAGTTCCTCGCTTTGTTCAGCCGCGTGCCGAGCCGTTACGAGCCGGATTTCGCCGCCTTGTTCCAGGAGGTGAAGGCGGTGAAGAAGGAGTTGCGGTAAAAGCTTTAGTATTGGTCACCCCCGAAGGTTTCCTCCAACAACGATAGGAACTCCTGGTAGGGCAGTGTGCCGTCTAAATCCGACAACGCTGCCCCCAATTGGCGGTAATACCAGGCCACATCCTCTTTGCCGTTTGGGGCGCTGAAACGTTTCCAGAGCTCGTCGCCAATCTGTTTGAAATCGCCTGCAATGGCGCGGAGATTGGAGAGTTTGTCGCCGATAGCCACGATTTTACTGTCACGCGGAGCCGATGCGAGAAGGTCGGATTGCGACTGCTTGCGGGTGCGCCACGGGGCGTCACCAGGCAGCGGGGCGGTTTCGTGCTGCACAAGGGTGGCCACGCGCTCGCCGAACTCTTTCCGGATATCTTCAATGGTTACGTCGGTGTCTTCCACTGTGTCGTGGAGGACGGCTGCAGCTAACAGTTCGGGGTCAGAAGTGATGGTCGCCACAATAGCCACAGCTTCCATCGGGTGTATGATGTAGGGAAATCCCTTTCCTCGCCGCTCAGTGCCGCTGTGCGCGTCAGTGGCAAATTTCAAGGCCTTGTCGAAAAAAGTAGTGTCCAAAGGATTATTCATGATAACTAAATGATATTAGCTTGTTTTGATTGTTTGAAGATGCGTTCCGCCCGTGTTTTGTTGTATTCGTTCTCACCGTAGAGAGCATTGAACAGGAGCACCAGTCCGGCCTCTCCGAATCCTCCTTTCAGGATATAGACGATGCAGAGGTTCTGCAAGACCACGGAGTAGGCGAGGATGTCCAAACCCGTACCGGCCAACTGGATGAGTGCCAGTTGATAGGCACTCTCCTCGTGCTCGTTGCGAAGTCGGACAATGTCACCGATGGTTTTCAACCCCAATTCGCGGAAGACGTTGTAGTAGGGCATCAGGCTGTCCTCGTAGATTTCTGCCTGGTTGATGGCGGCCATCTTCTCCATCAATCGTCTGAAAGGCTTCAGCTCTATGAAACTGCGGAAGGTGTCACCGTTGAGAGGCACCTCGTCGAAGTTGCCGCTGGCCACAAGGGACTGAACATTGCGGCGATAGGCGTTGATTTCTTTGCGGATATGACTGAATTGTTCGTCCGCCAACTCCAACATTCCGGCCAAACGGCTCATATTTCGTTGGTATTCAACAGGGATCTCGACATCGCTTTTGTATCCCATATCATGGTACATGTTGGCCCATACATGCTGAAGCGTGCTGCGCATCTGTAGTTCGAAACGAATCTGGTTCAGTTCCGGCATGTCAGGATTGTGATACAAAGCTTTCGGGACACGGCAAATGTAGTGCAGCGACATATATCCGAAACGGTCGATTTCCAGCATTTTACGCTTATCGACGGAGTTATCCCAGTCAATTTCGAACATTTGCTCCGCAAGTGCCGAAATGATATCGACTTCATCACTGAAAAAGGTGATGATGCGGACACCCAGAATGTCGGTGATATCACTTAAAGTATGGTATTTGTAGCCCTTTAGCTCCAGTTTGCCCGTCAAGCTTTTCTCAGTCTTGATGCGTGAATCCAAACCTGAAACCAAAATGTTGTTCTCGTTGAGACAATTACGAACCAAATCCATGACAACCTCCTTCAGCTTTTCAAAAACAGGGAGCTTCTCACGGTACTCGTCGAGAATCATCTCGCAATGCATGTCGAGTTTCATGATGTGGCTAATTGATTCTATTATTGTTGTGAATTGATTTGCGGCAATCGCAGCGAGACAGCCTTGGGCAGAATCTTGATGTTGAAGACGGATCCTGGAAGAATCTCGCCATCTAAACAGATGTTAATCAAATCTTTGGAACTGACCACGATCTCTTTCGCCTGTCGATAGACGATTTTATGCTTAAAGGATTTATGGGTGAGATGCTCGCCCTTACGGTAAACAGGCATTAACATCAAAAATCGCAGCAGCGACATGGAACGGATATAGCAGACTTCAATGAGCCCGTCATCGTTTTTGGCGTTGGGGGCGCAACGGAACTCGCCTCCCACCTGCACACCGTTGGCCAAGGTGCACAGCAACATCATACCGCGGCTGATGCGCTTGCCGTCCACCACTACTTTGACGCGGTTGAAGCGGCTTGTCAACAACGCATTAGCCACGCCGCGTCGAAATGCCTTGTGGGCTTCCACTCCTCTGGAAATGAGGTCGTTGGCGTGTGACGCAACCGTGGAATCAAAGCCGAAATCGCAGACGTTGATGCTGTAACTGTCGTTCACTTTGATGATATCAATAGCTTGGGAGGTGCCCTCCAGCATGGCTTTCACGCTACGGAAGTCGCGGCCGGGATAGTATTCCAGGAAGTCCGCCGTGCTGCCGCCGATGAAGAGGATAGCCATCTGTTTCATCGGGAACCCCACAATGCCCGAGGCCACCTCGTTGATGATGCCATCTCCGCCACAAGCCACGAAACAGACCTCCTCGTTAGGGTGCAGGTCGCAATAGACACGCACATAACGCGTGGCATCGCCCTCTCCCAAGGTGGTGTAGATGTCGTAAGAGTGCGGATATAGCTTCAGTTGCTCGTAAAGTTCCTTGTATTTCGGGACTTTATCGGCTCGGCCATTGATGATGTAGATATATTTCATGAATTAAATAATCGTGATAATGTTCGAGAATCCAGTGATGTCGAAAACCTCCTTCACTTGCGGATTCATATTGCGCAATACCATCTTGCCACTACGAGCCTTGACGCTCTTTTGCAGCATAAGGAAGATTCGGAGTCCCTGCGAGGAAGTATAAGACAAGTCCGTGCAGTCGATGTCTATGTCTGGTTTTTCGCCTTCCATCAGGGGGGCAATATCTTGCTGGAATTGGTCTGCGCTTGAAGTGTCGATTCTTCCGCTCAGTACTACGATTGTTTTATTTTCTTGCTGGGTGATCTTAATATCCATAGCTGTTGAAATATTCGATTTAATTAACTTTGAACTTTTTTGGTCATGGTGAGCACATTGTTGCCGTTTTCATAACGGTATTCGATGCTGTCCATCATCTTTTTGCATAGAAAGATGCCAAGTCCGCCGATTTTGCGATCCTCAGCGGAGAGTGTCACGTCAGGATCCTCTTTCTCAAGTGGATTGAAAGGTGTTCCGGCATCACGCAGCTCTATGGTGAGCACCAGCGAGTCTTCGTCGAGACTGGTGCCCGCTTCCAACCATCCGATGCCTCCGTCGTAGGCGTAACGCACCACATTCTCCACGGCCTCTTCAATGGAAAGTCTCAGCTTGAATTGCAGTACCTCATCTTCAGGAATATCCGGCGATGACATTAGAAATTCGATGATTTCGCTGCTTTTGTCCTTAATAGGGTTGAAACGTCTTTTTATCATAAATGGAATTAGCTCAATTATCTCTATATAACCATGCTGACAATGGTGATGTCGTCGTTTTGAGGGGCGTCACCAACAAAAGAATGCACGGACTCGTAAAGTTGTTCGCATGCCGTTTTTTGATCTGCGGCGGGGGAGAGTCGCCGTACCCATTCCATCAGCCTTTCGTTGCCATACAGCTCTTTTGCGGCGTTTTCGGCCTCGTTAACCCCGTCTGTGTAGGCGATGATGCGGGTGCCCGGCTTCAGGTCGATACTTTCGGCTTCGTATGCGAAATCCTCAATCAGACCGATAGCAAGGTTGGCTTTTGCCTTGAGGAAGTAGGGCTCGCCGTCGGGCGGCAGGATGACCAACGGGTTGTGACCGGCGTTGCAGAAATCTATATGGAGGGTCTTCAAGTCGATGCGGCCGACAAACAGGGTGACGAACATGTTGGTGCTGTTGGTGTCGATGAAGCTGTTGTTGACACGGCTCAACGTCTCGTTCAGCGGGAGTCCGAGACCTGCCACAAAACGGACTGTGGCACGGGTGATGGCCATCATCAGCGCAGCCGGAACCCCCTTGCCAGCCACGTCACCTATAGCGAAATAGAGCTGGTCGCCTTTGAGGGTGAAGTCGTACAGGTCGCCGCCCACCTCTTTGGCGGGATTCAGCAGCGCATACAGCTGCGGCGGGAAATCGGTGCGCAGCATCCCCATCTGGATGTTACGAGCCACATTGAGCTCAGATTCCATGCGCTCGTTGGCGGATGTGGTGGTCTTGAGCTGCTCAATGTAGTCGGCGATGGAATTCTGCATATAGATGAAGCTGTCGTGCAGACGAAGCATCTCGTCTTGGCTGGTGATTTCGGGCAATTCAGCCTTGAAGTTGCCCTTGGCCATGTTCAGTGCGGAGACCGACAACTCTGTGATGGGGCGCGTCATACGGCGTATCACACGACGGCAAACGAGGAAGATGATAACCAAACCTACTAGGCCGATAATCAGCAGGGCGACATGCATTTGCGAAGAACGACGAAGCACCTCTCTGTAGGGACATGTGATGCTCAGCTTCCAACCGTTGTGCAAGGGGCCATATACCACGAAGGCCAAGTCACGCCCTTTACCCACGCGCCGCCGGATGCTGTCCTTGTTTGAGCGGAGGTCCCCCACCGTCTCCTCAAAAGCGCTGTTTCCTGTAAAACTGCGTTTAAAGCGGTTGATCAAATCGGAGTCGGAACTCTTGATGCCGATGATGTTGTCCTTGTTGAATATAAGGGTGGCGATGGAGTTGTCGTAGGGGCGAATACCCTCCACCGTGCTTTCGATTTGGTCGATAACCATGTCGGATACCACGATGGCGTAGATGTTGAGCATAGAGTCCACCAAAGGATAGCAGTAGGAGACGACTCGTGAGGGTCGTGTGTCGAACGGTATGTAAGGGGCTGTCCAAGAGGCCATCTTAGTCTCTTGAAGCTGCTGCAGATTCCATATAGTACATAATTGTTGTAGTTGCTGGTTGTCTGGATGGAATTCGTGGATGCCATCTTTGTCGCCATAACTGAAAATAGCGGGACGAAGCGTGTCGATGCTCCCGTCGGGACATACAAAAAGGAGGGCACATCCGTCGATGAGCTCGCTCATCTCCACTGTGCGAGAAGCTATCATTTGAAGCATCTCCGGTTGCGACAGCATCGGGGTCATAAAAGAGGCCACGGCTTGGGTGGAAATCTCGACCGTCGTCAGCGGTTTTTCCAATTCGCTGATGGTCCCGTGCAGGATATATTGGGTGGATCGGGTCGCTTCGTCAGCGATGATTTTATGCGAAACAATGGCAATCACCACCATAGCCACAAAAAATATCGCCGACACGACACCGATAATCCGCCAACTCAGACTATTGGAAAAAGAATGTCTGCTCATATTATACTCAACTATTTCAGACTGCAAATGTACATAAAATACGAATACAAACGGACAAATGGAATTTCCACTGTAGAGACGGTGTGCACACCGTCTCTACAATATCAATTTCACACGGAAGCCTAACTTGGTGGGCTCTTCCACTACCTGCTGGCACAATGCAGCCAGTTCGCTGCGCTGTGCGTCGCTCAGAGGCGTGGTTTCCATCTTCTCCACCATGAAGTCCAAGGCGGTGACGCCCGACTGTTCGCTGTGGGTGATGCGGACGGTGATGGGACGGTAGGCGGCCATCACGTCGTCGAGCATCTTGTTACACAACTGCTGCGCCAGTTCCTGCTTCTCGGTGATGCCGTATTTGTAGCAGAACGCATTGATGGTGGAGTGCATGCCTAAGAAGTCGAAATCGGGACCGTCAATCTGGAACACCTCCTTGCGGATGCGCTGTATGAAGGCCTTGGTGGCGCTGTGTACAGGGTTCTCGAAAATTTGCTGGGGAGTGCCGTCCTCGTGGATATATCCGTCGTACATGAAGAAGATGCGTGTGCTCACGTCGTGTGCGAACTTCATTTCGTGGGTGACGATGAGCATGGTCATACCTTCATTGGCCAGCTGGCGGATGACGCTGAGCACTTCGCCCACCATCGTGGGGTCGAGGGCGGAAGTGGGTTCGTCAAAGAGCAGGATTTCGGGCTTCATGGCCAAAGCGCGGGCGATGGCCACACGCTGTTTCTGGCCGCCGGAAAGGCTTGTAGGATAGACATCGGCCTTCTCCGCCAATCCTACCTTTCGCAGGAGCGCCAACCCTTCCTCTCGTGCCCTCTCGGGATCTTCGTTGTGCAACTGGCAAGGGGCCAGCATGACGTTTTCCAACACGGTTTTGTGCGGGAAGAGATTGAAACTCTGGAACACCATGCCCATCTTCTGGCGCATCAGATGGACGGGATAGCCCTTAACAAGGATGTCCTCTCCATCGACGAAGATGCTGCCGCCGGTAGGTTGCTCCAACAGGTTCAGGCATCGCAACAAGGTACTCTTGCCTGTGCCAGAAGGACCGATGATGGAGATGACCTCACCTTGATGTACATCGGCATTGATATCGCGCAAAACCTCCAGATTATCGTAACTTTTCTTCAGGTGGGAGATGCGGATGATGGGAGCGTCGGAAGGTTGGGAGTCGGGAGTTTGGCGTTGAGAGTTAGGCGTTGAGAGTTGGGCTGTGTTGCGTTTACGGCGAATGATAAGCCACGTGCCGCAACCAACGATAACAAATGTAGCCAGAATCCACGGCCATTTTTTGTTATCTTTCTTGGTGTCAGTCGGCTGCGAAGGGCTGGTAAGTATCCCTACTTCCCCTTTGCGAGTGATGAGCACCATGTGTTCTGCAAGGTAGCCTTCGGAGAAAAGCACCTGTTTCTGCCGTTCCTCGGTGATGCTGATGGCTCCCATGGCCATATCGACCTTGCCTGTCTGCACGGCGGGAATCTGCGAGGCGAACTCCATGGCGAGAAACTCCAGCTGCCAGTTGCGACGGTTGGCCCACTCGCTTAGCAGTTCGATCTCCAAGCCTGTGGGCTCGCCGGAACTGATGAAACTGAAAGGAGGAAAAGCCGGGTAGATGGCTACGCGCAGTGTGCGACCTGTGCCATGCCTCTGAGGCCGAGCCACCGCCGAAATGTCATCGGCATTTCTCCATCGGTCAATAATCTTCTGGTAGGTGCCATCGCTGCGGATTTCTGCCAGAAAGCTGTCGAAGTCCTGCTTCAGTTCTGTGTTGTCCAGCTGGAAACAAGCTCCGATGGGTGTCGCTGGCAGGCAGGCATTCACGGTGTCCACCTTCGAGGCTATCTCCTTGTTGAACGCCACCGTGAGATTATCCCAACCGGCCACGTCCACCTTGCCGTTCTCTAACGCAGCCAACAAATCGGTGCTACTTGTAATTCGCATAATGTCGGCATCGGGTGCATGGTTGCTTACGGCCATGTCCTGTACGCTACCGATGACAACGCCGACACGCTTGCCGGAGAGCGCCTTGAATACATCAGGAGTGTCCGCCACCACTTCAGTCTTGGTGTTGTCGGAACTGAGCATTGCCGGAACGTAGCACACGGTTGCTCCAATTGCCAACAGCAGAGCGGCAACGATAGCCTTCACACGCTGCCGTTTCACTAACGATGAGAGCAGCAGCCCGATGAGCCACGCCATGAGGAAATAGATGATGGCCGTGACGATAAGGGGGAAGAAGGCGTCGAAGGTGCGCGAGCGTATCAGGTCGGAGGCCCGGGTCATGTCGGCCACGGCAATGTAGCCCACGACGCTGGTGCCCTTCAACAGGCTGATTACCTCGCCCTGATAGACGGGCATCACCGCTTTGATCACCTGCGGCAGCACAATTCTGAAAAACGTCTGCCGACGCGTGTACCCCAAGGCAAGGCCCGCCTCTGTCTGCCCGTGGTCGATACCCTGAATGGCGGTGCGCAGCATCTCGCTGACGTAGGCTGCCATGTTCATGGCGAAGGTGATGACGGCCACCACGATGCCCGTGGCTTTCATCGGCGCCAACACCACATAGTACATCAGCATGAGCAGTACCAGCACGGGCGTGCCGCGCATGATGTCGATATAGACCTTGGCCACCTTCTGGAGCCAGGATCGGCGGCTCATGCGCATCCAGCACACCAAACCGCCCAGCAGGGTGCCCAGTATGGCGGCGCAAAAGGTGATGATGAGGGTCACCTGCAAGCCGTCAAGAATCATCCTGTAGCGGTCTTCGGCTATCAAGTTGTTGTAAAAACTTTCAGAGATGCTCCATTTCGATCCGGAGCAGCCGGTCAACAAAAAACAGCCGCAGAGGGTAAGGATGGCGGCAAGCATCCAGGGTATATTTTTCTTCATTTCTGTTTAATTTGCTTCAGTATTACCATGAGAGTTTGGTTTCATGCCGCAAAAGTACAAAAAAAGGTCATTTGTTTTTTATCGTCATGGTGACGTTTTGTTTCTCGACAGCTCCTTCGGCGGACAATATTTCTGCACCTTGAACAGCGTTGCCTGTGACAGTCAATTGATAGTCAATATGTGAGCCAGCTTGACTTACTCCATCAACGGTGATCTTGCCACCCTGCCAAGAACCTTCCACATCTGTCTGCTTTTGCCTGCAATTACATGCTGAAAGCATGATCAAGGCGAAGATTATCAAGATGTTTTTTCTCATCATTCTTTTGTAAATATGTAAACTGCTAATGTGGGAAGAAAGACCAACAGCAATAGCGTAACCTCTACAAGAGCGTATGATCCGAAATAATCAACCAATGTCTGGAATTTCAGCACTCCATCAACCAAAATGGCCAAAAGTGCAAACCAGCAGAGAAAGAATATGGCGGAATACTTGATTTTTCGTTTTTTCAGCTTCATTGTAATAAGGTTTGTTTCGATATCGGCTATTGTTTACGTTTCCTTCAAACTTTTTTGGTGAGTATAAGGCGATTATTTGGGTGGCAAATGTACAAAATTTGAAAATATTATTTCGCGGATATTGTTTGGATACTGGCGCAAAGCCTCGGAGAGGCGACACGCACGCAGCCATGTGTTCTTATCTGCACATTCTTTCAATCAGCGCTTTGTGTTGCGGGTAAGCATGCAGCAGTTCCTCCTTTTTCGCTAGTTCGAAGTTCCCAAAGGTGAAGGCTGGGGCCACGGCGCAGCCAACGAGAGAAAATCCCTTTTTGCCAGGCAACGCTGCCGCAAACCATTGTTCGGGCTCAATGACAACTTGCATTTCGCTATTGGCAGAGAGATGATGCACGGTCAATTCGCCATCGGGGGAAATGACATAGATGTCGAGCGGGTCCCCGGCGTGGTAATACCAAATCTCTACCATATTGTGCAGACGATGAAAGGCCGAGAAATCCTCATCGCACAACATGTAATAGATGGTGGAAATCTGTTTTTCACCGGTTTCGTCATTGCCATACACCTGACGATACCAACCCCCTTCTGGATGGGGCGTGAGGCCATGTTTTTGGATATATTCTTTTGCGTTCATTGTACGATGGGGTTTGATTGTTTGAATGTCTTTGTTTACTATGTTTTTGAATGGCAAAGATATGAAAATTTCTGCAACCCCGAGTAGGGCTGTCGCACTGCGGCAGCCCTACTTGATTTTTATCAATCGTTCTCTTCCAGCCATTTCTCCAAAATGTCGCAGTACTTGTCGGTCTGCTCAACAAAACAGGTGTGGCGGGCGCCTTTGAAGAGCTCCCAGCGGCAGTCGTTAATGTGCTCGTAGAGCGAGGCGGCCACCACGGGGGTGCAGATGTCGCGGGTGCCGCTGCATATCAGGCAGGGCTGCGTGATTTCACCCAGGCGGTCGGTGTATTCGAAATCGGAGAGGCTGCCTAAGGGCTGGTATTCGTTGGGTCCCCAACCGTAGAGGTAGGCTTCGTTGCCGGCACGCTTGGGTCGGCGCAGGCATTCGGGCGAGTGCTCGTCAACGCTGATGACGTAACGCTCATAATAGTGGTCGTTGGCGCGGAGATAGTCGGGGTCGTCCCACTTTCCGGCAGCTTCGGCGCGACGGATGGCTTCCTGGTCTTCCGCCGACATGTACTTGATGAGGCGGTGCTGCTCGCTGGCCCAGAGCGAACTGGAGGCGAGACCCGAGGAGAGTATCGCTGACTTGACGCCCTTCGGCTGATGGTCAATGATGTAGGCGATAGCTAACATGACGCCCCATGACTGTCCAATGAGGTGGACTTGGTCGAGATGCAGATGCTCGCGCAGGGCGACAAGCTCGTTGACCCAAGTCTCCTTGGTCCAGAGTTCGGGATGCCCGTCAAGGTAGGAGTTTCCGCAGCCGATTTGGTCGTAGGCGATGACCTGCCGGCCCGTGTCGGCGATGCGGTCGAGCACTTCGAAATAGTTGTGCGTGCTGCCGGGGCCGCCGTGCAGGCACAGCAGCGCCGGCTTGCTTGAGGGTTCGCCGACGATACGGTAGTAGGTCTGATGGCCCAGATAAGGCATGTAGCCTTCGGTGATGGGATGTTGTTTCATTGTTGTTTGTTTTTAATTGTCTTAGCGTTGATAAGTTGATTTTTACCCCATTTTATTCCCTTCCGGTGGTGCCGTCGCTGTAGGTGTAATAAGTGACGGTGTTCAATGAGGAACTGGAGCTCGTAGCTTTTACCAGGCGGCCGTTGTTGTAGAAGTATTCTTGATCGAGGATCTGCCAGTTGTGCACCGAGGCTCTGGTGGCGATCAACTGCGGGTCGAAGACGGCATCGGCCACGGGCATACCGGTGTTGACGTTGGGGTAGTTGTCGTACTCGATGATGTAGGAAACGTCCTCTCCAGCGGGGGTGATGGGGTGCTCGGTGTAGGCGGTCATGTCGCCGTTCTCCCAGGTGATCTGGTATTCTTTAACCTTGCCGGAGGTGAGGTACTCGACGGTGAGGGCCTGAATGTGGCCGTCGGTGGTGTAGCCGGTGATGGTGACCCTATAGATGGTGTCGGAGCCCATCATCTCGATGGCGCGGGTCATGCGGCCACCCTCGTAGGTATAATACATGTCGTAGTTCAGGTTGGGAGAGGTGTAGTGTTCCTCGATACAGTTGCCATCGTTATTGTAAATGAAGGTGTTGTCGCTCGGAATGGTTGAGCCGGTGGAGTTGATAGTGAGGAAGCCGTGGATGTTGCGCAGCAGGCCATTCTCCCAAAGATAGTCCTCGGTGGCGGTTGTTAAGGTGTCACCTTCAGAGCCGACGATGGATACATATTGCTGGGTGAGGCGTACCTCAGGGGTTGGGGTGGGAGTGGGCTCGTCTCTATGGCAGGAGGCGAGAAGCATGGTCGCTGCGACCAAAAACAATAACCATTTTTTCATAATACGATAGGTTCTAATTGTTAAATGCCTTTATTTACTGTGTTTTTGAACGGCAAAAATACAAAAAAAATCCGCAATCTTGAGCTTTTTTGCCGAGATTGCGGAATGCGGTGTGGATTGATTATTTTTGTTTCGTTTTATTTCCTAATAATTTCCCGCGCCAATTTTCTTTTTTCAACTCTCATTTTATTGAACGTCCTTATACGTTCCAGCATGGCGGCAGCCCATGCGGCATCGCCGGGCAGTTGGTAGCGGCAGTTGCCGGTGGCCGAAGGGGTGAAGATGGTTTCGGCATTGTCGGTGAGCTGCACAGTGCCACGCTCGGAGAGTGAGAATTGGCTGTCCCCCTCCACGGCATGGATGGCTGCCATGGCGTCCCACATGCGCTGGCCGGTGTTGCAGTTGCACTGTAGATATACTTGCTTGATGGGATGCGCGTCAGTCCACGAAACATCGGCGATGACTTGCTCGGGGGTGTACTCGACATTCTGTCCCACCTCCATAGGCGAGAACACCATATCGACTTCCTGCGGCCAAAGGCGGAAGAAGACCTTGGAGAATTCGATGCTTTGGGCGAAGTTGAAGTCGGGTTCCTCCGCCTCTCCGAACACACCGCCCATCACGTAAATGCACTTCACCTTGCGTCGTATAAGCTCCACGCCGTCGAGGGACGAGTAGCTGTCGGGGGCTGATTGCAGCAGCTGCGCCAGACAGGTGACAAAGCCGGTGGAGACGATGCTCACGCTATGATCGGGCTGGGCGGCCAACAGGCGACGATAGAGCTGCCATCCGTCGGGCAGCTGCGAGTAGTCGTTGATGCTGCAGGCGAACATCGGCTGTCCGTTGTTGTCCACCGTGGCGGCCACATGGGCGTAGTCGATCCACACCCGAGGGTCTTTGACGCCGTCGCGAACAAGTGCAATGGGAACGTCGGAATGACCGAAATAGGTGTCCATCACGTCGGCAAAACGGGCGTTTTCTTCCCCCTCACGGTCCACCACCACGCCCAGCAGGCGGCATTTTCCCTGCTCCTCGTAGCGGTAGAGCATCTCAAGGGCAAAAAGGTCGTCAGTTGACGAGCAGATGTCGGCATCGAAGATGACAAGCGGCACGCCCGTGTAAGGCTGGATGTTGTTCTTGCTGCACGAGGTCATCAGCATGGAACCGCAAATGACGGTGACGGCGAGCACCATTAAGATTTTTTTCATTGTACGATAGGAATTCATTGTCGAAATGTTCTTTATCTGCACATTCTTTCAATCAGCGCTTGATGTTGCGGATAAGCATGCAGCAGTTCCTCCTTCTTCGCCAGTTCGAAGTTTGCAAAGGTAAAAGCGGGAGCCACGGCGCAACCTACGAGAGAGAATCCCTTTTTGACAGGCAATTCTGCCGCAAACCATTGCTCAGGCTCGATGACCACTTGCATCTCGCCATCGGCAGAGAGATGATGCACGGTCAATTCGCCATCGGGGGAAATGACATAGATGTCGAGCAGGTCCCCGGCGTGGTAATACCAGATTTCCACCATGTTGTGCAGACGATGAAAGGCCGAGAAATCCTCATCGCACAACATATAATAGATGGTGGAAATCTGTTTTTCGCCGTTTTCGTCATTGCCATACACCTGACGATACCAACCCCCTTCAGGGTGGGGCATGAGGCTAAGTTTTTGGATATATTCTTTTGCGTTCATAGATCAAAGGGATTAAGCCTTTGCTATCTTGTGGCGGATTTGTTCGGCCAAAAAAGAGGCGACGGTGTCGGGCTCGAGGCCGGTGATGTCAACGCAGACGTGGTAGTTGCGGGCATCGTGGCGCGAGGTCTCGGCGATGCTTTGCACGAAGTTGTCACGCGCATTGTCCACGTCGTCAACCACCTTGGCGGCCTCTTCGGGGGTGAGATTCTCCTTCCGGGCGATGCGGGTAATGCGGGCGTCGCGGTCGGCGATGAGGAGCAGGTGGATGGCATTGGGGTTGTCGCGGAAGATGTGGAATCCCGCACGGCCGACGATGATGCAGCTCTCCTTTTCGGCCAAGTCGCGCAGAAACCGTTCTTCAGCGTAATAGACACTCTTTGGCGTGGGGTCGGCAATGGCACCGGGTGCGTAGCCGGTGGCACTATACTGCTGGTAGAAATTGCAGAATTCTCTCCACCAGCTTGTCTTCTGCGACTTGATGCGGTCCATTTCCTCGGGGGTG
>Ga0265299_10004242_pt1 | contig 13639 bp, 12 predicted proteins | sample AusTroGonzalo_MG_4_FD_193485 | JGI IMG/M metagenome (GOLD analysis project Ga0265299, IMG submission 193485) | Bovine rumen microbial communities from tropical cattle in Woodstock, Queensland, Australia - Gonzalo_02 | ecosystem: Host-associated > Mammals > Digestive system > Stomach > Rumen ...
TGCACGTTTTGGCGAACATATTGAGGATTCGCTCTATGTGGCCACTTACGAAGCCTTTAAGACGGATCGCCATGAGGTGGTGAGAGCCAACGCCCAACTTTCGGCAGAGCGCTTCCCCTTAGGCGAAAACAGGGCTAAGTTCCTCTTCATCGACGGCCTGAGTCTCTTAAATGATGGCGATGGCGACGGTTGTGTGGAGCGCCTGAAAGAGGTGGTAGAAAAGTATCCCTCGAGCGAGGTGAGTGAGTTGGCCGGTATGATTGTGAAAGGTGTGCAGGAAGGGCGCAGGCTGCATGGCGGTAAGTTTGACATCGGCGACGTGTGGTCGAGGCGAGATATCACGCTTGCTGCCGATTCGACGGGTACCATCGAACTGAGTGCAGAGCGCGATGACAACTTCATGTTCATTCTGGCCTACGAGCCCGACTCCGTGAACGAGAATCAGTTGCTGTTTGAGTTGGCACGCTATAATTTTACCAACTTCCTTGTGCGTAACTTCGATATTATGCTCGATGAGGACAATGGTTTGCATCGCATGCGCGTCAGTGGATTCCTGAGCTACGACGAGGCCTTGCAATACGCCCGAAAACTCTATGCAGACAATGCGATGGCCGACTGGCTGAAGCCTTGTCACAGTCTGATTATCAGTGAGAAGAATCTGGCATTGATTGGATCGAGGTTCAGTTACGACGAATACGAACAGTTCTACGAAGAAACCTTCGTGCCAATGGAGGTGAGTCAGGAGCAACTGTTGACGGAGCCTGAGCGTGTGGATATGCCCGATATCGAGGATATGGGCGAGGACGAGGAGGTACAGGAATCCAATGATGGAGATGACGACCTTTTCCAGAATCAGCCACGACAGACCAAGGCACAGGACTTTGATTTTGGAGACGACTTCTGGTGATATTGTAAATTGGAGATTGAAATATGACGAACGGACTATTGTTGTGGGTAGATGACGAGATTGAGCAGCTGAAGGCGCACATCATGTTCCTCGAAAAAAAGGGCTATGAGGTGGTCACCGTCAGCAATGGTACAGATGCCGTTGATCTGTGTAAGCAAAGAAACTTTGACCTCGTATTGCTCGACGAGCAGATGCCTGGTATCAGCGGTTTGGAAACCCTACAAAAGATCAAGGAACTGCAACCCTCGCTGCCAGTGGTCATGGTGACCAAGAGCGAGGAGGAGAATATCATGGAGCAGGCCATCGGACAGAAGATTGCCGACTACCTCATTAAGCCCGTGAATCCCAACCAGATACTCCTGGCACTAAAGAAGAACATCCACCGCAGGGAGATAGAGACGGAGGTGACACAGAGCCAGTATCAGCAGAACTTCCAGCAGATCGCCATGCAGATTATGGATTGCCGTACATGGAAAGACTGGGCGGATATCTACAAGCGACTCGTGCACTGGGAGCTGGAACTGAGTGCGACGGACAGTAGCATGAAGGAAATGCTGAGCATGCAGAAAGAAGAGGCCAATAATGGCTTTGCCAAGTTCGTGAGGAAAAACTATCTGGACTGGGTAGCCGATCTCGAGACTCATAAGCTCGATGCTAACAATGAGCGCCCTATGTTGTCGCCCGAGATTTTTAAGCGTGAAGTGTTCCCTCTGCTGAATGAAAATAAAAAGGTATTCCTCGTGGTGTTTGATAATTTCCGCTATGACCAGTGGCGTGTGCTCGCCCATGAAATCAGTGAGCAGTTCGACATCGAAGAGAACCTTTACTATAGTATCCTGCCCACTGCTACGCAGTATGCCCGTAATGCTATCTTCTCAGGATTAATGCCCAACAAGATAGCTCAGATGTTCCCTGACCTCTGGGTAGATGAGGACGAAGAAGAGGGTAAGAACCTGAACGAAGCACCACTTATACAGACGCAGTTGGAGCGCTATCGCAGGAAGAACACCTTCTCGTATCACAAGGTAAACAACTCGACGGAAGCCGACAGATTTATGTCGCAGTTCAATTCTCTAGGTAATAACGATTTGAACGTAGTCGTGTTCAACTTCATTGATATGCTCAGTCATGCTCGCACGGAGTCGAAGATGGTGAGAGAGTTGGCTAATAACGAGAGTGCCTATCGCTCGATCACGCTGTCGTGGTTCCGTCATTCTGTCATCTCAGACTTCTTCAAGTTGTTGGCACAGACTGACTGTACCGTACTGGTGACGACGGATCATGGCAGCATTCGTTGTACGCAACCCGTAAAGATTGTGGGCGACAGGAATACGAACACCAATCTGCGCTATAAACTGGGTAAGAACCTGAGCTACGACGACAAGAGCCTGTTTGTGATCAAGGAACCTCAGAAGGCGCAGCTGCCGGCACCCAACCTCTCTACGAGTTACGTGTTTGCGACGGGCGATTCGTTCTTCGCCTATCCCAATAATTATAACTATTATGTATCCTATTATCGTGACACTTTCCAGCATGGCGGTATCTCGATGGAGGAGATGATTGTACCACTCATTACATTGACAAGGAAGAAAAGGTAAATGGAAATAAGGATTCAAGACTTAGAGCATATCAACGAGGCTGCAAAACAGTTTGTAGCCCAGATTGGCGACCATAAGGTGTTTGCCTTCTATGGTAGTATGGGGGCAGGCAAGACCACCTTCATCAAGGCTGTCTGCGAGGAACTGGGTGTGGAGGATGTGATTACGTCGCCCACCTTCGCCATCATCAATGAATATACGGGGCAGGAGGGTACCATCTACCACTTCGACTTCTATCGTATTAAGAAACTTGAGGAAGTTTACGACATGGGCTACGAAGACTATTTTTATAGTGGTGCCCTGTGCTTTATCGAGTGGCCGGAACTGATAGAGGAAGTGCTACCTGAGGATGCTGTCAAGGTGAGCATCCATGAGAATGCAGACGGTTCTCGCACCATATCGCTGACATAAAAAGAAATCCCGCTCTAATCTGAGCGGGATGATCTTTATAGGTTCTGTTCCTGAAAGTCTAGGTCGGCCTGGACGATGAAGAACACTTCTTCAGGATTGAATGATGAGCTAAAACCCTGTCTCTTGGCTTCTTTGCAGACATGCTCTGCCACAGCCTCCAAATCGATTTCTACTTCATCGTCATTGCTCTCCAGAATACCACTCTCATAGTAATATTCCACAATGAGATCCATCATATAGAGGATATCCTTGTCGCTGTAGTATTTCTTCAGGTCTGAAGGTAACTGCGTACGGATATATTCCAACTCCCGTCTGTTCTCTTCTTCGTCCAAACGGATCTCTTCGTCAATGTTTGCCATCGTTAGAGCAGAGCTTCAAATTTCTCTACGAGTTTGGCCTTCGACTGTGCACCAATCATCTTATCGACCACCTCACCGTTCTTAAAGAAGATAATAGTGGGAATGTTGCGGATACCGAACTCCTGTGCCAAATCTTCGCACTCCTCAACGTCGCACTTGCCAACAACGATCTTGCCCTCGTAAGCTTCTGCCAATTCAGAGATAATGGGGCCAACCATACGGCAGGGGCCGCACCATGTTGCCCAGAAATCAACTACCAAAGGCTTGTCGCCTGCCTTCAAACTTCTAAAATTCTCACTTGTGATTGTTACTTCCATTGTCTTTTTATTTTTAGGTGAATACTATATTTCAATTTGCTTCATGCAAATAGTGTGCCATTAGTTGATGTGATAGTCGAGAGCCTCTTGCTTCTCGATGTAATCGATGAGCGTGTGGCGCACATCCACACCACATGTCTTGCTGTGGAGTAGTACGTGATGCTTGCCCAGGGAATCGCGCAATTGGAAGAACAACTGCGTCTTTCCTGGATGGCTTGAGATAATTTCGCTGAGGTCGGCCACAATCTGTTCGTCGAGCATATCTGTCACCAGCGAGATGGTAATGCGCTCTACTGCTTTCTCCTTCACGTTTTGCAGGTATTCCACGTTCTGCACCTTCAACGACAGGATGTTGCTATACTGGAAACGAGGTTGTACTTTGGCAGTGATATAGAGCGATGCCCCTTCAGTGAACCAACCATTCCACTTGGCCCAGTCCTCGTCGAACAAGGCAAGTTCGGCAGAGCCCTCAAAGTCCTCGATAGTCACAAAGCCACAGGGTTTACCACGCTTGTCGAATCGGGTTCGGATGCCAGTAACGATACCACCTACGATAACGTCATCACGATCCTTCAGCTGGTTGATGTCTGCCAATTCGGCACACTTTGTGTTACAGAGATTCTCGAGAATAATTCTGTATTCATCCAGTGGGTGGGCAGATAGATAGATGCCCACGAGATCACGCTCTCTGTTCAAGCGCTCGATATCGCTCCAGCGGGTATCGTTCTTGGGCACTTGTGGTTGTGCTATTTCAACACCTTCGCCAAACATACCGAAGAGTGAATTCTGCATCTGTGCCTGTTCCTGTTGATAGAGCTGTCCGTAGCGTACCAGGGTGTCAAGGAACATTTCACCCTTGGCGTTCAGGGCAAAGTAATCCTCTCTGCGAATGCCAAAACTGTCAAAACCACCACTCAAAGCCAATGATTCGAAAGCCTTGCGGTTGACGGATCCGAAGTTTACACGCTGGGCAAAGTCGTAGATATCTTTGTAGGGGCCGTTCTTCTCGCGCTCGTCGATGATGGCCAAGGCTGCAGAGTCGCCCATACCCTTGATGGCGCCCAGTCCGAAGCGAATTTGTCCATGATGGTTCACACCAAACTTCTCATACGACTCGTTGACATCAGGACCTAAGGTCTCGATATCCATGCGCTTACACTCGTCCATCAGTTTGGTGATTTCCGTAATCTGGTCTCGACGACGACTCATGATGGCTGCCATAAACTCAGCGGGGTAGTTGGCCTTGAGATAAGCTGTCTGATAAGCCACCCATGAATAGCAGGCAGCGTGCGACTTGTTGAAGGCGTAAGAAGCGAACTTCTCCCAGTCTGCCCAAATCTTCTCCAAGATTTTAGGATCGTGACCATTCTTCTTGCCACCCTCAATAAACTTGGGCTTCATGGCGTCAACGATATCCTTCTTCTTCTTACCCATAGCCTTACGCAGGGCGTCGCTCTCACCACGCGTAAAGTCAGCCAATTGGCGCGAGAGCAACATCACCTGCTCCTGATAGACGGTAATGCCGTAGGTGTCCTTCAGGTATTTCTCCATGCATGGGATATCGTACTTAATCTCCTCACGTTTGTTCTTACGGGCAATGAACGAAGGGATATAGTCCATAGGACCTGGGCGATAGAGGGCGTTCATGGCGATAAGGTCCTCGAATACCGTGGGGTGAAGCTCGCGTAGGTATTTCTGCATACCGTTCGACTCGAACTGGAAGGTGCCGATGGTACTGCCTTGCTGATAGAGTTCGTAGGTCTTGGGGTCGTCGATGGGAATATTATCCAGATCGACTTCGATGCCTCTTGTGCGTTTAATATTCTCGCAGGCCTCTTTCAACTCGGAGAGCGTCTTCAATCCTAAGAAGTCCATCTTGATGAGGCCCGTCGATTCAATCACATGACCATCGTACTGTGTACAATTGGTTTTGGTGCCCTTGAAGTCAGGGTCATCGGCTGTTGATACAGGCACATGGTCGCTAATCGGGTCTCGACAGATGATAAATCCACAAGCATGGATACCTGTGCCTCGCACGGTACCCTCAAGCATCTTGGCGTATTTGATGGTGTTAGCCACTGCAGAATCAGTTGACCCCTCAGCCTCTTGTAATTCCGGGGTACACTTGATGGCGTTGGGCAGATTCATCTTCATGCCCTCGGGCAATCTGTCTGGAATAGCCTTACACAGAGCATTGGTGTAGCCCAATGGTACTTTCTCCACGCGTGCCACGTCTTTGATGGAGTTTTTGGTGGCCATTGTGGCGTAGGTGATGATATGGGCACAGTTTTCATGGCCGTACTTGTCCATCACCCATTTCAGCACGCGTCCTCGTCCGTCGTCGTCAAAGTCGGTATCGATATCAGGTAGCGAGATACGGTCTGGATTCAGGAAACGCTCAAACAGCAGGTCATATTTCAAGGGATCGATCTTGGTGATACCTAAGCAAAAGGCCACCACGCTACCAGCAGCACTACCACGCCCAGGACCCACCATCACGTCGAGTTCATCGCGTGCTGAATTGATAAAGTCCTGCACAATGAGGAAGTAACCAGGGAAACCCATCGTCTTCATGATATGCAGTTCGAACTTCACGCGCTCTATCACGTCTTCGGGAATGGGGTCGCCGTAACGCTTCTTGGCTCCTTTGTAGGCCAGTTCTGCCAGATAGTCGGCTTCGAACTTAATGCGGTATAGCTTGTCGTAACCGCCCAGTTTCTTGATTTTCTTCTCACCATCCTCTGGCGATAACTGATTTTCGCCATTCTCGTCGCTTGTAAACTCGTCGTAGAGTTGCTGCTCAGTGAACTTCTGACGCCATTCTGCCTCTGTACCAAAACTCTCCGGAATAGGGAAGAAGGGCATGATGGGATCGTTGTCAAGGCTATAGGTCTCCACCTTATTTAATATCTCTACAGTGTTGGCCATGGCCTCAGGCACATCGTTGAAGATGTCATTCATCTCCTGCTGCGTCTTAAACCACTCCTGCTTGGAGTAGAGCATGCGCGTGGGGTCGTCGAGATCCTTTCCTGTTGAGAGACAGAGCAGATGGTCGTGGGCCTCGGCGTTCTCCTTATCCACGAAGTGGGCATCGTTGGTGCATACCAGTTTGATGCCATATTCCTTGGCCAGTTCTATCAGTACCTTATTAGCCTGTTGCTGGAGTGGGAATGTCTCACGATTGGCTCTGATATTGGGATCCGTCACTTCGTGGCGTTGCAACTCGAGATAATAATCGTCGCCAAACACACGTTTGTGCCATTCAATAGCCTCCCGGGCCCCAGCTATGTCACCATTCAGGATCTTCGCAGGAACCTCACCGGCGATACAGGCAGAGCAGACGATCAAGTCTTCATGATACTTCTCCAGTTCTTTACGGTCTGTACGAGGACGGTTGTAGAAACCATCCACCCACGAATTGCTGACGAGCTTGATCAGATTCTTATAGCCGTGGGCATTCTTGGCCAGCACGATGAGGTGGTAACCACCCAGGTCTTCCTTGTTTTCCTTCAGGTGCATATCTCCACGACGGGCCACATACATCTCACATCCAAAGATGGGCTTGAAAGGTTCGAGCCCGTCTTTCTTGCGCTGTTTGTTCACTCCGATGCAGATGTCGTGAAATTCTTTAATGCCGAACATGTCACCGTGGTCGGTAATGGCCATACCCTTCATGCCGTCGGCTATAGCCTTATCTACCAGCTTCTTAATGCTCGACTGTCCGTCAAGAATCGAGTAATATGTATGTACGTGCAGATGTACGAAATCTTCCATCTTTTTATGTTGCTTCTTGTGTATTTGAGCCCCAAAGATACGCCTAAATCTTGGAAATACCAAAAGAAAAACGTGAAAAGTTTGTAACTTACGTAAAAAATGTGTACCTTTGCACGCGAATAACGAAACAATCATACTAATCCGATGGGAGAGAGAATCAAGAAACTGAAGAAAATCAGGATTCACCGTGAGGGCACCAGCGAACTTCTTTACAGTGCCATCCTCATCTTCATAATAGCCGCAGGACTCTGGTATCTGCTGAAGGGCACTAATCCTTTTATTAGTCATACCGTCATGCTATTGGTCGTTGGCGTTCTGGGGGCTGCGTGGCTCATGGCGCTTAACTTCTACCGTTGTCCTATCCGCTATTTCAATGGCGATACCGAGAAATTGGTGGTGGCTCCTGCCGATGGTAGGATCGTGGTGGTAGAAGAAGCTGAGGAGAATACGTATTTCCACGATAAGCGCCTCATGATTTCCATTTTCATGAGTCCGCTGAATGTCCATGCCAATTGGTTCCCGATTGATGGTAAGGTGAAGTTTGTGAAGCATTTCAATGGAAATTACCATAAGGCATGGTTACCTAAGGCCAGCGAAGAGAATGAGCATGCCGACATCATGATCACTACGCCCGAGGGTGAGGATATCCTGGTGCGTCAGATAGCAGGTGCTTTGGCGCGTCGTATCGTCACTTACGCCAAGGATGGCGAGGAGTGTTATATCGACGAGCACATGGGCTTTATTAAATTGGGTTCACGCGTCGATGTGTTCCTGCCTCTCACTGCTAAGCCCACTGTGACCATGAATCAGCCTACCACTGGCGACCAGACTGTGATTGCAAAACTGAAATAAATGAGTATCAAGAAGCATATCCCCAATTCGATTACCTGTTGCAACCTCATTTCTGGTTGTATGGCCACTTATTGGGCATTCATGGGTATTTATGAGTTCGCTTTGCTGTTGATCATCATTGGTGCTGTCTTCGATTTCTTCGATGGAATGACGGCCCGTTTGTTGGGTGTCAGCTCCCCCATAGGTAAGGAACTCGACTCTCTGGCTGATTGCATCACCTTTGGTTTTGCGCCCTCAGCCATCATCTTCAGCTATCTCAGCACGTTCGAGACTCACAACTTTGTTATCCCGTTCCTGGCCTTTATCATGGCAGCCTTCTCTGCCTTGCGTTTGGCTAAGTTCAATCTCGACGAGCGTCAGGCTTTGGGTTTTATTGGTCTGCCCACACCAGCCAATGCCCTCTTCTGGGGTTCGCTGATTGTTGGTACTCAGGAGTATCTCGAAGAAATCCCTTATATCCCCTTTATCCTTCTGGCAGGTGTGTTGGTCAGTTGCTATCTGCTGGTGTCAGAGATACCTATGTTTGCCTTGAAGTTCAAGCATTGGGGTTGGAAAGGTAATGAAATCAAATATATTTTTGTGCTCTCTTGCATCCCCCTGCTCCTCTTGTTGGGAGTCTCTGGGTTTGCAGCCATCATTGCATGGTATATCATATTATCAGCTGTGACAGCTAAGAAAATCAATTAAAAAGCCTATCTGAAATGAAGAGTATTATTGCTTTTATCGTGTTCGGACTCATTTTCCTGTCAATCATTATCATGGTAGTCATTTATTTCACCTATAAGGGTGTCAGGAAACTCAAGGAGGAAGTAGAGGAAAACTACTACCGCAATCAGAAAATAAAAGAGCAGAAAGAGCGTAATCCCTTCGATAACGACTATTTCAAGAGTGCTTCAGCCACAAAGAAACAGCAGCCCAAGAGAGAGAAGGCAGAATATTACCAGGCGGAGCAGACAAAGAAGGATAAGAATCCCTTTGGCGATGATTACTTCAGGAGTGCTTCGGATACGAACAAGGAGCAAACCAAGAAAGAGCAGCCTAAGAAAGAAAGCACTGCCCGTAGGAAGACTACGGACAGTGGCGTAACGATTATTGATGATCGTAATTTCGAAGACAAGCGTAAGATCTTCGATCACTCCGATGGTGAATACGTAGAGTTCGAAGAGGTCTGATCTTCAGTTTGAATCTTTAATTATGCACGAGTGTGCCGATTGGCTCACCGTCCATCACCTTCTTCAGATTACCCACCACATCCATATTAAACACATAGATAGGCAGGTTATTGTCCTGACACATGCAGATAGCGGTCAGATCCATTACCTTCAGGCCTCTTGCCAAGACCTCCTTGTAGGTAATCTCGTCGAACTTCGTAGCAGTGGGATCCTTCTCGGGATCTGCCGTATAGACACCATCCACGCGTGTACCCTTCAGCATTACATCGGCCTCGATCTCTATACCGCGCAGGCTTGAGCCTGTATCAGTTGTGAAATAAGGCGAACCCGTACCAGCAGAAAAGATGCATACATAACCAGCCTCCATGGCCTCGATGGCCTTCCACTTGGTGTAGAATTCACCAATGGGCTCCATACGGATAGCCGTCAGCACCTTATTCTTCACACCTACAGCACCCAGAGCCGAACTCAGTGCCAACGAATTGATGACCGTTGCACACATACCCATTTGGTCGCCCTTCACACGGTCGAAACCCTTCTGCGAACCAGAAAGTCCACGGAAGATGTTACCACCACCGATCACAATACCAATCTGAACACCCATCTCACTGATTTCCTTAATCTGCTTCGCATAGTCGCTCAGACGCTCAGGGTCGATACCGTAGCCCTGCTTGCCCATCAGACTCTCGCCCGAGAGCTTCAAAAGAATTCTCTTAAATCTTGCCATATACCTTTTGTTAATAATATAAGTTACTTCCTTGAATGCATAGAATCGCGAGGTTCCCTCGGTGTCGAGGAGCACCAGACTGCCGCCCATAAGTACGTTGAGCACCTTGGCTCTGAACGATCCCTTGGCATCTTCGTACTCATAATAGCCGTCGGTGCGATACAACAGTTCGCGATAACGTGCCGAAACCTGCTCAGCATCACCCTGATACGTTTCTTCGAAGCGTTTTAGGAAATCATTAAGCAAAGTCTCACGATTCGTCTCTCTACCTAATATCTGACGAAGCGACACGGGGTTGGGAGCATCGCTTAAGAACTGCTCTTGATTCACGTTAATTCCAATACCGATAATACTGTCCTTGATGGTGCTTCCTTGAAGCAGGTTCTCTATCAGGATACCGCATATCTTCTTGTCGCCATAATAGATGTCGTTAGGCCATTTGATGCGGAGGCTCTTCTTGGCGGCCATAGGCTCTAAATACTGCGCCAGGGTCTCGCAGAGGGCCACAGATACCATCTCAGAGATCAGGAACTGCCTGCTGGCATGAATTTCCGTCGGGTGGATCAACAGCGAGAAGGTCAGGTTCTTGCCTCGCTCACTTTCCCAGGTATTCGTACCACAACCTTTCCCTGCCGTCTGATAATCAGCCCAAACGACATCACAAGGTGACGGTTCCTTGTCCCCCTGTATTTTCAACCAACGGTTGGTAGAGTCGGTCTCGTTGATATGAATAACCTTAAAATCCATATTTCGATGCAAATATACAAAAAAATCCGTGTAATCCGTATCATCCGTGCTAAATTTTAAGTATCTTTGCAACATGATTGAGAAAAAAGATGAACGCTACATGCAAATGGCCCTCGACGAGGCCCATGTAGCCTACGAAGCTGGCGAGATTCCCATCGGAGCCGTGGTGGTTTGCAAAGACCGTGTGATTTCCCGAGCCCACAACCTCACAGAGACCCTCTGCGACGTGACGGCCCATGCTGAGATGCAGGCCATCACAGCTGCAGCCAATACCTTAGGGGGCAAGTATCTCACCGATTGCACCCTCTATGTCACTGTCGAGCCATGCACCATGTGTGCGGGAGCTATCGGGTGGGCGCAGATTCCCCGTATTGTCTATGGAGCAGCTGATGAGAAGCGTGGTTATCATGAGTATGCCCCCCGAGCCATGCATCCCAAGGCTGAGGTCATCGGAGGCGTGCTTGAAGCCGAGTGTCGCCAATTGATGGTTGATTTCTTTAAGTCCAAGCGATAGGGTACAAAAAAAGAGGCTCAAAAGCCTCTTTTTCTGGTGATCCGTTTGGGAAGTTCTTTTTTGAATGTTCATGGTGAATCTTGAATATTCGTGATTGGGAATTTGCTGATTTTTAGTAAATTGCAAAAATATGGAATAATCTTTTACAGAGACGGCCAAGAGCGGCACCGTCTATCGCAAGTTCTCCGCCGTCGCCGGTGTCGGCCTCGCCATCCAGGGCCTGCTGCCCATCGGCCTCTACCTCTGGTGGATGCAGGGCCGCATCGAGTGGAGCTCACTCATCTTCCTGCCCTGCCTCACCATGTACTTCCTCTACCTCTTCATCTGGCATCGCCTCCGAGGCTATACGGGCGACTGCTGCGGAGCCCTTTTCCTCCTCACAGAACTCACGGCCTGCCTCGTTGTCTCATATTATCTGGCCTAAACGTAACGAGCCGAAAAATCGACCCGTTAACTTTCATCTGGTAACAGAGGAACCTGGTACCTGTCATAACTTATTTCAATAAAGACACGAGTCAGGAAATTCTGCGCTTGCGACAAGAATGGGGCTATTGCCGGTAGTTTGTCGCAAAAAGGCGCTGCTGTCGTGACAAACTCAGACAAAAGTCGGCAAAAATATTGTTTCTTCTCAAAAACCGCCGTAACTTTGCATCGTCAAAAGGAAACAGACGACAAATTCAACAAAAGTATAAACATATAAAAAAGTAAAGTTATGACAAACAAAAATTTCAATGCAAAGAAGGTGCTCATGAGCACAGTTGCAGCAGTCGTTTTCTCATTCGTGTTCACCACCAGTGCAAATGCAAATACTAATGCCGGAACCCCACAGAAGAGTTCTTTGGAGATTCGTGTGAAAGATGCACCGAAGCGTAATGTAGGGATTCGCGTGAAAGGTGCCCAGAAGGGTAATGTGGAGGTTCGCGTGAAAGGTGCCCAGAAGGGTAATGTGGAGATCCGCGTGAAAGATGCTCCCAATAATTCTTTTGAGAAATTCCTCGATCAGGTTCTGGGCATCCGCGTAAAAGTTCGCGTATAGAACCAGCGCTATAACAACTACGCTATTATACTATTTGAGGTGGGTGTGCCTGTTTGGGGCTCACCCTGTTTTTTTATGCCTCCAGCCACGGACAGAGCCTCTTCAGAACCAGTCATGGAAGCACACATATGTTGCCATAGTTTACTTGTTTTTACATGTTGTAAGGGCTAAGTGGTGCAAAAGTGGTGCATTTGGGATATGAGAAAATCGGCAAACGGTTGATAATCAATCATTTGCCGATTTTTAAAAGTGATCCGTTTGGGGCTCGAACCCAAGACCCCAACATTAAAAGTGTTGTGCTCTACCGACTGAGCTAACGGATCGACCTTATTTTGGGTGCAATGATAGTGCAAACCGAGTGCAGAAAGCTTGCTTTTTGCCGAGGTGCAGCCTATCTTCGCATGCGATTTTTGAAATCGCGTGCAAAGGTACGACTTTTTGATGAAACCACCAAATTTATTCCGATGAATTTTCTTCAGGAGGCTCATTTTCGCCCTCTTTCGTCACATATCGCTGGTAGTAAGCTATCAACAACGTGGTGGCAGGCAGGGCAATAATCAGCCCGATGAAGCCCAGCAGAGCGCCCCAAACAGAGAGGCTTAGCAGCAAGATGGCCGGGTTCAGTCCCATGGCCTTACCCATCACCTTAGGCGTCACCACCATATCACAAATCAGTTGTACGATGATAAACACTGCCAATGCCATAGCCAGAATCACCCAGAAGTTTTGTCCCGTATCTGCCGACTTCAGCAAGGCCAGTAATACGGTAGGAATCAGGGCAAAGGTGTGCAGATAGGGCACCAAGTCCATGATACCGATCATAATACCCAGACCAATGGCCATGGGGAAATCGATGATCGTAAAACCAATGCAGAACAGCACGCCCATAATCAGAGCCACCAGACCTTGGCCACGAACGTAGTTATTCAACTCACGCTCCACGTCGCCCATCAGTTCCTGCCAGAAGGGGCGCACCTTCTTGGGGAAGATGCGAATCCAGTTGTCTGTCAGATACTCATAGTCGAGCAGTATGAAGAACATATATAATAAGGTGATAAAAGAGGCAATTACACTCACGATCACACTGTAGGTCTGTCCCAGCATACTGAAAAGGCCTGGCATAATGGTCTTCAGACTCTCCGTAAACGAGTCGCTACGGAAGAAGTTACCTATGTCGTTCTGATTCTCCAACCACCACTCTGTAATGGCAGCTGGTATGCTCTTG
>Ga0265299_10004244_pt1 | contig 13639 bp, 12 predicted proteins | sample AusTroGonzalo_MG_4_FD_193485 | JGI IMG/M metagenome (GOLD analysis project Ga0265299, IMG submission 193485) | Bovine rumen microbial communities from tropical cattle in Woodstock, Queensland, Australia - Gonzalo_02 | ecosystem: Host-associated > Mammals > Digestive system > Stomach > Rumen ...
GCCGTCAACCTGAAGGAACAGGAGTGCGACGTGCTCATCGCCATCGGCATGCGCTTCAGCGACCGCGTGACGGGAAACACGAAGACCTACGCCCGCCAGGCGAAGGTCATCCATCTGGACATCGACAAGAGCGAGATCGACAAGAACGTCAAGACGGACGTGGCCGTCGTGGCCGACTGCAAGGAGTCGCTGCCCGCCATCACCGCCCTGCTACAGAAGGGCGACCACCGCGAATGGCGCGAGTCGTTCCTGCCCCTCGACGCGAAGGAGCGTGAGAAGGTCATCGAACCGGCCATCCACCCCAAGGAAGGACCGCTGCTCATGGGCGAGGTGGTGAACGCCGTGGCCGAGGCCACACAGGGCGACGCCGTGCTCGTCACCGACGTAGGCCAGAACCAGCTCTTCGCCACACGATACTTCAAATACCCGAAGCGCCGCAGCATCTGCACCAGCGGCGGACTGGGTACCATGGGCTACGGCATGCCCGCCGCTATCGGAGCCACCTTTGCTTGCGCCCCTGCGGGGCTAATGAATAATGAAAAAAGAACAATGAATAATGAAAAGGGAACGATGAATGGCCGGACGGTCGTCTGCTTCATGGGCGACGGCGGATTCCAGATGAACATCCAGGAGCTGGGCACCATCATGGAGCAACAGGCACCGGTGAAGATGATTCTGATGAACAACAACTACCTAGGCAATGTGCGCCAGTGGCAGGACATGTTCTGGAACCGCCGCAAGTCGTTCACCCGCATGATGAACCCTTGCTACGAGCTGATAGCACAGGGCTACGGCATCCCTTACGAGGCCGTCACCGACCGCAGTCAACTCCAGGCCGCCGTGGAGAAGATGCTCGCCACGAAAGGCCCGTACATCCTGGAGTGCGCCATCAAGGAGGACGACGACGTGCTGCCGATGACCCCGCCGGGCTCAAACGTTAATGACATGATGCTAACTTTAGTCCCCTAACCTACATTATTCACAGCAATATGGAAAAACAACGGATTAAAACTGATTTCACGGATTTTCACGGATCAATTATTTCTTAACATCGAATCTAAAAGAAATCTGTGAAATCCATTATAATCCGTATAATCCGTGTAATCCGTAAAATCCGTTGTTGAAAAGAGTTTGAATAATCCGCTAAAGACTATGGAAAAGAAACTATATACCCTCCTGGTCTACTCCGAGAACATCGCGGGTATCCTGAACCAGATTACTGCCGTGTTCACCCGCCGTCAGGTGAACATCGAGAGTCTCAACGTTTCGGCGTCGAGCATACCCCACGTGCACAAGTACACCATCACCGCCTGGAGCGACGAGGACCAGATAACGAAAATAACACGGCAGATAGAGAAGAAGATCGACGTAGTGAAGGCCACGTGGTTTACCGACGACCAGCTCTTCATCCGCGAGACCGGCCTCTACAAGTTGGCCACCGACGTGGTGCTCCAGAACCCTAAGATAAGCAAGGCTATCAGGAAACACGACGCACAGATAACAGAGGTGAACCCCACCTACGTCATTGTGATGAAAAGCGGCAAGACCGATGACATCATGTCGCTCTACCACACGCTCGACGAGTTCCACTGCGTGCTGCAGTACACCCGTTCTGGCCGCATCGCCGTGACCCGCAGCACGCAGGAACAGGTCAGCGAGTTCCTGGAGCAGCGTGAACGGAGCAGATTTTAACCTACATTATTCATGGCAATATGTAAAACAACGGATTAAAACTGATTTCACGGATTTTCACGGATTATTTATTATCTCACCATCGAATCTGAAAGAAATCTGTGAAATCAATTATAATCTGTATAATCCGTGTAATCCGTAAAATCCGTTGTTGAAAAGAGTATGAATAATCCAAGTTATCACTAATTACTCATTAATTAAATTTTTGAATAATTTGTGTATAATTTGTGGAAATTCGTGTTAAAAATCAAAGCCATTAGATTAATCCTCGTAATTCTCATGAATAATTCAGGCTAATATCATATTTAGGTTAAATAAAATCGCAAAAATCCTTTGCGGTTTTATTTTTTATGACTACCTTTGCACCGTCATAACTATTTCGAACTTTAAAACATCATTACTATGAGCGCAAACGATTCAATTTTAGGCTCTGTCCTTGAAAAACTGGGGGGCGGCGACATCGCCAAGACCCTGGAGTCACTAACCGGCGGTAAACTGCCTGACCTTGAGAAGCTTACCGGCGAGCTGCCCGAGATCCTAAAGAAAGGCCTCGCCATCCTCACCAGCGGCCGCGTGTCCTTCCAGTCGGACGACGACAAGCAGCAGATGCAGCAGTTCGTCGACGCACTACAGAGCTTCCTCCCGCTACTGAAGAAATGATAGAGGCCCATTCGCGGCATAAAAAACTTTACTTATTATACAAAAGCTCCGTGCCCGTTCGGGCGGATTCGTAATCTGCCCGGACGTGCAAACGGAAACTCCTAACGAACGGCAGCGGCCGTAATCGGGAAAATCATTATACATTATTATATTAATTATTTAATTACTAAACAAAATGAAAAAACTTTACTTATTAAAATCAATCCTCCTGCTATGCGCCCTCGTAGCGGGAAGTGTAAGTGCGTGGGCAGAGGAAGGTGATGTACATGATATGTCAATTACCCAATCCACACAACTTAACGACAATGCATCAATCCCTACCATCAACATTGATGAACAAGACTATCCTGTAAAAAAAGTTACTATTAATTACAGACACAACAAGAGTATTACCAACCCTGTGACCATTGAAGTAACTGTAGGTGGTACTTCTTGGGGTACAAAAAATATTACGGGGAATACCACTGCAGATGTGGTTTTTGAAGGTGAATCTGCAAAAGGAGCTATCGTGATTGATTTTACTAACAATAGTGGTTCTGGTACTGGTAAGGGTACATTGTGGGTGAACAGTGTTAAATTAACAGAAGGAGCGGCTCTCACTCCTCCTATTGCGACAAATGTTGTCATCACAAATCCCAGCCCATTAGCAAAGGGCGCAACAGGTACATTCTCTGCTACTTCAACTGAAGCCGCATCCTGCACAAAGACTTGGTCTTCAAGTGACGCAAGTGTGATTGATATTACGAATGCGTCAACGGGTGCATACGAGGCAAAAGGGCGTGGTACAGCAACGATTACTTATACTATCACTCCTACGGATGCCACAAATCATGTTGAAGTTACTGAAGATATCAATGTAAGTGTTACTGAGCCTGTGGTTATTACGGCAAGTGATGTCGTGATGACTTATGGTAAACCTGCCGCTATCGTAGCCACAACCTCTGCTGGATACGCTGGCACTCTTGGATACTCAAGTGGAAACACCAAAGTTGCTACTGTCGATGCAGATGGAAACGTAACAGCTGTTGCAGTGGGTTCAACCACTATCACAATCACCGCACCAGCCGATGCAGTCAACCTTTATACCGCAGGTGTTGATAAAGCGATTAACGTAACTGTAGATGCTCCAGCAGGTGGAACTACCGCAAAACCCGCGATAGAAACTGTGTTTGAAGAGACATTCTCTGATTGTAACAGTACTGGCGGTTCTACAAGTTTTGGAACTTCTAGTAATTCAAAAATTGAGTCGGGTAAGGAAAACGATTATACGGACAATGATGGTTGGACATTTACCTATGGTTATCCTGCAGATAAATGTGTGAAGTTTGGATCTGGTAGTTATGCTGGTTCTGCAAAATCACCAAGTCTTACGGTTGTAAGTGGAAAGACATACACATTATCATTCAAGGCTGCACCATGGAGTGCAGAAGCTTCTAGGACAATTACAATAAAAGTTACTGGAGGTAAAATTAACGATAAAACTTCTGTAACAACATCAAGTATGAATGCTGGTGAATGGAATAATTTTGAATATGATATTGTAACAAATTCCACAAGCCTATCACTTGAATTTAGTTGTTCTGCAAATCGCTTCTTCTTTGATGAAGTAAAATTGACAACAGGCGCAGGCACTGCTACTATTCCTGTTACTCTCAACGATTACGGATACGCTACTTTCTGCTCTGAGTATCCTCTTGACTTCACGGGTGCAACAGACTATAGCGCTTGGTATGTAACAGGTGTATCTGGTGAGACTATTACTTTCAGTCAGATTACAGGTTCGATAAAAGGCGGACAGGGTATTCTTCTGAAAGGTACTGGTAGTGCAACTATAAATATTCCAAGTGCTGATAGCGAAACAATGCTTAGCGGTAATAAGTTGTATGGCACGCTAGCACCCACTTACGCTGCTAACAACCAGTATTATGGTCTGAACGACAATCAGTTTGTGAAGGTGAACGCTGGAACGGTAAAGGTCGGCAAGGCCTTGCTTCCCGTCTCGGGAAGCGGTGCACGTCAACTGACCTTCATCTTCGAGGGCACCCAGGGTATTTCAGACGTTGAACATACCGCAATGAGCACCGACGATGCCATCTACAGCATCAGCGGTCAGCGCGTGAGCACCCCGAAGAAGGGTCTCTACATAGTAAACGGCAAGAAGGTCGTGATGAAATAAATAAGAGAAAAGAACAATTAATCTAAACAAAGAAAGGAACAACGATTATGAAAAAGACATATATGAAACCCTTCATCCTTCTGACAAATGTTGGCGTGCGTCACATGATATGCGAATCACAACCTCATCTAATCATTAATACAGAAGGAAATATTGATGCAGGAAGCGTACAATCGCGTAGCGGTTCCAGTATCTGGGACGATGACGAAGAGGAATAATCTTTTCTAAGTTGCGAATTATCACGGATTTTCATTAATTCCATACCGAGCAAGCACTCCCCTACCCGTAAGGGTGGGGGAGAGTTTTTAATCAAGGCTAACGTAATGGAAGCCTATAAAAACGAAAACTAAAAATATTAGTGCAAACAATTGACATTTTGAAACCTCTGTCGTGCTGGCAGGGTGTGTGAACAATTCAAAAACTGGCCGCCGGTGCATGAGCATCGGCGGCCATTTTTTTTTAGGGTAATTGTTATCTGATAGGCTGATTAAGCATCCAACAATTTCTCGTCCGTAAGAAACTCATAGATTCCCATTAGGACGATTCCCTGTTCATCACGCTGCAACTTCATCCGTCCGCCTACAATCACTATTTTCTTGAACGAGTCACTAATCTGTGTCAGTGAACGCTTCTCCTGCTTCATCTTTTCCTCGTCAGGCAGTTTGTATGCTGACTGCAGATAATATTTTCTCGAACCAAGGTTGCAGACAAAATCAACCTCCAGTGTCACCCGCTGTAGTGTCTTTCGATTCAATGAGTTGTTGCATATAAGCAGGTCTTTCTATCTTCATATTATACAGACATTTAATTCACTCCACAACCATTTACATTACGGATTTTTGGCAATCTTACCACAAATCCGTTGCAAAGATAGCTATTTCTTTTTGAATAACACAAGAAATCACAGAAAATTTCGAGAACGAACCAGAAGAATCCTTTCTTCGAGTCCACCATGAATCACATCCCGCCTGTGTAGGGGCAGGTTCTGCGCCAGCCTTAACATTGGCTGTATACAAATTCTCTCGACAAAAGTTTTTAAAAACACTATACATTCCTACATTTTCCTTGTAACAGTCTAAGTATAAATGACTTAAGTAATGTATAGACCCTACACAATTGATGGGCACTATACATGAATAGAGAAAAGACGCAGGACAATAGGCACAAAATCGTATCTAAGTGTCAGAAAACCAGCTTGTTTCCCTACAATATCTCCGTGGAAACAAATTGTTTCCACCTGAGAAACAAACAGTTTCCACGGGAGAAACAAACAGTTTCTACGGTGGAAACAAAAACACAGGTCGGTGATTGTTACTACATAGCCTGGTTATTGTTGCTACTTTCCTCCGTTATGTAGGTTGATAAAGTCCGTCTATTGCCTATGTATAGTGGCATCAAAAAATGTAGGGTCCATACATAAACTAACATTCTGAATATGTGCTGGTTATACGGAAAATGTAGGAATGTATAGAGAAATCAAAAAAAATCTGTGAGAAAAATTGCAATCCGTGAAATCAGTTTAAATCCGTTGTTTTTCTATATTGCCGTTCAGAACTGGAAGTAGATGAACTGACCGCCGGTGAAGACACCAAGGGTGATGATGGCGGTGAGCAGGGCGATGCTGCTGGCGGTATACCATCGGACAGTGGCCATTGAACATTCTTGCTCCGCAGAGCTACGCAAGCGTCCCTGCGGGCCGAGCGGACCTTGGAGCATTGAAGGAAATTTCTTATTCTCCGAACAGTACTCCACGACGAAGACGACGAGGAGGGCAAAGGCGGCATAGACGAGGTGGGTGACACCTTCGAGGAAGGGAATGTTGAAGAGGTTGGTGAACATCTGCACGGTGGCCGTCCAGCCGTCGGCGATGCTGGTGGCACGGAAGAAGGTCAGGGCATACATCACGAGGAAATAGGTGACGATGCGGTTGGCGATGAGCCACCACGTCTTCTTCTTCAGGCCGTGGCGCTTCTCGAAACGTCGCTGGGACTTGTCTTTCAGCATGCAGATGACGAGGTAGATGCCGAAAATGGAGAACGAGACGACGTAGGTCCAGGCGGCACCGTGCCAGAAGCCGGAGACGAAGAAGGTGAAGAAGATGGAGAAACACCACCACGACATGCGTGTAGAGCTGCCCACCATGGGGTAATAGAGGTAATCCATGAACCAAGTGGTGAGCGAGATATGGTTGCGCTTCCAGAAGTCCTGCACGGAGGTGGAGTAGAAATAGGGATGCCGGAAGTTATCCATGAGGCTGAAGCCCATGACGCGGGCGCTGCCGATGGCGATGTAGCTGTAGCCGGCGAAGTCACCGTATACCTGGAAACAATAGAGGCACGAGGCAAGGAGGATGCTGGCACCGTTGTGGTGGGCCATATTGTTGTAGATGGTGTCTACATAGACGGCGCAGCGGTCGGCCAGCACGAGCTTGAGGAAGAATCCCCAGAGCATGAGGTTGAGGCCGCTGATGGCTTTCGAGGAGTCGAAGGCGTGGCGCTCACGGAACTGCGGCAGCAGGTGGGTGCTGCGCTCTATGGGGCCGGCGACAAGCTGGGGGAAGAAGGATACGAAAAGGGCGTAGGTGAAGAAGTCCTTCTCGGCCTTCGTGTCGCCACGGTAGACGTCGATAAGATAGCCCAAGGCCTGGAAGATATAGAACGAGATACCCACGGGCAGGAGTACTTTCAGTTCGGGCACATGCATGCGGACACCCAGCCAGGACATAACCGTCACGACGTTCTCGGCAGCGAAGTTGAAGTACTTGAAGAAGAAGAGGATGAGGAGGTTGAGGACAAGGGCGGAGACGAGAATGGATTTACGATTTACGAATTTACGATTTACAAATTTCGGATTTACGGATTTTCGATTTACGATTTGTTGATCCGTTATTCTCGCGGCGGCGTAGGTGATGACGGTGCTGGTAAGCAGCAGGAGGGCGTAGGTGGGCTCCCAGTTCATGTAGAAATAGTAGCTGGCAGCAAGCAGGAACAGGTTGCGGAGACGCAACGTGGGGAGTGCGTAGTAAAGCACGCACACTATGGGAAAGAATATGAGGAACGCGAAACTATTGAACAACATGCCTTTTCTGACAACAAACTAACAACGGATTATACGGATCAAACGGATTATTCAAACTCTTTCAACAACAGATTTTACGGATTACACGGATTATACAGATTACAATGGATTTCACAGATTTCTTTCCTTTTCTTTTTAACACGAATTCTCATTAATTGGCCACGCGCTCGGCCTTTGGACGCTTGCGTAGTGGAGCGGAGCAAGAATTTCTCATTAATTTTAATTATATGTGTCTTAATTTGTGATAATTCGTGAAAATCCGTGAAATCAGTTTTAATCCGTTGTTTATTCATATTCCTGTGAATGATGTAGGTTAGAATTGCAGTATGGTGCCGCCGAGGGAAAGTCCGGTGCCGAAGCCGGCAATCATGACGGTGCTGCCGGAGCCGATGAGCTGGCGGTCGAGGCATTCGCGCAGAGCGATGAGGACGCTGGAGGAGACGGTGTTGCCCGTTGTCGCGAGGTCGATGTAGAACTTGTCCTTGGGCAGGAGGCAGACCTGGCGCAGGGTGTCGAGCATGAACTTATTGGCCTGATGGAAGACGTAGAGGTCTATCTGGTCCTTCGTGAGGCCGTTGCTCTGGAGAACGCGCTCCATCATGGCGGGCACGGCATCGAGGGTGAAATTGAAGATGGCGCTGCCGTTCATGTAGAGGTTGTCGTCGCGCCACTGGTGGCCTTCCTCGTCCTCGGTGATAAGGCCTGTGGGGGCAGGGGTGCGGGAGCCGCCGGTCTTCACGATGAGGTTGTCGTAGCCGCTGCCGTCAGTGCCGAGGGCGAAGTGGCCGATAGACCCTGACAATTTACGATTTACAAATTGACCATTTACGATTTGTTTGTCTGAGATGAGGCAGGCGGCGGCACCGTCGCCGAAGATGGCACGGTTGCTCTTGTCCGAGGGATGGATGTACTTGTTGTAGGTCTCGGCGGTGAGCAGAAGCACGTTGTGGGCGATGCCGGCGGCGATGAGACCCTTGGCCATGGCCAGGCCGTAGATGCAGCCGGAACAGGCGAGGTTGTAATCGAGGGCTCCGGCGGTGGTGGGTATGCCCAGACGATGTTGCAGGATACAGGCAGTGGAGGGCAGACGGTAGTCGGGACTCTGGGTGCAGAGCAGGACGAAGTCGATGTCCTGCGGGTTGACTCCATACTCCTCAAAGAGACGGCGGGCGGCTTTCTCGGCCATGTCGCCGGCAGTCTCGTCAGGGGCAGCGAGGTGGCGGGAGTTAACACCAACCTTCTTCGCCACCTTCTCCACGCTCCACTCAGGGAACTCGCTGACCAGCTCCTCGTTGGTCAGCACCCGCTCAGGCAGGTAGTAGGATATAGCAGTTATGTACATGTTCTATACAATTATTTGTCGTCCTTCCCAGTCTATCATATCCATGAGCATCTCACGACCTTGGTCGTCGGTGACATGGATGAGCTGGTGAACCTTGTTAATCAATTGGCGTAGCTCGTCAATGGTGTCGAAGACCAGACATTCCACGGAGTACTCCGTGCCGCCTTCTATGTATTCCTCCACAAGTGCCTGCCCGTTGGAGGAATACTTCCTTGCGTAGGCTACGGCATCGGCTATATCCTCATTACCGTAGGCTATACTGATGCCCCTCTTGGCGCAGTTATCCAGTGCCTTCACCACTACGGGATAGTCGTAGACAGCACCCTCCTCGTAGAGTGAGAAGCGTGGCTGCTTCACGGTTTTCAGTTTGGCAACACGAGAGCGCATGATGTATTTGTTTCTTGCAGCAAAGCCTCCAGTGATGTCGTTTCCTGGCAGTCCCAGTCTGTTGGCTACGATGGCAGTAATCTCTGTAGTGGTCTCACTGGAGGCAATGATGCCGTCAACGTTGCGCTCGCGACAAGCCTCTACGATTTTGTCTATCTCGTGGATGTCAAGTTCGACAAACTCGTCGGCCAGTGTCCGGCCTATAGAGTCAGCCAAGCCGAATACAAGCGTCCGCACATAGTCCAGCGCACGTGCCCTCTCCAAAATGGGCATAGCGCCTTCTCCTGCCCCGATAACGGCCAAAGTCTTCATTGTGCAGTGATGAGGGTTAGGAGTTCCTCTACGGTTTTGGCACGCCGGATAGCTTGACCAGTAATGGTTTTGCCAAACTGCGTCTTGGCAAAGGCGATGAGGGTCATGGCGGTGACCGATGACCACTCTTCGAGTTCCTGATACTCCGTGTCGGGCTGTATGTCGGCGGCATCGGCCTCCATCATGCCGGCTAAAATGGGGATGAATTCTTCTACATTCATATATGAGTTGAGGGTTGAGGGTTGAGAGTTGAGAGTTGAGGGTTGAGGGTTGAGAGTTGAGAGTTGAGGGTTGACTTTACAATATCGACATATCGCTGCGTTCCCACCTCCTTTGTAAGATGCTGCATGACGAAGTTGTAACCGTTGGTGCCCATTTCCTGGCACAGCTGGCGGTTGTTGTGAAGGTGGAGGATGGCAGTACGTAGTCTTTCCTTGTCTCCAGCAGGGACGAATAGACCGCAGTTCTTGCGTTCAATGATGGTGTGCAGCTCTCCGTCATCGAAACTGGCGAGCACCGGTCTGGCCGCGGCCATGATGTTCCACGTCTTTGAGGGCACAGAACTGGCGCCTGTCCCAGGCTTGGAGATGACCAAACTGGCATCACCCAGTGAGAATACATGGGCGATGTCCTCGTAGGGTTGGAAGGGCAGGAGAGTAACATTCTTTATGGAGCTTTGAGCATTGACCATTGACCGCTGGCCATTGACCTTCTGCTCTAACTGCTGGCGATAAGAACCGTTGCCGATGAGCACAAAGCGAATGTCGTCTTCCGCCTCCAGCATCTTGGCCACGTCGAGAAGCATGTCAAGGTTCTGTGTCAGGCCGATGTTACCGCAGTAAGTGATGTAGAACTTACTGGGGTCGAGGCCGTAGCGGCTGATAAGCACATTACGGCTACGGGGGATGTCGGCCACGGCATCTCCGTCCACCCAGTTGTAGACGACCTCTATCTTCTCTTCGGACACACCTTTTGCCATGATGTTGCGCTTGAACTCCTCGCTGATGACGATGATTTTGTCTGCGTTACGGTAAGTGAAATTCTCTATCATGCGCCCTATCTTCCATGCCAAGCCGTTGCGGCGGGCAATGCCGGTGCTGACTAGCGAGTCGGGAAAGATGTCCTGCAGACCATAGACAAAGGGTATGTGCCGGACCTTCTTCACCAGTGCTGCCATAGCTCCTTGGATGGGTGGCGTGCTGAACGCAATCATGACATCGCAACGGCGGGCGTCGCGGGCGAACAAGGCCAGGAAAAACTCGATTGTGCAGAGCAGCGTGTAGCGCAAGGCACGCATCACGGTGCTCTGTCCCTCGCTGAAGAGCGGGAAACGGTGGATGGTTCTCATGCCTCCCAGCGTTATCTCTTTCTTGCGATGCTTATACTGCTGTCGTACCTCTGGAGTGATACCGCGTGTGGGCGTAGGACAGTAGACAATGGTCTCTATGCCAGCATGGGCAAATGCCTCGTTACGGTTTTTAGCGAGGTATGTATCGGAAATCATTTCCGGCTCACAGTAAGAGGTAAGCATCAGCAGTCTCATCACACAGCATCTCCAAAATTCTCAATCTTCTCCCAGTCTATCATGTCAAGGAGCATTTCGTGGCCATCGCAGTCGGTAACGTGGATGGTCTGATGAATAGTGCCTACTATCTGCCGCAACTCTTCCAAGCTGTCGAACACCAGATGGGCAGAACCCAGTATCTGAGTCAGGCTGCGCGGGCCTTTCAACACGTCGCCCACGTTCTTCGAGATGGTAAGCCTTACGCACTGAGGCAACTGGCGCAGGGCCTCAGTGCCCTGAATGTCAGCGATCTGTCCGTATGCCAGCTGCATGTAGTACATGCAATAGTATTTTTTGCGAGGCACGCCGACGGGGAAGAGCGAGTCGCTGCCCTTGATACAGCTCTTGCCTGTCAGGGCAAAGGTGATGTCGGATGCCAGCTGGTTGATTCCCGATACGTACTCTACGGGGTATATGGACACTTCACCAGCATAGCGGTATCCCGGCTCGTTGAAGTAATACTGACCTTTGTCGTAGAACACCTCAATCCACATGGAACCCTCTTTGATGCCCAGATGCTTAAACATCTTGATGAGCTTATCCTCGAAACGGTTCCTGAAATCGTCCCTCTTACTGCTCTCAAACAAATGAAGGCAGGCAATGTAGGCATCGGGATTGGAATATTTTACAGAGTACTTGGCATCGAGAGCTGAGAAATAGACCTCGCCATTGCTAAATGTGTAATAGGCATAGATACTGTCGTTGTTGACGAACTGCTCTATCATGGCCGTTCCCGACCGTGAAGCCTTCTTTGCTATGGCATAACCAGCTTGCAGCTCCTCGGCGTTGTTACAGATGGTGATGCCTATGCCACTGTGTCCATCGGTTGGCTTGACGACAACGGGATAGGTGATATCAGGATCGTCTAGCTGATATTCCTTGGCACAGGGCAGTCCGAACTGTGAGCACAGGTCCTTGAATTTCGCCTTGTTATGCAAGGTCTCCCACTGTTCTGGCGTGCAGTAGCAGGGCAACCCCAGTTCATTGACATAATGGCATGCTTGTGAGATGACTTTCTCAGTGCCACCCAGATAGACCCCATCAATGTTTTTGTCACGTATCAGCCGTTTCATGGCTTCATGGTCGGTAGAGTCCACATTGTATTTCTCGCTGGCAATACGGAACATGTCAGCACGGCTGTCGTTGCCCGTAGCCACGAGCACTATTCCGTGTGCATCAGCGAAGTCCTTGATGGCATCCTTCCAGCTGCTGCCACCTAATAGCAAAAGTCGTTTTCCTCGTAATATATCTGTCATTTCAATTCTCAATTCTCAACTCTCAACTCTCAATTCTCAACTCTCAATTCTCAACTCTAAGCGCAGTTGATGTTTTTCTCTCTTAACACTGCAAAGGCCGTGCGAAACAATATCTTAGCGTCGAGCAACATCCCCACATGGTCAGCATAGTATGCGTCCCAGTGGAATTTCTGTTCTTGTGGTATGCTATTGCGAAAATATGCCTGAGCGTAGCCCGTTATGCCGGGTTTCACCATGAACCGGTGCTGGAGATCACCCTCCAGACGATCGAAGCGGATGCTGTTGTTTCCAAGCGTGGGTCGTGGCCCGACGAAACTCATGTGCCCCAGCAGCACATTGAACAACTGAGGCAGCTCGTCGATGGACGTCCTCCGGAGGAAGTGCCCGATGGGTGTCACCCTGGGGTCGTCGTCAGCATTGTAAGCCGACCCGTCGGCATTGCGCAGGTCGGGTGCGTTCTTGTACATGGAACGCAGCTTGAACATCTTGAACTGCCGACAATACAGACCTGTACGCGGCGCATTGTAGAAGATGGGGCCGCGGTCGGTGAACCAGATGATGGGGCCGAAGAAGGCGATGGCCAACAGTACGAAAGGTAGAAGGATTAGCGAACCAAGGAAGTCAATCAGTGGCTTGAATACGTGTTTGTACATCACGCTGGCAAATCTCATAAAACTATTGTGCACTATTAACTGTTTTAGTTGATAACTATGCTGCCCCCTGACATGAAGAAGATGACGGTGGCAATGTCGGCCACGTCGACGGTTCCGTCGCCATTCACGTCGGCCTTGACCTTTGACACTGACAATTCCCCAGACATGAAACTGATAACAGAGGCGATGTCAGCCACGTCGACCACTCCGTCTTCGTTCACGTCGCCAGGCACTGTATCGTCATGACTAGTGTCTGCTGAGTACCAGTTTTCCACGGCTTTGATGGCGGCGTCCTGAGCTATGGGGGCTGTATCATCGTCAATGGATATCATTGGCGAAGCTGAAGTTATGAAGTCTTTGTTTATCCGGGTCTTGTCATTCGTTACGCTGATGCCCGTCCGGGGGACCAGCACCGACTGGTAGTAACAGCACGAGGCGGTATAACGAGTGAGCACGTACTCACAGTGCACGCCATCAGCTGTCAAATCCATGTCGTTGTTCAGTGAAGTGGCACGCAGG
>Ga0265299_10004245_pt1 | contig 13639 bp, 13 predicted proteins | sample AusTroGonzalo_MG_4_FD_193485 | JGI IMG/M metagenome (GOLD analysis project Ga0265299, IMG submission 193485) | Bovine rumen microbial communities from tropical cattle in Woodstock, Queensland, Australia - Gonzalo_02 | ecosystem: Host-associated > Mammals > Digestive system > Stomach > Rumen ...
CGACTTCTACTGATTTCCACTAAGGATGTGATACGATAGAGATAGTTACACATGAATACCACAGGATAAGTTTATGATGATGAAGAGGTATGGAAGAGTAGCTGATGCATACTACAAGTATCAAACACATGAGCAGTGAGAATTTGATGCTCAAGGTAAGATCAAACAGTTAGAGCCATCTACTACTAACGATCTAAACAATGTAGATATAGATGTAACAGATACTGAGATCGAAGAATGGAATAAGATTTTAAGAAGGTTGGAGTCAATGCTGAAGGCTGAAGTTGTTGAAGAGAAGGCTGATGAGATCAGAAAAGATATAGAGAGAGCAAAGAAAGCAATAGCTGATTTATCCTCTAAGAAATAAGACATGGAAATAACTGATCAGGAGAAGCTAGCTCTAAAACAGATGCTTGCAACAGCATGATGGAGAGTATTAGAAAAAATAATCCAAGACAAAATAGACGAATTTGATAAGATAATAACAGTGAGTGCTCATGATTATACGAAGGTTAGAGATAAGAAATATGATGAGCTAAACATGAATGGTGCATTGATATGGTGAATGAGTCTAGTGCTCAAAGCTCCATACGATGTAGTTAATAAAGAAGCCAATGACAATATGATAGCAAAGATGAATGAGAGCTATCGTCAGAAGGTGATGAAATTAGAGAGGTAGTACTCTCTTCTACCTACTACGACTTCCATGTCACGTAGTAGGTAAAAGAGCGTATTGCTAGTGCAATAGCTGGGAGTTTGTGATGGTTACCCCTCAAAAACCTACAGGCGACTAAGAAATACGCCGAGATTTATTTCTTATACTATTATAACATGGCAGAAGAAAAAGAGATGAGCTCAGAAGAGCTTATGGAACAACTTCAGTGAAGAGATGATCTTTCAAATCTAGTTAATGGTAGCGAGCAGGCAACTACTGAATTGACAGTGGATACTGAGGCTACTAAAAAAACTTCAGAGGAAGTACAACCTGAAGCTAAACCAGAAAAGAAACCATCTAACTTTCAAAAAGCGATGGAGAAAAAGAACAGGATCATTTCTGAAAAGGATGAGTTGATTGCAAGTAAGGATCAAAGGATTGCTGATCTAGAAAAGCAACTAAAAGAAGCTCAAGAAAGTGACGATTTCGATGACATTGATGAGAAGGAGGAACAGATACAAAATCTCAAAAATGATCTATCCTATGAAAAGAATCGTAGGAATGAGATTAGAACTGAGAAATCACGCATGAAGGAGTGACTATTAGGACAGATGATGGATGAGATGTGAATCTCAGAAGAGTCTAAGAATGCTATTAGAGATATGGCAAAACAAGATGCTTATAAGGATCTAGAGCCAGAAGACGTTATATCATTATACAATGGTAAAGTCTGAGTGGAATATGATCAGCAAGAGATGAATAAAAGATCTGGAGGTACTAGCGTGCTATGAGATAATAGAGTGCTCAGCAATGCTTCTATGGATAACATGGACTCAAAAGCAATGGAGCAAGAACTCACCAGACAGATCATGAATGGTAACTCACCATTCTAAAGAAAGATTGCATCTGGTGGGATAAATACTTTTATTTGATAAAAATGTTTTTTAACCATGATGCAAACTAGCAATATTCAGGCATCAGGAACTACTGATTTATTTCATAAATACCTGAATAAAAAATTCTTAGAGAACTTAGAGCCAAACTTGGTATTCTGGAAATTTGGTAAATGACCAGTTAGCCAAAAAGGTTATTCTCACGTACAGTGGGCTAGAATGACTAAATCTACTGCAAGTGCAAGTGCTTCTCAAATTACAGAAGGTACTACTCCATCATTTACTGATCTTAAGATTAGTACTATAAGTGTAGCTTGCGAACAATATGGACAAGTAGCTCAGATTACAGACATTCTTGAAGACACTACATTACTTAACGTTGTAGGACAAGCTATGGTAGAATTAGCTCACAACGCTAGTAGAATTATTGATGAAGTTGTACAAACTGAATTATCTACTAACTGAACTAATGTAATCTATGCTGGATCAGCTACATCTCGTGCAACTATAGCATCTACAGATGTAATGACTACAACATCTATAAATCAAGCAAGAGCTTTCTTATCTACTAAAGGTGCTAAACCTTTTGCTGGTGGATACGTAGGAATCATGCATCCAAATGTATCTTTCGATATGAGAGAACAAGTTGGAGGTAACGCTTGGGTAGAAGTAAAGAAATATACTGATCTTGTAAAAGATATCGTAGCTGGAGAAATCTGAACTCTTATGGGAGTAAGGATCGTTGAAAGCTCATTTGTACAGACATTTACTTCTACAGTGACTGTATATCCAACTTATGTATTTGGAGAAGGTGCTTATGGTACAACTCAATTACAAGCATACGAAACAACATTCATCTCTAGAAACAACAAAGATAGTTACAATCCATTAGGATTATACTCTATCGTTGGATGGAAGATGGCTATTGCTTCTATAATCTTGCAACAAGATGCTCTTGTAAGAATCGAATCTGCAAGTACGTTATCATACTCTTGGTAGTAGGAATCTAAAGAGGTGGAGAGATCTACCTCTTTATCTCGTATTATCAGGAAATTTTATTTCTAACTAATATACCATGCCAGATACAACATTAGGTGATAGATTCAAGGAGTGGAGAACGTCTAGAACAAGGTCAGAGAAACAGATCTCCGATTCTCTAGGAGCTGTATGGATGAAGGAATGATATAATGAATTGAAGAAGAAGCTCATTAGCATCTGAAGGAATAACCTATTTTCAGATCAAATTGCGATCAAAACATACGCATGACAGAATGTATATACATTACCTATAGGTACTACTGATACACGTCCTGTAGGTGGTTTGAAAGATTTTGTATCTGTGATCCAGTTAGAAGTAGCATATGATCTAGATCCACGTACTAACCTACCTAAATACCATGTATGTCAGCAAGTAATGGCTGAGGAATATTCAGATGAGAGGTGGAAGAAACAGTGGAAGAACAAACCTAGATATGAATTTTATGGTAAAAATCAGATCGTAATCTTTCCTACTCCAACTATTGATCTAGATCAAACAGGTAAGGAATGAATCAAAATCAGATATAACTATTGGGAAGAAGAGATCGATGGAAATACTAAGGAGAAAGATATAAATCTACCATTCTATCTAATAGATACATTGGATATGTATCTAGATTTTAGATTGAAGCGACATGAAACAGATAGATCTAATGCTCAGATCGAATATGAAATGTGGTGAAAGGAGATAGAAAATGCTCTATGAATCCTAAACAATAGGGATAGTAGACCAGTAGTGGAACAGTTTTTGAATGTAAGACCTTTAGAATAATAACCTAAAAACAATATGAGTTTACCTGATGGAGTAATAAGAGATAGAACACGACAGTATGGAGTGACCGATGATCCATTCATGGGGATGGCTGGGAGTTTTCAATATGCTGAGAATCTAAACGTATTTGATGATCCTAGAGGAATAAAACTAACTACTGCATGAAGAAAGGTACAATCTCAAACGATCTCATATTTTCAATCATGTATCTTAGTTAGTGGATGAGATTATTTTATTAGAATACCAGAAAGTTGACCTGTAGCAAAAGTAACTCCAGAGGATCGACCTACTGGTACAGTGATCTGAGCTATACCATGATCTACGCATCCATACGATGCAGTGATATTCTGAGGTTTTGTGTGGATCATTTTATGAAATACATGAGCAACGATCAGAAAAATAGCGTTAGATTGATCTACATATGATAACTATGCTCCAGTAGATAGAACTGGTACTTTTGCTCCAGATGGAGTATCTACTATAACAATGTGACAACAGACTCCAAACGTAGCCATGTGTATATCTAATGTAAACAACTCTATGTTATTAGTTGGTAATGGTAACTTTCTACGAGCATATAATCCTGCTGAGGATCTATGAGGAACAGGTAGTCAGAATACATGATGGAAGATCGTAAAACAATATAGTGCAGATACTGAAATATATGATATATCTCCAAAGGCTGATTATGTAGAGATATTTTTACAGGATGGAGCAGGTAATACAAAGATCCATTACTATCCTTCTATATTTGATTTAGAGGATAGTTGACTCCAAAAGAGCGTAAATTTACCAAATACAAGAATCCAGAGAGTATATCCACATATGACAAAGGAGATGATCGTAATCTCATACGATGGAAGTAATAATAATGTATCTCTAAGAGAGGTATTATGATATGAAACATATCCAGTAATGAGATCTCATAGAGCATGACTGAGTCCATATGATGTACAACATAAACTAGGATTCTTTACATGACCATGTAGCGTAGACATGGCTTGGTATGAGGGAAGAGCATACATAGCAGACGTGGAATGAATTTGGGAGCTTAACTGGTATGATGAAAAGAAGATGCCAGTTGCTACACTTAGATGGAAAATCCATGATGAGAGTGAGGATCATACTCCAAAATGATTAGCAATAGCCAAAGACTTCATATATGTAAGTTATGATGATAATGAGTATTGCTTCAGGATCTATGATACTGCTAATCCTGCGTGATATGCTGAGGAATGAATGTTGATCTCTAGAGCGATCGAAACTGAATATGGATGAGAATTTACAAAGAATTTGGTAAGATGGATTGTACAGTTTGAGATGAATAACCTAACAAATGAAAATTGATCTATAGATATCTATGTATGTTGAAACAGGGAGTGGAACTCACCAGATGATGATGCGTGGATAAAGATTGCTCATATAGATCAAAGCGATGCAGACTTCAGTGATTCATGAGAAACTAATAATTGACTAACACAATATAATATATGAACTTGCGTACACTGGTTTGATAATGCTGGAGATTGGAGCTTCATGCAGGATCGACAAGTGATCGAATATAAAGTAGTGATAACAAGATGAGATGATGTGAATGCAAGTCCAGTACTACGTAGCTTGCTATTGGAGTACGATGTAAAAGAGAAAACTAATTACTTTTAATTCTTATAGATAGAGGGATGATCAAAGATCCAAACGTAGAGCTAAAGAATGCTGATGTAAACTTCAATCAGTATGGAGATGATAGTAGTGCTCCAAACCAAGCACAAGCATGAGGTATGAATACTAAATATACTGGTGAGCAAACTCTAAACTCTAACATACCTTATAATGCTAATATCAAAACTGCTGATCTAGATCCTAATTATGTATATGGATGGGATGCTCAAGTGGCAAACACTAATGAAGCATGATACATAGCAAGGAGAAACGATAATATTGCTAGTGCTCTATATAATGAAGGACTAAGAAGTAAGGAGGATGTTATCCAGTTTTTGGGAAGCCAAAAAAATTGGAATAATAGTACTGAAGCAGATAGATTCAATACTGTAGAATCAGTATGGAAAAGAATCTGAGATATAGCAGAACAGAACGATAAAGATAATACAGAAGTAGAAGTCAAAGAGATGGAGGCTGAGAAGAAAGAAGAGCCAAAATGAAAGGATGTAAATGTAAATACATTCTTGCAAGGATCTACTACTGAGCTATTTGGGAAAATGATCACATGAGCAGATACTGCTCCATATGATCACAACTCTAATGAATGGAAAAAGGCTGAGGCTAGATTAAAGCAATACCAGAAGATAAATGCTCTATCAGTACCTCAGTTAGCAAGCTCATTAAAAGCATGAAGCATCCTATCAGGATGACAAGCAATGAGGGATCTACAAACATATAATCCAGAGAAATACCAACAGCTTCAAGAATACCAGAAGAAGGAGGAAACTATGAATCAGGTAAACATGATAGCGTCTGGTAATACAGGTAGCAGTCAATCTCTACAGGATCAAACATGAGAATCTATTAATAACTATCTAAACGAAACAGTAGCGAATGCTGGTGGAGATGCATTATCTAGGATGGATCTAGATACTGCTCTATCACAGAATCAGGGATTGATAAACTATGCTGAAAGGATGAGTTATTACCAATCTGAAATAAACCAATTGGATCAAACTATTAGCAACCTTGCAGATGATGCTAGAAGAAGATTATCAGCTAAGACTGGTGAAAATGTACCTGAATATATGATCCAAAACTATATAAATAATAGATCTAAAAAACTATACAAGCAAAGAGATAATCTCATGAATCAGTATAACTACTATAAATGAGTATATGAAGCTCAGGTAGAGCAAGAGGCTCAGGAGTGGGAAAGAAACTACAAAGAGAAACAACTCCAACTTCAAGCTGATAAATTTGCATGGGATCAGCAGATGGATCAGGCAAATCTATGATACAAATATGATCAGTTAAATTATGACTACTATAAACTTAATGGATCTGATCCAGTATCAGACCAATATCTACAGACATGAGTGAATAGTTTTATAAACTCATTATGAGATAAGATTGCTAATCATGCTAAGATAAGATCATGATGATGTGGTACAGTAGTAAATGATTATCTTAAGAGTCTAGGAATAAACTTTCAATATGATGATAAGAAATCTACAAAGATAAATAGTATAACTCCATGAGCATGACCAAAGGTATGAAGCATAGCAATCTGGGATGGTAGCAAGATGGGAAATAGGATGACTAAAATATATTGACACGTAGGTATAGTAACAAGCGTAAATGATGATGGTACTATTACAGTGCTAGAGAGTAACGAAGGAACATGATTACAGTACAAGAAATATAAACAAGCTAATGTAACATGATATTATGATCCTAGTGCTAGCAGTAAGAAATCAAGCAAGAAAAGTGAAGAAACGTATACTAATGATGAATTATATACACAATTACGTGGTGGTAAAATAAAATATGCAGACTTTTTAAAGAAGTGGAATGGAGATGAGTCACAAGATCAGATAGATGATCGAATAGCAAATACTTATTTTAAGAAAAGCCCAATGAATGTATTAAGTAAAATGAGTGATAGTGTAAGTAATCTAAATAATATGTTATGAGATACAGAATTGGCTGAGATATATACATTAGAACATCTAAACAAAAAAGACAATATTATAAGTGAAAGAGTAGCAAAAATCGTAAGTGATTATGTTATAGATACAAATAAATGATTGTCAGATTCTAATAAAATTAATTTATCAGAATACTTGGCAATAGCATTAGCATGAAGATATAAATCAGAGAAGGAGGTAAAAGAAGCGTTAAATAAAACTAAAATTGACTATAAAGGATTGACATGAAAAAAGACAAGTCAAATTGCTAAAGAGATACGACAGGAATGGAATTGATAAAAAAAGAGGAGCTATTTCCTCTTTTTTCTTTTATTCTTTTTTTCTAATTTTTCTGAGATCTCTCGTGGATATATTCATGTATAACCTACATAGTCATCTATTATAGCATTGGATCACTCTTTTTCTTCTTCTAATTCTTCTATTTTTTTTTCTAATTCTGCATTATTTTTTGCAGTTATGATCATTTCTTTACGATATTCTGATTCTTTTTTCCTGTATTTTTTTGCATCCTGAAAAGTCGTTCATATCCACAATGGGATTATCCATACTCACCATGATATTAATAGAGCTATTGGGAATCGTATTAAATATTCTCGCCACTCCATGCTCAGAACATTCAGAACATAAAATTAAATAAAATATATAAATTTCCTGAGAAAATTCAATTATAAAAATACCAGTCAAGAAGTACAGTAACGATTACTTAAGTGCTCGAAATCTGTACTTTTTGATTTTTGAAAAAAAGTAGATATAAGGCGAATAGAAATGATTTATATTTTGTAAATATATCAGATGCTAAAGACTTTCACAATGGATGGATCATGGCAAAAAGTATCTCTCGATATTTTGGGAGTAAACAAAACTGAGATGGCAGACTACATAACACCTGCTGATAATGCTAATCAGATATCAGATAGTTTTGGGCAAGTATTAAGTGGAGTATGTATATCTACTGATCCATGAAATATAGATTATGTATTTGTAGCTGAATGGGAAGACGCTGATCCTGCTGATAGCGTAGCATTGGGAGTAGGATGAAGTATGACAAGACCATTATCTCCAGTAAAGGCTCTAAATGAGTTGTGGGTAAATGGAACAGCATGAGATAAGGTATACGTGCAGGCTCTTTAATTACTAAAATATAACCATGAGGAAATCTATTCTAAGTGGAGAGAATCTATTGAAGAGGAATGAGAAAGCAAGGAGAAAGAAATGCATATATATTGCTTTTGCAGTGATTATTGCAGTAGCAGTACTCATGATGGCAGTAGCAAGCGTACAATAATTTAGATCGAGATTTTACATAATATGCTATACGTATATGTCAAAGACAATCGCATCTATGCAAAAAGGGAAGAAAGGGGGCATTATCCATGATGTCATGAGATTCTATGCGATTATAAAAAGACTGATCTGTTGATCTGGGAAGACTCCACAGTCAAGTTATACAAAGACAGTCAGCAGTACAGAAAAGACAAAAAAATTGACTCGCTTGAGGAAGAGAATAAACGCTTGAGAAAACAGAATGGAACTCTGAAGAAAATTGCAGAAAGAGAAATCAAAAGCAAGCTCAGAAAGAAAGCGAATGAGGAACTAACAGATTACGACAAACAAAAGTATTTTAGCTTATATGGTAAATAAGATGAAACTATGGGATGAAATTTATATGGATCGAAATGGAGAGCATATAGCTCCTACATTATGAATGGATGAGCCAGATCATAAGGTATTCTTTTTTGAAAAAGAAACTTCTGAAGATATCGATATCAGACCTAAGATCGTAAAGGTATTGGATAACGAAGAAGAGGTGATCAAAGAGATCCAAGAACTCCATCTGAAGAAAGGTGACAAGATCAAATATGAGTTTAGAGTACATTTAGTTGCTGAGTAATATTAAAATGTTTGAAGATTATAAAGCAGAAGGTATTGGAGAGAAGTACTACAATGGTACTGATTACTATCTCATAGGTAACTATGTGGTAAGAGTTATTTTTTGGGATACTCTTTATATTAATAACCAAGAATTGCTATGGAGAAGAATGTGAAGATAGAGCTCATAGATGAGATCAAAAAATTAGCTCAAGGACATCCTGCTAAAAAACATGATGAGGATCATGCTGATCTCTGGAAGGCTATGAAGCTAGTAGCATGAGCATTAAAAGAAGTAGAAGATAAACTACAAGCTCTAGATACTACAGATAGTAACATCTACGAATCATTAGCGTGTCAGGTAGAGAAGATCGACGCTAATGCAAAAACCATAACAGCTGATCAAAAAAAGATCTGAAATCTACACAAAGAGGTAGAGAAGATGGTTAATGGATATCCTAAGATAACTACTATGAAAAAGACTGCTCTATTCATAGATGGTGAGAATGTAGTCGATACTGTAGATCTAGAAAGCTGAAGATATCTCATGGTAAAGTACGTTACTCCAGTAGACTCTAATGAGTATGTAAAATTGGATAATCCATTCAGTTGGGAAGCTATTGAAGTAACTGATGGAAAATATGATGTTAAGATCCAATTAGAAACTACTCAGGAGTGAGAAACTGCTACTATGACAGCAAATGTAGATTTACTTTTTGTTAAGTACTAGGAAGCAAGACTTCAAATAATGACATGGAATATTTATATGATTTAATGTGATAATTATGACAGATCAAACACCTATACAAGTTGATCCATGACAGATTGCATTGACTGCAGGGACATGAATAGATCCTGATGCTTTATCTCATAGAATAATCCAAGTATTATTGAGATCTGAGGATAATTTGATCCAAGCTAATGGTGATGAAGAGCTATATGTAGATCTACAATTAGAGAGTGGTATAGCTCCAACTGATGAATTTCCTGTATGAGTTAATGTAGGAATAGTAAATGCTAGTGATGGATGGGATCAAAATGGATTATTACTTCGCTATCAAACTATTAGCTGAGCATATGCACAATGGTTATACTGAGCTGATGGTAAATTATATTTTGATGGAGGTACTGGTACATGGAAGTTAGTATACTATGCTAGTGATGTAGATACATTATTACAACAATTAAGAACTTATGTAGATACAGAATTAGCAAAGAAGGTAGATAAAGTATCTACTCCAAACCAACTCTATGCAACATCTGGAACTGGTACTCAAACTACAATAGATGATAAAACTACTGCAGTTTATTACATAGATGGAACAGATGGGAATGATAGTAACGATGGATGAGAACTAACTCCATACGCTACATGGAGTGCTTTTACAACAGCTCATGGATCAGAAACGAACATCCTAGTAAGAGTATGTAACATAGCAAGTACAAGTATAGCAATTACAGATAAACAAGGATGGACGATCGAACGATGGGGAAAATGAAGTAATGCATTGACTGCATTTACGAACAGCTGAAGTGATCATTTAATAATCAGAGGATTGAACATTACTACATATGCAGAATCTGGAGAAGCATACTATAACTTAGTAGAGGATTGTACTCTAGGAGATATGACTCTAAATATGACTGGTAATAATCAGACTATAAATGAGATCAGAAAATGTGAAACATGACATATTACTCTAACATCTGGATTGTACTTATTGACTGATACATATGGAGGAACTAAGTGGAATAATGATGAGAGAATCATTACTCAGAACTGAGGTAACTTAGTATTGAGTGCTTGTGGAGGATATGGAATCCAAAGAACGTCTGGAACTCTAACAGTAAAGGATGGAACACAACTAACAAGAGTAGCAACATTAGGTAATGGAACATACGCTCTTATATCTAGTGACAGTGCATGATACGTATATCTATTGGATGGTAAGACAACTGATCCTATAGATCTAGGAGGTACTGCAAGCTACACATTAGGTAAATTTGTATTTGATAAAGATAATTCAGTACTTCTAGGAACTAACCTAGATGAGGTATTGACTGCTAAACAATTAGTAGATACTCAAACATTTCAATCATTCATACCTGATAGTGCAAGACAGGAAGATATTAATAAGGCATTAGATAATCAGATCTGGACGATCATTAATGGATGATATGCTCCAACAGGTAGAGATAGAGGATTGGTATTGAACGCATATACATGAGAATTATGTTATCAGATAACTACTGCATCAGTAAACAATGCTGGTACAGGATATAGTGCTGGAGATGTATTATTCTTAAGAGGGACAGATCCTGATGAGGTATGGTTACTAGGACGATGTATAGTAAAGACAGTAGATACTAATGGAGAGATCCTAACAGTAATGATCGATCAGCCATGAGCATATACTGCTGATCAGTCTGGAATCTGAATAATGACAGATACTAATGGATCAGGTACAGGAGCTACATTGAATATCACTACAACATCAGGAGTAGGTACAACTACTAACAGTATCTGAAATCCTATAGTATGAGATGTATGTACTGTACTAAGGAACGAGATGACTTCTAATAAAGGAACATGGCAGTTTGTATACTCAGATAAGGATGGAGATGGTAACAATGAATGGACTCCATCACGACCAATCACTACATGACAATTACAAGCTGATTGAACTACGATCGTAATAAATAATGGAATAATCTCTATATCTAACTCAGTAAACGATAAGGTAAATAACTCAGTATATAGAACATGAGATCAAACGATCAGTGGAACGAAGACATTTAATGTATCACCTGTTGTACCTAACAAAACATCAGATGCGACGAACACATGAACAGCATTGGCTACTGAGGCTCAGGTATATAAGAAGATAGATAAAGTTACAGGAGGTACTACTGATAATCTAGTAAGTCTAACTAATGATGGACAAGTAGCTGATTCAGGAATAGCAAAGACTGATGTAGAACTAAATACTAATAAGGAAACAGGAAGTACTTTAACAGATAGTACTACTAAATATCCATCTAGCCATACAGTTACTGAAGCATTGAGCTCAGCAATATCATGAGTAAATCAGATTATAGTAAACGCTACAGCACCATCTAATCCTACACAAGGAATGGTATGGTATGATACTACTAATAATTTATTGAAGAGCTACGATGGAAGTAATTGGACAGCAGTAGGTGCAGTATTATCAGTAAATAATCAAACATGAGCAGTTACAGTAAGTGAATTTTTACCATCCGGAACTCCTGCAGTATGAGATGTAGTTACAAAGACTGCTAATGGATATGAATGGCAAACACCACAGAGCTGATTACCTTCAGGAGGAACTACATGACAAGTACTCATGATGACTGCTAATTGACCTGCATGGGTAACACCTGCTGATAGTGGATTCATTATGCTAGATGCTAATAGTCCAATGACTATTAAATATCTACGAGTTGGAGATCAAAATACATACGAATGATTACAAAGTTATAGCAACGACACAAGATACGATACTATATAGTATCGTGTCTTGATTTATCTTATAAGATAGAAAAAGATGTGAGTTTATTATTGGAATGATACTTGGTTGCCTAATAAAAATACTATTGCTTATTATCCACTATCTGATGATTTTAATGATCATAGTTGAAATAGTTATAATTTAACAAACAACTCTACACAACTAACAACATTAGATTGAGTTAAATGTGTTGACATGAATAACTCTTATTGTACTGCTAATTTTGCAGTCACCTCTTTACCATACACTATAGTATGCTGGAATAAAGCAAAAACTAACTGATGAAATAAAGCTCTAGCAATACAGTGGCAATATAGTGGAAGTTGGTGATGAAGTTGAGTAATGATATGAGAATGAAGTGGGACTAATTATATCTGAGTAAGATATGGAAATGCAACAGACCAGAATAGTGGTATAAGTCCTTATGCTATAGATACAAATTGGCATTTATATATTGTGACATTTAATACTGATTGATGCTATATATATGCAGATTGACAGCAAGTATGAAATCCTAAACAGAGCTTAACTAATAGTGTATTAAATACTACTCCATTCAGAATATGAGCTAACTATGAGTGAGTTGTATTGTGAAATGGATATATGGGTATAACAATAATAGAAGATAAAGTACGAACAGCAGAACAAGTGGCTTGATACTACAACCAAACAAAGAGTCAATACTGAATTAGTTAATCAGATTTATTTCTTAATTTTAGAATAATGCCTTTATGGGAACACGAACTAAAGAATGCGTATGTAGGAGAGTATCATGAGATAGAGGAATACGTTATGCTATCCAACTGATGAGATATAAATAGGTATTCTGAGTCTTCTACCATATGAATGGATATAATAAGAAATCAGACTACCCATTGGGATTCATATATCAGCACAACAGATAGAGATGGTAGAAGATACTTTACATTCAATAAAAAGATAGTCTGATTTGAGGTTGTGATGGATACTACTTATGCTTGAGGTGCTTATGAAATAATAGAGTTTAATCTGATGCCATCTGCTAGCTTCAATAACAACCAACATTATTATAATCCAATAAACGCTATAACTATTGCTCAAACTGCTCACCATTGATGAAGTGGGAATACGTGAATTGTTTACATAGATGAAAGAGTAAATGATTCAAGCACAATAGGAGCTTCTCAAAATAAAAGTGATCGCACAGCCATATGAACATGGACAGGAACGTTACAGAACTGAGTATGGCA
>Ga0265299_10004246_pt1 | contig 13638 bp, 10 predicted proteins | sample AusTroGonzalo_MG_4_FD_193485 | JGI IMG/M metagenome (GOLD analysis project Ga0265299, IMG submission 193485) | Bovine rumen microbial communities from tropical cattle in Woodstock, Queensland, Australia - Gonzalo_02 | ecosystem: Host-associated > Mammals > Digestive system > Stomach > Rumen ...
CAACAGATGGACTGCCGATGCTGATACAGCTCTTAAAGATGTATTTGATGCAATCGAATTCGAAGATCCCGAAGAAGATGAGAACGATGATGACAACGTTCTTCTGGGGCAGTGGTGTTACGAGCACTTCGGAGCAATACCAAAGGCCGGTGAGAGTTTTGACTACCACAACCTTAAGGTCACAGTCGAAAGCATTGAGCATAACAGAATAATCAAGGTTAACCTGGAGGTGAAGAAATGATTACAATCTACCTCCTCGTAGCAGCAATCCTTGTTTGTATCCTCCTTTCTGCCTTCTTCTCTTCAAGTGAGATGGCCTACTCTGCCGCCAACCAGATACGTCTTGAGAATATGGCGGAGGACGGTAACAAGAAAGCTGCAAGGGCTCTTAAACTGACACAGAACTACGACAACATACTGTCTTCAATTCTTATAGGAAACAACCTTGTAAACATTGCAGCCTCATCTCTGACATCGGTTCTCTTCATTCTCCTTGTAGGAGACAGACTGTCATGGATAGGAACAGTTGTACTGACAATTCTTGTAATCATCTTCGGAGAGACAATTCCCAAGATTGTGGCAAAACGTACTGCAACAAGAACTGCAATCAACTTCTCCGGCCCTGTTTCTTTCCTGAACCTGCTCTTTACCCCTGTTACCTGGGTTGTTGTAGGACTTGTTCATCTTATCTGCCTGCCCTTCAAGGGTGAAAAGGACAGTTCAAACCAGAGTGAAGAGTCTGTTGAGGAACTTCAGACCATAATTGAAACTGCTGAGGATGAAGGAATTCTTGACAGTGACGATTCAGAGCTGCTTCACAATGCCATAGACTTTGCAGAGATTTCGGCTTCAGAGGCCATGACGGCCCGTGTTGATGTTCAGGCAATGGATATTGATGACAGATGGGAAGTCATTTTGGATTTTGTACAGAATACAACCTACTCCAGAATTCCCGTCTATAAGGACAGCATAGACAACGTCATAGGTATTATCCATATCAACCGCTTCCTGCAGCTCCTTGTGGACAATGAAGGCAAGCAGTTTGACATAACACCGATTCTGATGAAGCCCTGCTACGTCTACAAGACAATGAAGCTTCCTTCGGTTCTCAACCAGCTCAAGAGCGCAAAGCAGCATCTTGCAATTGTTACCGACGAGTACAGCGGAACTCTTGGTGTAATCACAATGGAAGATGTTCTTGAAGAAGTTGTAGGTGAAATCTGGGATGAAACCGATACAGTCGAAGATCCTGTTACTGAAATAAACGAAAACACATGGGAAATGGAGGGAGACCTGCCAATTTCAGAGTTCATCGAGCTTGTAGGCCTTGATCCCATCTCCTTTGACTGCGAATCCGAAACCGTAGGCGGATGGACTGTTGAGCAGTTTGACCGCTTCCCTTCCGAAGGAGAAAGCTTCAGGTTCGGAAACCTTGAAGTCCGTGTTCTCAAGATGGACGGAAGACGCGTTGACAGGATTCTGGTTCAGAAAGTCTGATTCCCCAGTAAAAAAGAAGGACTGCTGCGTTACACAGCAGTCCTGAACGGAAGAATTATATCAATGAATTATTGATGATCTGCTTCGTATTTGCGGAGGAACTTGACAAGAGCCTCAACGCCTTCCTTGGGCATTGCGTTGTAGATTGAAGCTCTGAGGCCGCCAACTGACTTGTGGCCCTTAAGGTTGTCATAACCCTCTGCCTTTGTTGCTGCAACAACCTGTGCATCAAGCTCTGCACTCTCTGTTACAAACGGAATATTCATAAGTGAACGGAACTGGGGTTCAACTGTACCACGGAACATCTTTGAGGAATCAAGGAAGTCATAGAATACTTTTGCCTTGTCTTCGTTGATCTTCTGCATGGCTTTGAGTCCGCCGAGGCTCTTCAGATACTTGAAGACCTTACCGCAGCAGTAAATTGCCCAGCAGTTAGGTGTGTTGTACATGGATCCGTTGTCTGCATGTGTCTTGTACTGCAGATAGATGGGAAGATCCTGAAGGTCATCTCTGATAAGGTCTTCACGGATAATTACAACAACCATTCCTGCAGGTCCTACGTTCTTCTGAACTCCTGCGTAGATCAGGCCGTAGTCTGATACGTTGCAGGGTCTTGAAAGGAACATTGAACTCTGGTCTGAAACAAGGATGTGACCCTTTGTATTGGGAAGGAGGTTCCATGTTGTTCCATGGATTGTCTCGTTCTCACAGATATAGACATAGTCTGCATCTTCGGGGATATCGAGGTCTGAACAGTCGGGGATGTATGTGTAGTTCTTGTCCTTGGAAGAAGCGGCAACAATAACCTCACCTACCTTCTTTGCCTCTTTGATGGCCTTGTTTGACCAGGCACCGGTCTCAATGTAAACAGCCTTTCCGTTCTTCATAAGGTTCATGGGAATCATTGAGAACTGGAGAGTTGCTCCACCCTGAATGAAAAGAACCTTGTAGTTGTCAGGAATACCCATAAGGTCTCTCAGATCCTGTTCTGCTTCATCAATAATCTGCTGATAAACCTTGGATCTGTGGCTCATTTCCATAACACACATACCGCTTCCGCGATAGTTCATCATCTCGTCACGGATTTCTTCAAGAACCGGCTCCGGCATCATTGCAGGTCCGGCGGAGAAGTTGAATGTTCTGCCGTATTTCATAGCTGCACCTTCTTTTGTTTTAGTGATACTAAAATTCTAGACCATGGTGCAACAAACTGCAACAAATTTTATCTCATTATCGATATGGCCTATTATTGCGCAGAATCCACGGAACTGGTACTATCGGGCTATGGTTATCAATATTTCAAAACAGGCACTTCAGAGAATGCCCTACTACCTTCAGCACCTGAAGGAAATGAGGGACAACGGAAAGGTGGAAGTATCAGCACCCTATCTTGCACAGCAGTTCGGAATGACGGAAATCCAGGTACGTAAAGACCTTGCAGCTGTCAGTTCAGTTCAGGGAAAGCCCAAGGTGGGATTCAAGATCTCCCCTCTCATTGTCGATATTGAGAACCTTCTCGGATACAAACATACAAACAAGGCAATCCTCATCGGAGCCGGATCCCTGGGCCATGCCCTGATGGGATACAAGGGCTTTGATGAATTCGGAATAGACATTATTGCCGCCTTTGATGCCAATGAAGACAAGGTGGGTGAAGAAATTAACGGAAAGACTGTCTACAGCATGAAGGATCTGGAGAGATTCTGCAATGAGAACCCTGTCCAGATAGGGATAATGACAGTACCAGCAATTGCAGCACAGAGGGTATGTGATCAACTTGTTTCAGTGGGTATAAAAGCCATCTGGAACTTTGCCCAGCTGCATCTCATTGTACCATCTGGAATACTTGTCCAGAACGAGAACATGGCCGCCTCTCTTGCCATGCTGTTCAACCATCTGAACGGCGTCTGAGCCTTGTAACAATTACGTATTTTCTCTATTATAAATGTGCCGGTTTTTCGGCTGAATGGGAGATTCAGCATGGTACTGTTGAACTTGGAAACACTTACTGATTCAGAGCTTCAGTCAATTGCCAGACAGGAAGATATCGATGATTGGGAATCTCTTTCAAGAGAAGAACTTCTTGAGGAGATTGAAAGCTTATATGAGGACAATGAGGATCCTGAAACTTCGGGAACTCTCAACCAGAAATACCTGAACACTCTTAACCCCGGTAATTCGGATTTTGCAAGACTTCCGGGCGTTGAAGACTTACCCAAACACTACAACAAGACTTACATCCACGTCACACAGAAGGATGACAGCTGGGTCTACGTGTTCTGGAACCTCTCCGAGAACGAATATAAGGAAACCCAGGATGATGAAGGTCTTTCCTTTGCCATCCGCGCAGTAGCCCTTGCAGAGGATTCAAAGCCTGAGCTTTCATACGACATTGCTATAACCATCCACGACAAATGCTGGACGGTTGAGATGCCCTGGCCGGGAAGAACCTATGTGATGAAGCTTGTTACAAAAGCCGCAGACGGAACAGAGAATGTTGTCTGCACAAGCAACACCGTTCACAGACCTGTCAGCTGGCTCTCAACACACAGAAATGCTATTGAGGACCCCAAGGGATATGCCCTTCTTGTCAAACCCCTTATCTCAAGGGACGGAGTTCCTGTCAATTGCAACGAAGTCAAAAACATCATCTACGGGGAAAACATATGAAGAACAATCTCTGTTTTACACTGAATGCCCATCTGCCCTTCGTACGCCATCCGGAGTACCCCAGGTTTCTTGAGGAAGACTGGTTCTTTGAGGCGGTAAACGAGTCATACCTTCCCCTTCTGAGGATGTTCTACAAACTCAGGGATGAAAAGGTTGATTTCCACCTTGCCTTCTCCATTTCCCCCACCCTCTGCTCAATGCTCAGGGACAAACTTCTTCTGGAGAGACTTCAAGCCTACCTTCAGAGCCGTCTTGAACTGGGAGAAAAGGAAATCAGCAGACTCAAGGGAAATCCCCAGATGCTCTCAATTGCAAAGATGTACGTTGACAACATCAACAGAAACTGCGTTTTCCTCAACGACACATGCAAAGGAGACATCCTCTCAGCTTTCAACAAACTCTCCGACGAGGGTTATCTTGAACTGATCACAACTGCGGCAACACATGCATACCTGCCCATCTACAAGGACAATCCTGTTGCCGTCAACGCACAGATTGAAACAGGTGTAATGCAGCACAGCCGCATCTTCACCCACTCACCGGAAGGCTTCTGGCTTCCCGCAAACGGATACTACCCCGGACTTGAAGATCTTTTAAGACGTCACAACATCAAATGGACAGCTCTTGCATCCCACGCTTTCTTCCTCTCCGAGGATGAGCCCAAGTTGGGAAACTATGCACCTGTGCGCTGCCCCAACGGTGTTTACTGCTTTGCAAGAGACTACTACCTTACAAGCCTCGTATGGTCTTCCAAGGAAGGCTACCCCTCAGACCCCTGCTACAGGGAGTTCTACAGGGATATCGGCTACGACCTTGATCTTGAGTACATCCGTCCCTACATCCACGAACCCGATGTCAGGGTTTTCACAGGATTCAAGTACTGGGCTGTCACCGGCATGACTGCAGACAAAAACATCTACAATCCCCAGGCAGCAAAGGCAAAGGCATCAGAGCATGCCCGCAACTTCCTCTACAACGTACGTTCATGCGGAAGAAACCTTGAAGGTCTGATTGAAGATGATCCTGTATACACAGTCAGCTTTGATGCTGAACTTTTCGGTCACTTCTGGTATGAAGGCGTAAACTGGCTTGAGTATGTAATCAGATATGCATCCGAAGAAGACAGCACCATCCGCCTTATCACACCCTCAATGTATATTGCCGAAGGCCACAAGGTTCAGACAATGAGACCTGCCTTCTCCTCATGGGGCGACGGCGGCTTCTCACAGGCTCTTGTGGATAACAGTTCAAATTCCGAGTACGTTCCCCACGTTCTTGAGGCAATGACAAGGATGAGTGATCTTGTCCAGCGTTTCCCCAACCAGAAGTCTCTTAAGCAGAGATTCCTCAACCAGGCTGCAAGAGAGGCACTGCTTCTCATGGCAAGTGACTGGCTGCTTCTCATGCACAACCGTTCAAACGGAAACTATGCAAGAAACAGAATTGAGGGACACATCCAGAACCTGTATCTTGTCTATGAGAACATGTTCAGAAATGCAGTGAACACCGAGTGGCTTGTCAAGGCCGAGGAAAGAAACAATATCTTCCCTGATCTTGATTACAATATTTTCAATCCGGACCATCTTAAAGAAGTAAGTCCTGTATACACAACGGATTACACAAAATGAAGACAGCACTTATCATCCATGGCCATTTCTATCAGCCTCCCAGGGAAAGTCCGTTTACCGGAATAATTCCCCTTCAGGCTTCGGCAAAGCCCTATGCCAACTGGAACGAGAGTATTTACCGCTCATGCTACCTTCCCAATGCCTACTCAAGGTATCTGGATTCAAACGGCAGCATTATCGATATTACAAACAACTACAGTAGCATATCCATCAATTTCGGCCCCACCCTTCTTTCTTGGCTTGAGGCAGAGCATCCGCATCTTATAGAAAAACTGCGTGAAGCTGACAGGGAAAACATTGCAAGAACAGGTCATTCCAACTTCCTTGCACAGTGCTACAACCACACAATCCTCCCTCTGGACAACGAGAGAACAAAGCGCGTTGAAATTGCATGGGCCATTGAAGACTACAAGCATCGCTTCGGACACAGACCTGAAGGTTTCTGGTGCTCCGAGTGTGCAATCAACGAAGAAACCATTGATGTTCTTGCAGACTTCGGTATCAAGTACACAGTCCTTTCCCCTTGGCAGGTCTCTGAAATCAACGGAAAGAAGCTGAACGGCAAACCTGCCCCCTGTGACAGAGCCTTCATCATCCGGGGAAAGAGAAAAAAGATTGCAGCCTTCTTCTACGATCCGGACTATGCTTCGGGAATCAGCTTCGGCCACCTTCTCAGAAGTGCGGACACTCTTTTTGAGAAGCTTGAGGAAACTGTTGAAGAACGCGAGCATCCCGCCCTTCTCCACTGGGCAACAGACGGAGAGATATACGGTCATCATGAAGCCTTCGGCGATATGGCCCTCGCTGCCCTGATAAAGAAGATAAGCAAGTCGGAAGACATAGAACTTACCAACTACGGAGCCTTCCTTGCTCAGAATCCTCCTACAGAAACAGCAAAGCTGTCTCTCGGTGATGACGGACTTGGTTCATCATGGTCATGCAGCCACGGCGTAGGCCGCTGGTACAGGGACTGCGGATGCTTCACAGGCGGTGATGACAAGTGGAACCAGAAGTGGCGCACCCCCCTGAGAAAAGCCTTCAGAAACCTTTCTGAAAAGGCAGATGAAGTCTACTACGAGCACGCAGGAAGGATCCTGGGAAGCAGGGAAGCAGCAGATGAACTTCTGCTCCAGTACGGCGTAGTTGTATGCGACAGGCTTACAGCAGATGCCTTCCTTTCAAAATACACCACAAACACAGCTGACAAGGAAACTCTGGCCATCCTTTTGGATGCAATGAAGAATGTATTCTTTGCATTCTCATCCTGCGGATGGTTCTTCAATGATATTTCAGGTCTTGAGCCCCGTCAGAACATGATGTATGCCCTCTATGCCGCAGAAGTACTCCAGGAGTTTACCGGAGTCAACTACCAGCAGGCTGTGTTTGCAGACCTTAGAGAAGCACAGAGCAACATTGTGTCAGAAGGCACAGGAGAGGACATTGCAAAGCGTGATCTTCCCAAATCCCCCGCCTTCACTATGGCTGCAGGTTTCTTTGCAACTAACCGTAAGATTGCCCTCAAGTCAGACTTCACAGACAGATATGGGATATTCCGGCTTGTAAGCATCGGAACATCAACCATGGAAATACAGAACACAAGGACTCTGAGGCACTACCACCTTCAGTACAGTTCCAATGTCAGAAAGTCCAGGGCATTCCGTTTTGAGGTAAAGAACAAGGCCACAGGATACTCATACACCTACACGGGCAAGGACATTACACCCAATTCGCTTGCAATCTTCTCCCGCTGGGTTGAGGACAAACTTGCTTCCTGCCTTGAAGGAGCAGCTCTTGAGAAGCTTACTGATAACATTGAGAACTACTCCATGCTCATAGATACAGACAGAAGCCTGGTCAAGAAGAGTTCTTTCTTCGAGAACATGTCACTGTGTATTAAAGCCTCAAAATACATGCTTATCAAGAACGGCAGACTGTACAGTAAGGCCCATATCGAACACGTAAGACGTCTTGCATGGTTTGCACGTATGGCAGGCATGTCCACAGACATGGCCAACATCAGCGAAATCTTCGACACCTACATGGAGCGTTTTGCCGCCCTTATCAACCGTGGTTCACTTAATGAAAGTGATGCAGAAGGACTTCTGAGCATTCTCATTGCAGCAAGGACAGAAGGATACAATCCCGATATCACTCTGCTTCAGGATGCAATTTTCCCCGTTCTGAGAGGAAGCGGAAAGAGTCTTAAGATAAGTGATGAAACGCTGAGAACCCTTGCAGGTCATCTGAATATCAAGTACTGCTGCTGAGCATCTGTCTTGCATGCTCAAGTGAGACGTTCTCCTGATCGCCGCTGAGCATGCGGGCTATCTCATGAACCCTTTCCTCACCTTCACAGATACTCACTGAAGTGTATGTCCTTCCGCCTTCAACAGCCTTTGAAACAACAAAGTGACTGTCTGCACGGCTTGCAACGCCGGCAAGGTGTGTAATTGCTATTACCTGTCTGCTCTTTGAAAGATCAGATATGCATGAAGCAAGGCTCAGGGCTACGGCACCGCCTATTCCGGAATCAACCTCATCAAACACCTGTGTCTGAATGGAATCGGCCTTTGCCAGGACGGTTTTAAGCGCAAGCATCACACGGCTGAGTTCACCGCCGGATGCTATTTCCTTGATTGGTTTTGAATCCTCACCGGGATTGGCAGATATATTGAATGCTATGCTGTCGTAACCTGTTGTTCTCCTGTGGGAGCTGTCTGTCTGCACATCTATGGCAAATACAGCATTGGGCATACCCAGAGTTCTCAACACCTTTTCAATTTCTTTCTCAAGAACAGAAGCTGCCTTCTTCCTGCGAGATGTAAGTTCAGAAGATTCCTTGTCATACAAGGCTTCTGCCTCTGCAATTCTTCTTCTGCAGGTATTCAGGCTGTCTTCCGAGTTCTCAACAAGTTCAAGCTTTGTCTGTGCTTCTTCTGCAAAGGCAAGAACATTCTCAATTTCGGGACCGTACTTTCTCTTCAGTTTCTGGATTGAGTTCAGCCTCTCCTGAAGGGAATCAATCAAGGCATCTGAATAATCGACGCGGGATATATGGTCTGTTATACCCTGCTCCACATCTTCTAGCTCAAAACGGCTGCTCTCAATGCGTTGGGCAAAATCAGACAGAAGAGGATCGGCCTTGGCTGCCCTGGACATTGCTGCATATGCATCATACAAAGCGGCTTTGGCTTCCTTTATCTTATCGGTTCCAAGCTGCGAGCTGCTGACTATATTCTCATACTGTCCCAGTACTTTGATTCTTTCCCTCAGCTCTTCATCTTCACCGGCCTGGGGCTTGATGTTGTTTATTTCCTCAACAGCAAAGCGCAGATAATCTTCCTGTCTTCTGCTCTCATCTATACTTCTGAGAATCTCTTCTTCGTGCTCTCTGAGCTCCATTACGCTCTCATAGTTCTGTCTGCACTTATCAAGAAGCTCTGCATTCCCTGCGTAGCTGTCCACAATTCTGCGCTGTTTATCAGAAGACAGAAGGCTCTGGTGCTCACTCTGCCCGTGCATGTCTATCAGGCTGTCTGCAAGCTGGGCAAGTTCTGTCCTTGTGATGCTCTGCCCCTGAACCGTAATCATGGAACGCCCGTTTCTTCTTACCTTGCGTCTGATTACAATCTGGCCGTCCTCAGGCTCTGCTCCGAAATCCAGCAGAATCCTGTTGGCCTCATGATCTTCAGGTACTGAAATGACTGCATTTACATCTATTTCCTCTGCTCCCGTCCTGATTGCGCCGCTGTCAGCCTTTTCCCCCATGAGAAGGCCAAGTGCGCCAAGGATGATGGACTTACCTGCTCCGGTTTCTCCCGTAATAACGTTGAAACCTTCGCTCAGGTCCATGCTGAGGTTCTCAATCAATGCAAAATTTCTGATTTGAAGATGTTCAAGCATCAGTTCAGTCCGCCTGCCCAACCCAGTTTATCCCTGAGTAGTTCTATGAATGACCTCTGTGGGTTCTCCACCAGAAGAGCCTCGTGACAGCTCTTTTTGACGGTGATTACATCATTCTCGCGAATATCAAAGCCTATGTGGCCGTCCGCTGTTATGCTCAAAGCTGCACCCTGGGGCGGAATCTCAATCCTTATTTCCTTTTCAGATCCCACAACAAGAGGCCTTATACTCATTGTAAACGGGCAGATGGGGTTGATAATTATTGCGCTCAGTTCTGAATCCAGCACCGGTCCTCCGGCAGCAAGGCTGTAGGCTGTAGATCCGGTAGGACTTGCAATGATTATACCATCACCCTTCAGATCTGCTGCCCTTACATTGTCAATGAACAGCCTGATTGCAGCCATTCTTGCCCTTGTTGCAGCTGTGAGTGCAACTTCATTCAGAGCAGAGGCCTTGAAGCATTCACGCCCTTCTCTGACAACAGTGATATCCAGCATCAGCCTTTTCTGAATGAAGGCCTTTCCCTCCAGGTAAGCCTCATATACAGATGAGAACTCACTTGCCTGCGTGTCTGTAATGTAGCCGAATGTGCCTACTTTCACCGGGATGAGAGGAATATTGCGTCCTTTGAGGAGGTTTATACAGTTAAGAACGGTTCCGTCACCGCCAAGGGATACAGCAATGTCTGCATCGGGAACTTCCAGGTTTCTGTCCCTGTCAGTGGCTGAGAGAGCTACAATCATAACCTTCTCACCGCGTGAAGACAGATACGAAACCATCCTGTCGGCTACGGGAATGACTTCCGGTTTTGTTGTATTTGCAAAAATGACAACTCTGTTCATTCTCTAACTCCTGCTCCTCACGGCAGATGGGCCAGTACCTTGGAAATAAGGCTTATATCCTCATTCTGAAGGAAGGGATAGACAGGAAACGATACCGTCCTGCTGCAGTAAGCTGCAGCAACGGGGAAATCAACAAACATATCGCCCTCATAGGATGCGGCTATGCTGTTCTCAAATGTCATCCTTACCGGAACATTGTTCTTTGCAGCAAACTTCACAACCTCTTCAGGCTTACAGTCAAGGAATACAGGGAAGCATGATGCGCTGTCATCAAAGCCCTTGAAGTTGGCTCCGAATGCACGGTGTCTTGTTCTCATAAGGCTCTCAATGTACTTTGCCTTTATCTCCCTGCGTCTGACGCAGTTTTCCGCAAGATTCTGAAGCTGAATGAATCCAAGAGATGCGTTGACGTCGGTCATGCTGTTGTAGCCTGAAGGTCTTCTGCCCCTGAGGGTATAGAGCAGATCTCCCTTTACTCCCATCACGGCCCCGCCTGCACAGCTTACAAGATCTTCCTGCTCACAACTGCAGATTACGATATGACCCCAGTCCCCTGCTGAAGCTTCCTGATCACAGAAGCCCCCGATTGACTGGCTTACATCCTCAATAACAGAGATGTTTGCATACTCCTGCTTCTCCGCATAAGTTGTGCTGCTGTTGTATGTTACGGGAAGAGAACCGCAGTTCTCATAAAGAACAAGGATTGTGGCATCCTTGAACTCAGTTCCTGCCGGCACAAGGCCTGTTTCAGGATCAACATCCAGATATACGGGAATACAACCCAGTTTTTTCATCACTTCCCGATAGACAACAGGTGCAAGAGGAGAAATTGCCACCTTTGTTCCCTCTACAGCACCAAGCAGCAGAAATGCGCTTTCTATGCACTGTGGGTATGTTCTGAAGGCCGCAGACGTTCTGCAGTGTGTCTTCTGGGAAAACTCCTGCATGAAGGAGGCTGCCCTTTCTCCGGGGCCAAGCTGCTCATTAACAAGAGACTGCAGAACAGAGTCCATATCCTTACGTCTGACAGTCGGTTTGAAAAACTGAATCATGGGTAAATAATACCAAAAAAACCACTGACAGCAAATCCACAAGGACAAAATGTTTCTTTTAACAGAAAATAATGGTACCTTTGTTTATATGAAAAGAAACACATCCATATTAAGCATTGCCATCCTGGCCTTGATGACACTTCTCATCTTTGTATCATGTACAGATGATATAGTACCTCCTTCTGACGGAATCAATGTAAGCAACACCTTTGCCCTGTCATTGAAATCAGGAGCAAATATAACTGTCAAAGCCACTTACAAACCTGGGTACTTCTCTTCAGACTCTTCCAAGTTCAACAAAGATCTTGCAATGCTTTCTTATGTAGCTGCTTCTTCATCAATGAGTAAAGCTTCCTGCGAGTCTTTCTACAAGAGCATGGGCTTCTCCAACCTGGAACCGGAAGGCTGGGACACAGAGCCTACAGCAGACAGTGTTGCCTACATGCTTGCAAGCAAAAAAATAGATGATTCGGTCCTGATTGCCATCACTGTAAGAGGCTTCAACTATCTGAGTGAGTGGGCAAACAACCTTACAGTAGGAAAAACAGGAGACCACGCAGGCTTCAGCATGGAAGCAGACAAGATAATCACATCACTGGAAGAATACATAGATTCCTACATTACAAACCCGGAAAAAATAAAGATATGGATTATGGGATACTCAAGGGGCGGTGGAATATCAGATGTTGTTGCGCATAAGATCCTTTCCTCAGAAATTGTCCAAGAAGAAAACCTCTATGCCTATACATTTGAAGCACCAGCATCTCTTGCTTATGAATACAAACACAATTGTGTTCATGACATAAGAAACTCAGCAGATCTGATTCCATATATTCCACCTGCCCAATGGGGTCTCTACCATGCAGGAGTTGAAACAGACATTTATTCGGACAATTTACGTAGTTATCTGATAAAAGATCTTGATCTTAAAGACGGTGATTTTCCCACTTTCAAACCCAACACTGACCAAAAAACTCCTAGTGCGTTTAATGAATATCTCATTACAACAATTACATCTGTAGACTGGTTCAGTAACAGAGGGCAGTATGTTGATAATGTACAGACTCCTGTTACAGAATTCATACCAATGCTCATGGCCGGCCAGCAGAAAGGCCTAAAAGTACTTTCAAACTATTTCTCGGGTATGAGTGAGCTTGATTTAGTAGCCTTCTACACAGGTTGCGCTGCCGATTCAGGAGAGGATTACGCATACACAGAATTCAAGCCTCTGTTTGATGATGCAGGAGTTGAATATGATGATAGCAAATTACATGATGTAAGTCTGTTTATTCACAATGTTGCAAAAGATCCATACACATTGGCTATCCTGCTTGTTGCATGGCTGAATAAGGACAATGAAACTTATGTTGTCATGTCACACTATCCTGAAGTAACTTATATTGCTCTTAAACATTATCAACCGTGATAAAAGGGTAAAAAAAGACCCGGCAGCTACCTACTCTCCCGCAAAAATGCAGTACCATCGGCGTGAGAGCGCTTGACTTCCGTGTTCGGGATGGGAACGGGTATTACCACTCTGCTATGGCCACCGGGTCAACCTAAGTGCGGTGCCTTGCGGTTTGATTTCCCCGCAAAGAACTCATTTAGGTCCGACTCATTCGTCGGGATAAGATCAACAATATGGTCAAGCCATTCGGATGATTAGTACCGGTAAGCTAAATACATTACTGCACTTGCACTCCCGGCCTATCGACCAGATAGTCTGTCTGGTTCCTTATTGACTTATAGTCAGGGATGTTTCATCTTGAGGAGAGTTTCACACTTAGATGCTTTCAGCGTTTATCTCTTCCGAACGTAGCTACCGGGCAACTACTCTTGGCAGAATAACCCGTACACCAGAGGTTCGTCCACTTCGGTCCTCTCGTACTAGAAGCAGGGCCTCTCAAACATCCAACGCTTGTGGCAGATAGGGACCGAACTGTCTCACGACGTTCTGAACCCAGCTCGCGTACCGCTTTAATTGGCGAACAGCCAAACCCTTGGGACCTGCTCCAAGCCCCAGGATGCGATGAGCCGACATCGAGG